>Ga0070698_100006818_pt1 | contig 12384 bp, 13 predicted proteins | sample KBSK1502metaG_FD_65477 | JGI IMG/M metagenome (GOLD analysis project Ga0070698, IMG submission 65477) | Corn, switchgrass and miscanthus rhizosphere microbial communities from Kellogg Biological Station, Michigan, USA - KBS K1-50-2 metaG | ecosystem: Host-associated > Plants > Roots >...
GGCCAGCGTCCCGATTGCCCGGCATCTGGCCCCGCGCCGGTGCCGGGAATCGGCCTCGTAGCAGGTCCCGCGCCCGTCCCCGGGACCGGCCCCGCGCCCATCCCGGGTATTGGTCCGGCGCCTGTCCCCGGGGCCGGCCCCGCGCCCATCCTGGGACCTGGTCCCGCGCTCGCGCCAGCACTGGGGCCTACGGCCGTCCCGGGCGCTGGCCCCGCGACCGTCCCGCGGATCGGCCTGGTGGCTGGACCCGCGGCCGCCCGGCCAGCCGGCGACGCGGCCGGCTGGCCACCCTTCCCTAGACTCTCCTTGATCGTGTGAATGGGCGTGACCTGGCTCCTGACGAACATACCCAGCAGTGCGGCCACGATCCCCACGACCGCCCCGGTCTGCGCACTGCTCCAGTGCCACCAGGCGAAGGCGATGCCCAGCGCGATGAACGCCTGGACCATCGCCGCCCCGGCAGCCGATTCCTGCCGGACCCATCCGACGGCATAGTTCCACGCTGTCTGCCACATGTGCCATCACTCCACACGGTTCGCCCCTTTACCCGGGGTTCTACGCATGCTCTCAAGGACCGCCTGCCCTGTCCCGCCACTCGGCGGAACTTCGCGATCTTTGTCCGTCCGGGCAGGCCGCTCGCTGGCGCTCGGCGGGCAAGGGCTCAGCGGGTAAGAGCGCTGTCGGCCGCGTTGCCGTAGAGCTCCGCGGCGCGCCAGCAGTACCAGGCCACCACCGAGCGGTACGGCCGGTACGGGTCCCCGAGCGGCTCGAGCACTTTCGGCGTCGGGGTCGAGATCCCCCACGCCAGCCCGAATCCTTTCCTGACCCCCAGGTCGCCCGTTGGCCACACGTCCAGCCGCCGCAGCTGGAACATCAGGAACATCTGCGCCGTCCACGTCCCGATGCCCCGGACGCTCGACAGCCGGGCGACCACGTCGTCGTCTCTCTCGGACCGCAGCCCACGCGGGTCGAGCACGACGGTCCCGTCCAGCACCTTCGTGGCCAGATCCCGCAGCGAGGCCGCCTTGTTCGCCGACAGCCCGGCCGCCCGCAGCTCGTCGGCGGACCGGGCCAGCAGCCCTTCCGGCGTGGCCTCGCCGCCCATCGCGGCGATCAGGCGTCCGTGGATGGCGGCCGCCGCGGCGCCGGCCAGCTGCTGGTAGACGATCGCGCGGACCAGGGCCGCGAAATGGCTCTCGGTGGGCGGCCGCACCCGGGGCAGCCCGGCCTCGGCGACCAGCCGGCGCATGACCGGATCGCGCTCGGCCAGGATCGCCGCGGCCGCCGGGTAGCTGCGAGCCGGCCGGGCGATCACGGGCGTGTCGGTCATGGCCCCAGTCTCGCACCACCCGCCGACGATCGAGCGACCCGAGCGGCCGTCGAGCCGTCTTTTGCGGGGCACTCTGGCCACAGATCGATGTCAACGGCAACGCTCGTTGGTGACGGACGGCTGACGCCCAGACCACGAACACTTCCGAGGCCGGTTACGCGCTGACCGTCATCAGACACCCGCGGCCCGGTCGTTTTCTCAGGCTGGCGGCCGTTTGCCGGGCTGGCGAGGCTGGGGGGTGCGCCGCACGGGCGGGCCCATCTCGGGTGCGGCGATGCCGGACATGGCGTGGGCGAAGGCGGCGAGGTCGAGGTCTGCCAGGTGGTCGATGACGTGCTCGCGGACGCCGGCCAGGACGGTCGGGTAGGCCTTCTGCAGCCGGGCGAGTCCGGCGGGGGTGAGGACGGCCAGCTGGCCGCGGCCGTCGGTGCCGGCTTTGACGCGCTCGGCCAGGCCCTGGCGGGTCAGCCGGTCGACGACGCGGGTCAGGCCGCTGACTGAGATCATGACGGCGTTGGCCAGCTCGCTCATCCGCATGGACCGGGCGGGCTGCTCGGACAGGTTCATCAGCACCGAGTATTCGGTGAGGCCGAGGCCCTGGGCCTGGAGCAGCGCGCCGTCCAGCAGCCGGGGGATGACCAGCACCGCGCGGGCGAGGGCGCGCCAGGCCAGCTCTTCGTCCGGGGTCAGCGGGGCGGGCGGGTTGGGGGCCGGTTGGTTCGCCATGACCGTCAATGTAGTTGCTTGACACAGCAAATTCAACATGACATATTTGTTTGCACAAGCAGATTATGGAGGAGTGATGCGAGCTATCACGGAGCGAGACGCCCGGCCCAGGCCGGCTCCGGCGCCGTCATGGGCCTGCCCGGGCGCGATGAACCTGGGGATCCCGGATGCCGGCCACGTGAACAACAGCGCGCCGGGCCGGCAGATGCGCCGTGGACGCTGGTCCGTCATGCGGCCCGGCTCCGTCGCTTCTTCGCGGACGCCAACCACAGGTACCCCACGACCTGGCAGAGGGACGGACATGAAGCAAGCACAGGCAGAACCGGTCCGGCTGCCTCGTTCGGACACCCAGGCGCCGCAGGGTCTTGAACTGCGGCACCTGCGGTACTTCGTCGCGGTCGCCGATGCGGGCACCTTGACGCACGCCGCGGAGCGGTTGTTCATCGCCCAGCCGACCCTCAGCCAGCAGATCCGGCGGCTGGAACAGGTCGTCGGCACGCCGCTGCTGCACCGCGGTCGCGACGGCGTGCAGCTGTCGGCGGCCGGAACCATGCTGCTGGACGCCGCCCGGGACGTGCTGTCCATGGTCGAACACGGGGTAAGCCAGACCCGGCAGGCGGCAGGCCTGGGCCGGCCGCGGCTCCGGATTGTCATCCCGCCCCGCCTGCCCGAGGCCCTCACGGTCACCACCGCCTCGGCGCTGCGGTCGGCCGCCGCCGCCGCGGGCGTGGACGTCGACTGGATGGACACGCCGCTGGACGCTGAGTTCTCGCCGGTCCGCCAGCGTCAGGCCGACGCCGGCCTGGGCTGGCTGACAGCCAGCCCCGACGCGCTGCCCGCCCCGCTCGACGCCATGACCCTGGGCGAGTTCGAACCCGACCTGTGGGTCCCCGCCTCGCACCCGGCAGCCCGCCGCGGGAGCATGAACCTGGACGAACTGGCCAGCATGGACGTCATCTTCGGGCCGCGCCGCGCCGAGCCCGGGACCTACGACGCCTGGACCAGCATCGTGCGGGCCATGAACCCGCGGTTCGAGTTCACCGACCCGCCGCTGCGGCACTCGCTGCCGGTCGTGCTCGCCTTCGCCGCGACCGCCGGACGGCCCGCCGCGGTCTTGACCGGCCCTGCCGCCATCGCCGGACCCCCGCCCGGGGTGATCCGGCTGCCCCGCCCGGCCGGCACCGGTGACATGGCCCCGGTCAGTATCGCCGGCCACCCGCTGACCGCGACGGCGGCGCTGGTCTGGCACGGCGATCTGCCCCGCCCGTTGCAGCAGATCCTCTTCGACACCGTGGACGGCGTGACCCCCCCACCACCGGCATCCCTGTCCCGGGTCGGCTGATCAGCAGCCCGCAGCAGGACAGGCGGAACTGCCGCCATGTCAGACCCCGCGCGAAGTCACCGCACCTACTTCCCAAGGAGACCCACGATGCCATCCGCTCCTTATCACCTCAGCATCAGCGCCGCCCGGGCCGACGCGCTGTTCGCATCGCCACTGCAGCGCTCCGATGAACCCAGCGCACCGCAGGTCCGGCAGGCGATCGCCACGGCCATCGCTGCCTACGGCGTCCGGGGCTGCGCGGCGCGGGTCGCGCAGGACTACGGCGAACACCCTGAGACCGCGCTGACCCGGATGCGCTGGGCGCTCACGGCAGCGGCCAGCGCATCCGGCGGCTCCCCGGCGGAGCCGGCCCACGCCCCCGCACCTGGCCGCTGCACCGCGCTCTGCACCCCCCGTGCCGCGTGAGCCACACGATTCCTACGGGTAACTGACAGCGCATGTTTCGACGACAGGAGACAGGTCATGGCGATGAGCACCGCCGCCACCGTCACGAGTCCCGACGGTTTCCCCACCGAACGTGAGATGGTCGAGCTCGCCGAGCGCTGGCGGCCATATCGCAGCCTCGCCGTCAGCTACCTGTTCGCCTCCGAATTCGAGGAAGGAACCTGATGAACGCAATCGCCAGCGACCCCGTGGGAATCATCGGCGCCGGCCGGCTGGGCCAGGCGATGGCGCGCACCGCGCTGCGTGCCGACCGCCCGGTCGTGATCGCCAACAGCCGCGGCCCCGAATCACTGACGTCCGTCGTCCCGGCGCTCGGCAAGGGAGTGTCGGCGCGATGCAGCAGATCCACCACCCGCTCGCCGGCCTCAACCTGATCCGACTCTGAGGGCCGTTCCCCTACCGAGGCGGCGGTGACCGTGTCCAGCGGGCGACTCCCGCCCCTACCGCGGCGGCGGTGACGTACCCGGCGGGCGACCCTGCCACCACCGCGGCGGCAGTCGCGTACTGGGCAGTAGGTAGGTTGGTAGTGACCAAGAACCCGGATTTGCCGGCCACCCGGGGCAGCAGGGCCCGCGGGGGCTGCGGGCGCACCTCAAGGGTGGGCGGATGACGGCGGAATCGTACGCGGCGGCGGAGGACCTGGTCGCCCGCTCGGCGGCGGCCTACGTGGCGGCGGTACCGGAGAGCCCGGCCGACGAGGGCTTCTTCGGACCCGGCAGCGTCACATGGCGGGTGAGCACCGACCCGGGCACGCCGATCGCGGGCCTGCGCGCCCTGATGATCCAGGCGCTGCACCCGCTGGCCATGGCGGGGGTGGACCAGCACAGCGACTGGCGCCAGGACCCGGTCGGCAGGCTGGCGGCGACGTCCGCGTACCTGACCACGGTCAGCTTTGGCGAGCGTGCGGTGGCCGAACGGGCGGCGGCCAGGGTGCGTCGCGTGCACGAGCTGGTCCGCGGCACCGACCCGGTCACCGGGCAGCCGTACCAGGCCACCGACCCCGCGCTGCTGCTGTGGGTGCACGCGGCCTTCGTCGATTCCGGCGTGGCCGCGTGCGCGCTGTTCGGGAACCCGCTGTCGCCCGCGGACGCCGACCGCTACGTCGCGGAGATGGCGATCGCGGCCGAGCTCGTGGGCGTGCCGGCCGGCCTGGTCCCGGTCACCGCGGGCGAGCTGGAGCGGTACATCTCCTCGGTCCGGCCGGAGCTGCGTTGCACGCCGGCCGCCAGCGAGTCCATGGGCTACCTGCTCGACCCGCCCGGCCTGGACCCCGACATCGCCGAGATCTGGCAGGACGTCCGCGACGGCACTATCGCCGCCCTGCCGGACTGGGCGCGGCAGATGTACGGGTACGACGCGCCGCCGCTGACGCCGGCCCGGCAGACCGAGATCCGCCAGGCGCTCGGCGTCCTCGACACGCTCTACCTGGGCGAGCCGGGCGTGCTCGAGGCGCGGCAGCGGATCACCCTGCGGATGCGCGCGGCCCAGCGCGCATGAAGCGGACCGTCGCGAGGCTGGCGATCGGCGCGGCGGCGGTCGCGGCTGTCGCGGCCGGGCTGCTGACCCGCCGCCGCCCGGCCGTACCTGACCCGGCCCTACCTGACCCGGCCCGCCGCGAGCTATCCCGACCGGACCAGGCCCGGCGCGAGCCGTTCGGGAAAATACCGGGCTGGCCGGAGCGGTTCCGGCGTCAGACGGCGCGGCCCGGGCAGGCCCGGAGCCTGCCGCGCGGCCTGCGCCTGCGCCGCGGGCTCGCCGCGGTCCGGCTCGCCGTGCGCGGCGGGATCCGGTACGCCGGCAGCGCGCCGAGGCTGTTCGCGGCCGCCGGGGAGAACCGGGAGCGGCTGCGCAACGACCTGGCCCTGCAGACGGCCGAGGACATCACGACGACGCTGGGCGCGATGAAGGGCGTCCTGATGAAGATCGGCCAGATGGCCAGCTACGTGGACGACGGGCTGGCGCCGAACGTCCGGCGGACGCTCAGCCGCCTGCAGGACAGCGTCCCGCCGATGAGCCAGGAACTGGCCGCCCAGGTCGTCGAGCAAGAGCTCGGCGTGCCGCCCGAGCGCGCCTTCGCCGAATGGGACCCCGTCCCGATCGCCGCGGCCTCGATCGGGCAGGTGCACCGGGCGATCACCCGCGACGGCCGCGCGGTGGCGGTGAAGGTGCAGTACCCGGGCGTCGCCGAGACGATGGACGCGGACTTGGACAACGTCGCGCTGCTGCGCCGGGTGCTCAAGGTCACCGCGCCGAACCAGGACGTCGAGGCGCTGGTCGCCGAGCTGCGCGAGCGGATCGGGGAGGAGCTCGACTACCGCCGCGAGGCGCGGAACCAGCGCCGGATGGCCGCCTACTACGACGGGCATCCCACGATCCGCGTGCCGAAGATCATCGACGAGTTCTCCACCCGCCGGGTGGTGACGAGCGAGCTGGCGGTCGGCGCGCGGTTCAGCGAGCTCGCCGGCTGGTCGCAGGCCGAGCGCGACCTGGCCGCGGAGACGATCTACCGGTTCGTGTTCCGCAGCCTGTACGAGATCCACGCGTTCAACGGCGACCCGCACCCGGGCAACTACCTTTTCCACGGCGGCGGCCGGGTCACGTTCCTCGACTTCGGCCTCGTCAAGCACTTCACCGCGGACGAGCTGCAGCCGCTCGTGCACATGGTCCGCGACCTGTGCGTGGACAACGACCCGGAGGCGTTCCGCCGGAGCATGGAGAACGCGGGCTTTCTGGCCCCGGGCGCGCCGCTGAGCACCGAGACGATCATCGACCACATGGCGGTGTTCTACGAGACCGTCCGGCGCCCCGGGCCGCTGACCATCACCGAGGACTACGCGTCCAAGGTCGTGCGCCAGTTCTTCGACCTGCGCAGCCCGGTGGCCGCCTACGCGAGCATCCCGCGGTCGTACGTGATCCTGCAGCGCATCAACCTGGGCATGTTCGCGCTGCTCGGCCAGCTGCACGCGACCGCCGACTGGCGTGCCATCGCGGAGGAGATCTGGCCGTTCGTGCTCGGCCCGCCTTCCACCCCGATGGGGCACGCCGAGGCCGGATGGCTGGCCACCCGGCCCGGCGTCATCCGCAGCCAGGCCTGACCCACGGGGCGGGGAGAACGCCGGATGAACTCGGCCGAAACTCCCGCGCCGCGGCGGGGGAGCGGGCCGGGTGCGCGACCTGCCCCGCCGATCGGGCAGGCTTAGAGAATGGCGGACAACCTGACCCTGATGGCGGTGCACGCGCACCCGGACGATGAAGCGTCGAGTACCGGCGGCGTGCTGGCCCTTTCTTCTGACCAAGGCATCCGGACCGTGATCGTGACGTGCACGAATGGTGAGTTCGGCGACGCGCCCGGTGGCGTGAAGCCCGGCGAGAACGGTCACGACGAGCAGGCGGTCGCCCAGCTGCGGCTGGCCGAGCTGCGCCAGTCCTGCAAGATCCTGGGCGTCACCGACCTCGAGGTGCTCGGCTATCACGACTCGGGCATGCCCGACTGGGACTACAAGGACCGGCCGGAGGCGTTCTGGAACGTTCCGCTGGCCGACGTGGCCGCGCGGATCGGCGCCCTGATCGAGGGCTACCGGCCGCAGGTCGTGATCACCTACGACGATAACGGCATGTACCAGCACCCCGATCACGTGCACGCGAGCCGGGCCGCGCAGGCGGCGGTCGCCGCCACCGGGATCCCGGCCAAGCTCTACCTGTCCGCGCTGCGCGGCAGCGACTTCCAGAAGGTGTGGGAGGCGCTGCGGGAACAGGGCATCGAGGTGCCCGCGGGCCGCGAGGTCACCCCGCAGATGCGGCAGAAGATGGCCGAGGACGAGCTGCGCATCACCACGACGGTCGATGTCCGGCCGGTCCTCGAGCGCAAGCGCGACGCGCTGTTCGCGCACGCCAGCCAGATCCGGGAGTCGTGGTTCAGCCGGATTCCGCCGGAGATCGCGGCCGCCGCGTTCGGCCGGGAGAACTTCATCCGGGCCAGCGACGTCACCGGGGCGCCGCTGCCCGAGGATGACCTGTTCGCCGGCCTGCGCGGCCAGAACAGCCAGAACGGCCCGCGCGGCCCGCGCTAGTCCCGCGGGCCGGCGCCCCGGCCCAGCCCGCCCCGGCCCAGCCCGCCCCGGCCCAGCCCGCCCCGGCCCGGCCCGCCCCGGCCTGGTCCGCGCCGCGCCGCCGTTAGGGTGGAAGACGAGGGCGAGGCGAGCGCGAGGAGGCCGGATGAACGCACGAGTGACGGCGGCTGCGGCGGGCACGATCGACGTCGGCGGCGACCTGACCGTGAACCGCCTGGGCTTCGGCGCCATGCGGATCACCGGCAACGGCATCTGGGGGGACCCGCCGGACCGGGACCGGGCGAGGACGGCGCTGCGCCGCGCGGTCGAGCTGGGCGTCAACTTCATCGACACCGCCGACTCCTACGGGCCGCAGGTCAGCGAGCTGCTGATCGCCGAGACGCTCCACCCCTACCCCGACGACCTGGTGATCGCCACCAAGGGCGGCCTGGTGCGGCCCGGCCCGGGCCGGTGGGACGCGGACGGGCGCCCCGGGCACCTGCGCGAGGCGTGCGAGGGCAGCCTGCGGCGGCTCCGGCTGGAGCAGATTCCGCTGTACCAGTTCCACCGGCCGGATCCGAGGGTGCCGGTCGCCGACTCGGTCGGCGCGCTCGCGGAGCTCAAGGCGGAGGGCAAGATCCGTCACATCGGCGTCTCGAACATGAACGAGCGGCAGCTCCGCGAGGCGCAGCAGGTCACCCCAGTCGTGTCGATCCAGAACCGCTACAACGCCACCGACCGCTCCTCCGAAGAGATCGTGGATCTCTGCGAGCAGGAGCAGCTCGCGTTCCTGCCGTGGGCGCCGGTTCAGGAGGCCGGCCGCAACCCCGCCATCGGCGCGGCGGCCGCCCGGCACGGCGCCAGCACCCGGCAGATCGCGATCGCCTGGATGCTGGCCCGGTCCCCGCAGATCCTGCCCATCCCCGGCACCGGATCGCCCGATCACGTCGAGTCGAACGTCGCGGCCGCGGGGATCGAGCTCAGCCCGGACGAGATCGAGGCGATCACCAAGGGGGCATGACAAGCCAGTTATTTTCCCGAACGGCTGCGCCGCCGGCCCCGTCGCCAGCGGACTCCCGGGCTGCCCCGCCCGGTGCCGGCTCTGCTGCAATGGGTACATGTGCACGGCCATCCTCAGCCTCGAGCCAGGCGCGCCGGTCTTGCTGGCGGGCATCAGAGACGAGTTCACCGGCCGGGCCTGGCAGCCGCCGGCCCGTCACTGGCCGGATTACCCGGAACTGGTCGGCGGCCTGGATCTGCTGGCCGGCGGGACCTGGCTGGCGGTGGCGCCCGAGGCCAGGCGGGTGGCGTGCGTGCTCAACGGCCGCGGCGTGGTGGCGCCCGCCGGGTCGCGGCTGACCAGGGGGGTGCTGCCGCTGCGGGCCGCGGCCGACGGAAAGCTGGCCCGCGCCGGGGTGGCGGACTTCGACCCGTTTCACCTGCTGATCGCCGAGCCGGGCCGGGCCTCGCTCGTGAGCTGGGATGGCGAGACCTTCACCGAGCGGGAGCTGGCCGCCGGCCTGCACATGGTCGTGAACAGCGGGCTCGCCGACGACCTGCTGGGCGCGGCGCCGGGAACAGGGAACCAGCAACCGGGGCGCGATCGCGAGCTGGCCCGCCTCGCTCACTTCATTCCCCGGCTGCGCGGGGCGGCGCGCCCCGCCCCGCGGCCGGATGACCCGGTCGCGGCGGCCTGGGCGGACTGGCTGCCGGTGCTGGACGGCGACGGCATCGCGACCGACGACCCGCGGGCGCTGATCGTGCGGCACGACGTCGGCGAGGGCCGGATCTATGGCACGACGTCGGTCTCGCTCGTCGCGCTGTCGCCGGACGGCGTGCGCTACGACTTCAGCGGCAGGCCGGGCGACCCGGCCGCCTGGTACTCGGTGCCCGTGCCCGGGCTTGGGCCCGGGTAGCCCGCCCGGCGCCCCCAGCCGGGCGTCCAGCGCCCGTCGGCGCCGGGCAGCAGCCGGCGGGCACAGCACGGGACATCCGGGCGTTGGGTGGGACGGAAGTGACGTGATTTGCGGAAGCGGGAACCGCGGGACCGGCGGCCGCGTCCAACGACCATGAAGACCTTCGCTCGGCCGCCAGGCATCCGGCGCGACGCACGCGTCGCGGCCGCCCTCGGCGCGGTGGCCGTGCTGGCCGCCGCCTGCGGCAGCCAGACGGCCGCGGGCAGCCCGGCCGGCCCCGGGTCAGGAGCGTCCAAGCCCGGCTCGTCTTCGCTGACGATCACCGTGGCGGCGTCCCGCCACGCCAACCCGCGGCGCTGGACCCTGACCTGCGGCCCAGAAGGGGACCACGGCACCCATCCGCAACCCGCGCTCGCCTGCGCGGCGCTCGCCCGCGCCAAGGAACCGTTCGCGCCGGTCCGGATCGGCGTCATGTGCTCGATGATCTACGGCGGGCCGCAGATCGCCTCCATCACCGGGACCTGGGACGGCACGCGGGTGGCGGCCACCTATTCCAGGGTCAACGGCTGCCAGGTCCAGCGCTGGGACAAGATCGGGAAAGTGCTCGGCCCGATCAACCCCGGCGGCCCCATGATCCCCGCCCCGGGTTAGGGCACGGCCAGAGCACCAGCCGCGGAAGGAACGCCAGGGCACGCCTCTGCCGGGACGGGGCGCCGCCGGGGTGGCGGCACGCTGGCACCTGCGCGACGAGGTGCCGTGGCGCGGCCGGACCGGAGGGAGCGGCCGCGGTCGCGTAAATGGGAAGCGGGGTCTGTCGCCCCCGTCAGCCCCAGCTTTCGCCCTTCATGGCCGCCTCCTCTCAGCTCGCCGGACACGCTGCTGCTGGCGGGATGCCGTTATGCCTGGAATGTGTCATCACCCTCGCCCGCAGGCAAGTGCCCCCGCCCGGGTGTGGTCCGCTGGCGGGGTCTGGTCCGCCGGCCCGGGGGGTGACCCGCCGGCATGGTGACAGTTCAGGCATAATCGGCTACCGTCGGCCTAACCTGTTGATACCTGTGTACCCCAAACTTCGGTGCTGCCCGGGAGGGACGCTGACCCGCTCGCCTGACCGCAGCCCGCTGCGCGGCTGCCTGGCCGCGGTCGCGGGCTGGCCCTTGTGGTCGCTGCCGCGCGTGCTGCGCTGGTACGTCGTCGGCGTGATCACGGCGGTCGCGGCGGCGATCGGGACGGCCGCGGCGCTCACCCGCTGGAACGCAGGGGACGTGTGGCTGTTCGCGGTGCTCGTGTGCTTCGGCGTCGTCGCGGTGGAACTGACCCGGCGCAGCGCCGAGACCGCCGGGCTCATCAAGGACGTCCACGGCATCTGGCAGCTGCCCATCGCGCTCCTGCTGCCCCCCGTGTACTGCCTGGTCGCGCCCGCGGTGACCTTCGCGGTGCTGCAGCTGCGGACCCGCCGCACGATCGCTCACCGGCGGGTGTTCTCGGCGGCCGCAGGCGGGCTGTCTCTCGCCGCGGCCTCGGCGGCGTTCCACGCGCTGCGCTCCGGCCTGCCGTGGCTGTCGCTCTCGTCCGGTACCCGGGCACTGGCCTGGCTGCTGGCCGCCGCGGCCTGCGCGGTGCTCTGGTCGGTGATCAACAAGGCGCTGGTGATGACCGCGGTCGTCGCCGCCGACCGCACGGTCAGCGTCCGCAGGCAGCTGCTCGCCTGTGAGCCCCTGCTCAATGACGTGTGCGAGGTCTCGGCGGGGCTGATGCTGGCCGGTGCCGCGGCGGTGAGCTGGGCGCTGATCCTCCCGGCGCTGCCGATGGTGATCGTGCTGCAGCGGTCGTTCCGGCACGCGCAGCTGCTGTCGCAGGCGCGGGTGGACGCCAAGACCGGCCTGCTCAACGCCGGTGCCTGGCGCACCGAGGCCGCCGTCCAGCTCGCTCACGCGCAGCGCACAGGGTCGCCGGTCGCGGTCGCGATCGCCGACCTCGACCACTTCAAGGCCGTCAACGACGCCTACGGCCATCTCGCCGGCGACGCCGCGCTCGCCGCCGCGGCCGGCATCCTGCGCCGGCAGCTCCGCCCCTACGACCTGATCGGCCGGTTCGGCGGCGAGGAGTTCAGCGTCCTGCTACCCGACACGGGGGCGGCCGAAGCCACGCAGGTGGCCTGGCGGCTCTGCCGCAGCCTCGCGGACGAGCCCGTCCACGGCGCGCACGGCGACGACCCGCTGCACATCACCGTGTCGATCGGCGTCGCGGTCACCGGGCAGCCGGCCGAGCGCGACCTCACCGACCTGCTCGCCGCGGCCGACGCGGCCCTGTACGAGGCCAAGAACGCCGGCCGCAACACCGTCCGCCTGACCGGCGACGTCCCGCCGCGGCCGGGCGAGTCCGTGCCAGACGCACAGCTCCCCAGCGCGACCCGTTCAACAGGGACGTAACCCGGCGGCCGGGCGGCCAGCCCGCCAGCCCGAGCGCCTCGGCCGCCCCGCGCGACCCGCCCGTCAGCCCCAGCGCCTCGGCCGCCCCGCGCGACCCGCCCGTCAGCCCCAGCGCCTCGGCCGCCCCGCGCGACCCGCCCGTCAGCCC
>Ga0070698_100006819_pt1 | contig 12384 bp, 6 predicted proteins | sample KBSK1502metaG_FD_65477 | JGI IMG/M metagenome (GOLD analysis project Ga0070698, IMG submission 65477) | Corn, switchgrass and miscanthus rhizosphere microbial communities from Kellogg Biological Station, Michigan, USA - KBS K1-50-2 metaG | ecosystem: Host-associated > Plants > Roots >...
TTCCAGAATTCCCCCCGAGTGGAAGCTCTGAGACGTCTTTTTCTCTAACTCCAAACAACGCTGAGACGAACCAAGAGGCAGCGCTTCGGGCTGGGAACAGTCTCGATGGTTTATCCGGCACTGTACTGCCGGTAGCGAGCGCCCAGAGCCGAAATGTGGTCGATGCCTTGGCGACGTACGGAGTGGGGACGAGCAGGCAAAGCCCCACTTTGCCCGATGCGTACAGGAGCTACCGACGCGAAGAAAGCGAGAGCTCCTCGTCGAGTGGAGCTTCTTCTTCGAGCAAGTCTCTGCGACCGTTTGAGCGCCGGTATCAGCCGAAACCTGCCCCTCCCGCCCCAGAATTGGTTCGGGCGTCGACGCCTTACCGAGACATACCCTCGCTTTATGACATGTACATTCAGGCCCTTCCGCGGCCTGCTGTTCCGAAGCGCTTCGGTACCGAGGTGTTTGAAAACGGAACTCGCGATTCGCAGTTGATTCCGATGGATCTGCCTGCGGGACCGGATTACGTCGTTGGCCCCGGAGACGGCTTGTCTATTGATCTGTGGGGCGGCGTCAGCAACCGAATCTATCGAGTTGTGGATCGCGAAGGGCGCGTGAGTTTGCCGGAAGTAGGGCCGGTGCTGGTGAGTGGTAAGAGCTTGGCGGAAGTTCAGCAAAATTTGCAGAAGGACTTGCGCAGTCAATTCCGCGACGTATCTGCAGATGTGTCGCTCGCGAGACTTCGCACAATTCGGGTGTATGAAGTAGGGGATCTTACGAATCCCGGAGCGTACGACATTAGTTCGCTTTCGACGCCGCTGAATGCTTTGTTTGTGGCGGGCGGGCCAACACAAAAGGGATCGATGCGGATTGTGAAGCACTATCGGGGGAACCAACTGGTCCAGGTCGTCGACTTGTATGATTTGTTGCTGCACGGAGTCAGATCCAATCTGCAACGCCTCGAAAACGGGGACTCTGTGTTGGTGCCGCCGATTGGACCCCAGGTTACGATCGATGGGATGGTTCGGCGTCCAGCGGTGTATGAATTAAAGGACGAGAAAAACCTGTCGTCCGTGCTTGAACTCGCTGGCGGTCTTTTGCCTACGGCCACACTTCAGCACATTGAAGTGCAACGGCTGGTTAAGCACCAGAGTCAGACGATGCTGAGTCTGGACATTCCGGAAGGGGACAGCGATACGGAGGTGACCAAGAAGCTGGAGTCGTTTGAGATTCATGATGGCGATCGCATTCGAGTGTTTCCCATCGCTCCTTACAACCAAGACTCCATTTATGTCGAGGGGCACGTAATTCGGCCGGGGCGCTACTCGTACCGCCAGGGCATGCGAGTTACAGATGTAGTCGCGTCCTATAAGGACCTGTTGCCTGAGCCTTCGAACCAATACGCGGAAATAATTCGCCTGAACGCACCGGACTTTCATCCGAGTGTGGAAAGTTTCGATCTTGCGGTCGCGCTGGCGAATCCGTCGCAGGCGCCCGCACTTCGCCCTATGGACACGGTGCGCATCTTCAGCCGGTTTGATTTCGAAAATCCGCCAACTGTGTCGGTTTGGGGAGACGTGCGAGGGCCTGGAACGTACAGGACATCGGGACAGATCCGCTTGAGCGATGCAGTGCATCTGGCTGGAGGCGTCACTCCGGATGCAAAAATCGGCGATGCGCAGGTATTTCGATACTTGCCCGACGGTAAAATGAAGATCTTCAGTGTCAGCTTGAACCTGGCGCTGGAAGGCGATCCCACCGCAAATATTTTGCTGGAACCGCGGGACCGGCTATTGGTTCATAAGAATCCGGACGCGATCGAACCGAGCAGCGTGTATGTGCAGGGAGATGTGGGCAAGCCAGGTCGATATCCACTTACGACAAATATGACGGTCGCGGACTTGATACGAGTTGGCGGCGGACTCAAACCCAGCGCTGACAGCGAATCCGCCGATCTTACGCACTATCAGTGGGCCGGCCAGGGTGGGTTGACTGGACAGCATCAGGCCGTTTCGATTTCGGCAGCCCTGGCGGGCGATTCGGGTTCCAACGTATCGCTTAGCAACGGTGATGTTCTTACGATTCGGCAATTGCCCAATTGGAACGATATTGGCGCCTCCATAGCGGTGAAGGGCGAGGTCGCACATCCCGGATCTTATGGTATTCGTCCCGGTGAGAGACTGAGTTCCATCCTACAGCGGGCCGGCGGGTTCGGTCCGCTTGCATATCCTTACGGTGCGGTATTGATGCGCCGTGAGGTGCGCGAACTGGAGATGAATGCGCGGTCTGATCTGGTGCGACGGTTAAAGCAGGAACAACTCAATCTGAAGAATCTGCCGGATACTGACGCAGATCAGAAAAACGCGAAGATGACCGTGATTGCGGAGACGGAAACGACGATCGAACAACTGCAGGCCAATCCTCCGATAGGTCGCGTCGTCGTTCGAATCCAATCTGATGTCAATGCATGGCGAAACACCGCTAGCGACATTCCCGTGCGTGCCGGCGATGTGCTGGTTGTTCCGAAGAAAGCAGACTACGTGACGGTGAACGGACAGGTTTTCAATCCGACGGCTGTCGGTTACCGACCAGGTCACAACGCAAGGTGGTACCTCAGCCAGGCGGGAGGAATGACGCAACTGGCGAACAAGAAGGCGATATTTGTTATTCGCGCGGATGGATCGGTGCTTGCCGCGAAGAACAATTCCGGTTTCTGGTCGGGTGATCCGTTGAATGCTGCTTTAAGGCCCGGCGACTCGATCGTAGTGCCCGAAGTTGTACCTCGAATCGGAACACGCAATCTGCAGAACTTATTCGCGATCGGGCAGTTGGCGACATCGGCTGCATTGGCGGTTGCCTATATCCATCCGTGATCTGGGGCCTAATGGGGGTGAGAACAAGAAAATTCGCGTGGCTGTGGGTTTTGGGTTTTACTGTTGTTGCTCAGAGCGCAGGTGGTGCTCCAGAGCCGCAACAGCAAGGACCCGAAGACCAAAGCAAAATCCCAACCCGGCACACAGCTTCAAAGGCCGAGAAGAAGAATGATTCGAAGCAGATGCCGGATCCAGGCAATTTAAATCCGGATCCAGCATTGACTGTGCACCACGGCATTGCAGGTATGGGGAAGGATTTCTTGGAAGACCAGAAGCAAATGTGGACAAGTCCCGCGCGACTCCGAATTTCGGATGCGGATTGGCAGGTTCCCACCGGAGGTTTTGCGGCTGGGCTGTTCGCGACGGACCGCGATGTGAGCACGCATCTGTCGAATGACCCGAAGACCATCAGCCATTACAACAACCTTTCGAATGCCGGCATTGCTGCACTGGTCGGCGGCACTGCCGGGCTGTGGTTGCTGAGCTATCCTTCCCACAATGAGCATTGGCGCGAGACGGGGTTTCTTGCGGGCGAGGCGGCGCTAAACAGTTTAGTCGCCGTCGAGACTCTGAAGTATTCACTGCGGCGAGAGCGTCCCTTCCAAGGAGATGGCAGCGGGCCATTTTTGCATGGGGGAACATCGTTTCCATCAGAGCATGCCGCGGCTGCATGGTCGGTGGCTGGTGTTATCGCTCATGAATATCCAGGAGTGCTGCCCAAGATTGCAGCTTATGGGTTGGCTTCGCTGGTTAGCTACTCGCGAATTCGAGGGCGACAGCACTTTCCTTCGGATGTGTTTATTGGGGGCTTGATCGGTCAGTTGGTGGCGCAGGACATTTACAGCCGCCATCACGATCCGGAGCTGGGCGGGGACGCATGGAGGTCTTTGAGTGCGCTGGCGCGGGACTTTGAGTCCGCCGGAACGCAAAATTTGGGCTCACCGTATGTTCCGCTGGATAGCTGGATTTATCCGGCGTTGGATCGCTTGGCAGGACTCGGGCTGATCGACAGCGGATTTGCAGGAATGCGGCCGTGGACGCGCCGGGAATGCATGCGGCAGGTTGTTGAGGCGGAGGGAAACCTGGAGAGCGTCGGGACAGCCAACGGAGAGGCATCCCAGCTTATCGAGGGGCTCCAACGTGAATTTCGAGCAGAGACCGAAGCGAAGGGTGACGGCACTGATGGTGCAGCATTTCGGCTGGAGTCCTTATATTCGCGGACGGAGCATATCTCTGGGATGCCAGTCGCCGATGGCTACAACTTCGGACAGACACAGTACAACGATTTCGGACGTCCGTACGGCGAGGGCTGGAGCACTGTAAATGGTTTCTCGGCCTACGCCACACACGGCCCGTGGGTCGCGTACGTACGTGGCGAAGCGCAAACGGCACCGAGTATCCCTGCATATTCACTCGCAACACGGGAAATCATCCAGCAGGTCGATCAGTTTCCGCCGCAACTACTGCCGCCGGGCACACCGACATCAGCAGTCGGACGGTTCGAATGGCTCGACGCTTACGTCGGGCTGATGGTATCGAACTATGAGATTTCCTTCGGGAGGCAGAGCCTTACTTGGGGACCCGGCGACGGCGGATCGCTGACACTCAGCAACAATGCCCAGCCGATCAATATGTTCCGCATCAATAGAACGACGCCCCTCAAATTACCTAGCGTTCTCGGTTTGCTGGGGCCGATGCGCACGGAGTTCTTCTTGGGCCAGCTTTCGGGTCACGAATTTGTCATAAGCCCTTTGGGTTTCGTCGGGCAATTCGGGCAGTCGCTGAACCCGCAACCCTTTATTCACGGTCAGAAGATCAGTTTCAAGCCCACTCGAAACTTCGAATTTGGCTTTTTTCGGACGACGATCTATGGCGGACCCGGCTATCCCCTTACCCTGCACACATTCTTCCGCAGCGTGTTGTCCACGGGGAATACGGCGGCAGGTGACCCAAATAAGCCAGGTAAACGAACTTCGGGGCTGGACTTCAACTATCGCCTGCCCTATCTGCGCGACTGGTTGACTTTCTATGCCGACGGCCTGGCGTGGGACCAATTTTCGCCGATCGCTTATGCTGACCGCTCAGCATGGCGTGCTGGCCTTTTCCTTTCTCACGTGCCACGACTTCCCAAGTTGGATCTGCGAGTCGAGGGGGTCTATACCGATAACCCGCTGGGAGGCAATCTCTGCTGCGGTTTCTGGTATTTCAACGATACGTGGCACAGCGGATATACAAATAATGGCGTTTTAATGGGCAGTTGGATTGGTCGGGCGGGCCAGGGTGCGCAAGCCTGGACGAACTATTGGTTTAGTGCGCGTAATCGTTTGCAGTTTAACTTCCGACATCAGAAGGTAAGCCAAGACTTTATTCCTCGCGGAGGCACCGTAACTGACGTTGGGGCTCGCGGAGATTACTGGGTACACCCGAACCTTAGCTTGTCGGCGGCGGTGCAATACGAGCGCTGGCTCTTTCCGGTGATTCAGCCGAATGCCACGAAGAACGTCTCGGCTACAGTGGAGATACTGTTTCAACCGCAGAAGCTGTTCCGGCATTCGGTGGCGGGCACGAGCGACATCGAGTCAATGGTCGGAGGGCGCCCGTGAACTACGCGAGCACCGTGCCCACGCGCCAGCAACAAACCGAAGTGTCCGATCCGAAGATTGCGAGAACGCCTGCATCAGCGGAGCCTTCAGAATCGACCGACAATACGTTGGCCTATCTCCAGTTGCTGTGGAGTCATCGGGGTCTGTTGTTGCGTATAACGATTTACGCGATGCTCGCAAGCACGCTGATGGCGTTTCTCATCCCGGCGCGGTACGAATCGATCTCGCGTTTGATGCCGCCCGATAATCAGTCTGGATCTGGTCTCGCAGCCGCCGTGGCTGCCATGTCCGGAACGATGGGAAGCTTGGGAGGGATGACCGGCGATCTGCTGGGACTGAAAAGCACTAGCGATGTCTTTGTCGGCATTCTGGGTAGTCGCACGGCACAAGATACGTTGATTCAACAGTTTGATTTGAAAAAGGTTTATTGGGCTCGTCGGATGGAAGACGCGAGGGTGGAGCTTGCAAGACATACGTCTGTCATCGTGGATCGCAAGAGTCAGATCATTTCAATTACAGTGACAGATCGAAGCCCGCAGAGGGCAGCCGCTATGGCTCAGGCCTACGTGGAGGAATTGAACCGTTTAGTCGCCGAGCTAAGCACTTCCTCGGCGCGCCGCGAACGCATTTTCCTCGAAGGGCGTCTTCAGGCTGTAAGCCAGGACTTGGAGGTGGCGGAGAAGGAATTCAGCCAATTTGCGAGCAAGAACACGGCTATCGATATCAAAGAGCAAGGCAAGGCAATGGTCGACGCGGCCGCGACGCTCCAAGGTCATCTGATCGCTGCTCAATCAGAACTGGAAGGACTCAGGCAGATCTATTCTGATAATAACGTGCGTGTTCGGTCCGTGAGGGCTCGCATTGATGAATTGGAACGCCAGCTGGAAAAGATCGGCGGAAAGGGTGAGAACGCATCTAATCTATCCGTCCAGCAGAGTGACTCTCTGTATCCGTCCATCCGGAAACTGCCACTGCTCGGGGTACAGTTCGCTGACCTATATAGGCGGACGAAGGTTCAGGAGGCTGTTTTCGAAACGCTCACCAAGGAATACGAATTGGCGAAGGTGCAGGAAGCCAAAGAGATTCCTACGGTGAAGGTACTCGACGCCGCGAACATCCCTGACAAAAGATCCTTTCCGCCACGCGTGTTGATCATTTTTGTTGGCACTTTTTTGGGGTTGACGGCCGCGGCAGCTTGGGTTTTCGGAAGCGCGCTGTGGCAGGACACCGAGGCGAGCAACCCTCGGAAAATGTTCGCGCAAGAAGTCTTCTCGACCGTGACGGAGGCAATCCCATTGTTTTCGGAGAACGGTTCGAGGAAACACTCCGCCGACGGTGTTCGGAATTGGGCAAACGGAAGCAAAACAGGACCAAGCAGCGGCCCTGGTAAAGAGCTGAAGTAGCATCAGATGTCGGTGTAATTTGCCAGATATAAAAGGGTTAGGTCACAAGTGCCCCTGTGAGTGACGGGGCGAAGCTGTCTAAACTCGAAGAGCTCTTTGAATTTCAGCGAATCTGACATGGCACCCTCAATGGCGACGTCTACTGTGCACGGTGCAGACCGCAATGAAGGCTTTCACCTGCCGGCCGATTATGTTGAGCCGCGTTGGTATGCCGCCTATACCAGCGCGAATCACGAAAAGCGTGTGGCTGAACAGCTGTCGGTGCGTGCCATTGAGCACTACCTTCCGCTGTACGCAGCCTTGCGGCGCTGGAAGGACCGTCGCGTGAAATTGGAGCGCCCGCTGTTCCCTGGTTACGTATTTGTCCGGGTGGCATTGCGTGACCGGCTGCAAGTTCTTCAGGTCCCGAGTATCGTGCGGCTGGTGGGGTTTAACGGCGTGCCTTCGGCGCTTGCTGAGCAAGAAATTGAAGGGCTTCGCCAAGCGCTTGCCGAAGGCGTGCGAGCTGAGCCCCATCCCTATCTGCGGGTTGGCCGCCGCGTCCGCATTACTGCAGGACCGCTCGCTGGACGAGATGGCATCTTACGGCGCTGGAGAGGTGCTCTGCGAGTCGTGCTTTCAACAGAGCTGATTCAACGGTCGATCCTAGTCGACATTGATGCTTCCGCCATAGTGCCTATTGCGGTCCAATCGATCGGCTACTCACTTGAGGCCTGATGGTCTTCCCGGGTCGAGCTTACTTTAAATCGTGCCGTTCGCCGCTCGCCGCTCCAGTTTTGCCTAGTACTCAAGGCCGCGGTGATGCTCGTGAGTAACTTGTCCAAATCGCCTAGCGAAATCGAGTTGGATCAGGCGAAGGCGACTCTCCCACCTTCACTCGCGACACCGGATGTCTCCCCGAGACAGGGAGTGACGCCATCCCAGGGCTTCGGGCTACATGTGCTCATCCGCAGTTCAATAGTGGCAGTCATTGGCGGGATAACGGGACAAGCAGTCAAGTTCCTCTTATACATTTACCTCGCACGTAGGTTCTCAAGCGCGGACTTTGGGCTCGTTGCGTTTGGAACAGCGGTGTACGCCTTCATCTACATTATCGCTCACGCAGGCTTGCCGGTGTTCGGGACACGGGAGGTTGCGAAACTAGAATTTGTGCCGAACCGGCTATTGTTTGTAATCGCGGGGCTTCGTGTAGTTTTGGGGCTTACGGCAACGCTAGCGGCCGTCGTTGCGTTGACGCTGGTGCCCGGGACTACCAGACGAGAATGCTGGTTCGTTGGCCTCTTTGGACTGAGCAACGTACCGTTGGCAGGATTCTGCGATTGGGCCTTTCAAGGACTTCGGAAACTTACTGCCTCGGCGCTTCTCAACGTAATTTGGCAGGTGCTCTGGTTTGTTTTTGTTTGGGTCGGGATCCTTCTCGGTATCGGAGTGGTTATCGTCCCCGCGGCTCTTTGTGCGTCTGCACTTGTGGTGGGGGCTTTGAGCCTACTTTGGCTGCGCGGAACCGGTCTCTTACGCGCAGCCGACGAGCCGGCTCGCAGCCTATGGAATGAGTGCTGGAATATGCTGAAGCTGGGCGCACCTCTAGGAATCGGGACAATGTTGATAACGGTCCTGATCTGGACGGACGTAATCTTCGTTCGTATGCTCCGTGGGCCGCAAGAGGCGGGACATTATGCCGCGGGAAACCGTGCGGCCCTCGCCGTTGCGATGCTGGCGAGCTTTTACATCCAGGGTGTCTTTCCCTTCTTCAGCCGAGCGGTTCAGGAGGGACAAGGCTTGTTCCGGCGCTATTTTCAACATGCTTATGACGACTTGAGCTTAGCCTTTGTCCCCGGGGCGGTGTGGGGAGCCTTTAACGCAACTGCAGTTATGCGCTTGTTTTTCAAGCGTCCAGAGTATGTTGCGGCTGCCCATGTATTTCAGATATTCCAGATGATAGCGGTCTTGATCGTGCTGAACGCTCTTTTCGGTACTGGGATACTAGTCGCGTTCCATCGAGACCGTGCCTATCAAAATGTTTTGCTGGCGACTGTCGTTTTCTTTCTTCTAATCTGCCCACTGTTAACCCACTTGTGGAGTATTGTCGGCGCTGCGCTCGCCGCTCTAGCTGCGCAGATGTTCGCGTTCATTTGCTTCTTGTCGAGCACGCGAAGTTTTCTGAAGCCTGCACATCTTCAGGCATTAGTTTGGCCATGCATCGCCGGACTCGCGGCCGGATTGGCAAGCTGGATACTCCGACTATCTCTCGCGTGGGCTTGCCTGCTACTCGTCGTTGCATACGCCGCATTGGCGCTAGCCCACATCCGTAGGGTTTACCGAAATTTTGATTCCGCGGGGGCCACAAGCTGACGATTCTGGTTGCACCCAGTCACTCGGTAGAGTTCTCGCTTGCGGCGCGCGTCCGTTGGAAGTCTACTGCGGCGTGCCTTTCAAGTTTTTCTTGTCCGCGATGAGCACCAATTCCATCGGCTTTGGTGACCACCAAACTGCCCTCAAAAGTGCTGACTATTGGAGGGCGTTGCGAGCTCTTCTCCTCGCTCTGGGTACAGTTGCGAGCATAGCTCTGCTCGGACCTACCTATGGATTGGTTGCGGCATCGCTGACCTGGGTTCCCTATGTATTCGTCCACCCACGGGAGGGGCTCTGGGTTACACCCGCGTTGGTTATGGTGGCGTCGATTGTTTCACCGCCGGAGGGCTTTCAGTGGGGTGTAGGTTATTCTCCGGAACTCGTATTCTGGGCGATTGCAATTTGCTTAGTGTTCGCCACGATGTTGGTTCGTTATTTCTGGAGCGGGGAGAAATCAATCTCCAAGGGAAGCCGCTTCGTCTCTGGGAACCCGCCGGTGGCCTTTTACGCCTTGGCCATCGTCTCGCTCCTTGCAGCGATAGTTGGAGTAACACACGGATATATACTCCCAAATGTCGCCAAGCAGTTGTTTGGTTGCGCACTTTTATGCGGGTACTTTCTGCTAGCGTTGAAATTTGCCCCAACACAAAATGACATCGAGTACGTGCTCAGCCGTGTGTTCTTAGCGGGAACGTTATGTGCTGTGACTTACCTAGGAATTTACCTTTATCACGTTCCGGAGCTTGGGTTTCGAAAGGATCTGACCATCCTCTCGACTTACGCCGGTGGATTGACTGTATTATTGATGCCGCAAATTCTTACCAAAGGGAGAAGTACTTTACGCGTTCAGCATCTCGGGTTAGCTGTCATTCTGTTTGGCGTTCCATTACTAGCGCAGTTCAAGAGGGCTATCGCGGCGTGCGTAATTTGTGGATTTCTGGTGGTTGGTATGCGTGCCAAATCTAACTGGAGGCGGTACACCTACGTTGCCATGGCTTTCACTCTTTTTACCTTAGCGCTGAGCACAAGCCTCCTGAATCCCATAGGTGCTTGGTTTTCGAAATATCCTGCTTTGCAGGATCTATTTCCTCAGGATGTCCAGACTCACTACAGCGTGTTTCTGCGGCTTGAGGAATTCCGTCAAGTATTGGAATCTCTAGGCACCGTACCAATTCTCGGAACCGGTTTGGGAAGCACTTTCAGTTGGTATGACCCTTACGCCGGCGTGACGTGGGAGCAAGAAACTCTCGATGTGGGGTGGCTGTACTTATTGGTGAAAATGGGGATTGTCGGTACTGTCGTATTTGTTTGGTTTGTGTGCAGGTTAGGACACAGCGCTTTGCGACGACCGCTCAACGGGAATCATCTAGGCCTATTCCTGCTCATGGTGTTTCATTTGCTGCAGATGGTTGCCGATACGCTTTTTGTCTACTTTATGACTGCCGCCTGGGCCGGCATGGCCTGCGGATTCTTGCACACGCTGAACAGAGGGATCGGTGCGGAGGGAACTACCGAAGTCACGGCGAGCTGAAAGAGAAGTCGGACCGTTGCGAGGCCTCGAGGTTTCCAAGCATGGGCGGCGCGTCGAGAACACAAAAATGCCACAACAATTGCGCGGAGACGATAGTGCTTGATCGAATCAAAAGAGAACAAGAATTCTTTGACGAGCTAGTCGGCGAATCGTCGGCTGCGCGAAAGCTGCTGGACCAATTCTCTAAAGCTTTCTATGAAAAAGGCGTGGGAGGCCGTTTGTGGACTCCGGTTTGGCAAGCTGTCAATCTCAAAGGATCGGTCGTGCTCGATTATGGCTGCGGTGTTGGAGACTTTAGTTTATTGCTTGCGAGGCGGGGTGCCCGCGTCTACGGCCTTGATATATCTCCTAAGCTGATCGAGCAGGCGCGAGCTTCCGTAATTGGATCAGGCTTGAACGGTTTGGCACCGGAGTTCTTAGTCGGGGATGCACACCAAACACCGTTCGAGGACTCCTCTTTTGATTACGTATTTGGAAACGGTGCTCTGCATCATTTGGACTTCACAAGAGCCTGCACGGAGATTTCGCGCATTCTGAAGCCGGGAGGCAGGGCGATGTTTCAAGAACCCATGTATCACCATCCATTGATGTGGACACTTCGGCGGTTAACTCCAAAGACTCATACTGCCGACGAACGACCTCTTTCCTTGACCGATATTGACCAAGCGACAAAATTGTTCAGAGTGCGTAAGCACCGCGAACATTTTCTGTTCGCCGTCCTCGCTGCTCCTGCTCACCTTTTCGGCAGGCGGTTTGCGCTGTCGGTTATCGGGGGCCTAGACCGATTCGATAGTTTGGTTATGAAGGCGTTTCCCGGGCTGCGTCATTTTGCTTGGCTGACCGTGCTGGAGATGGAAAAGTGAAGCCGGCTGTTCCCTGGTCTCTAATCGGCCGAGTCCAGGCGCTTGACTCGCCGAGGGATGCACAACACGTGCGCGTGGGGTTATGTCAGTAGATAGAGCGACTATGGCGGTTCAGGGGACGACATTGTGCGTTCCGCAGCGAGAAGCGATTTCATGCCGCGTTTGTTCCAGTTCGGGGTACACAACATATCTTGAAGCCCGAGGATTTGGTGTCGTGCGTTGCCGAGATTGCGGCCTGCTTTACGTGAACCCACAGCCGAGTCTCGCGGAGTTGGAGCAGTTCTACACAGGCTACGACCTCGGAGAGCAGTGGGTAGTTGGCGAGGAGCAATTCAATCGGGCCGTGCGCAAGACAGTTCTCCGCTTCAAGCAGAGCGGATCTGCGATGGACATCGGCTGTGGGCCGGGCAATTTTCTACGCTGCCTTCGCGAATCCGGATTTCGGGTTTTTGGTGTCGAACCGTCACAGGCCGGAAGCAATTATGCCAGGTCGATAAATCACATTGAAACGTTCCATGGAACGCTAGAAGCATTCTTGGCATCAGAGGCGAAGGTGAAATTTGACGTGGTCACGCTTCTCAATGTTCTGGAACACATGAAGGATCCAAGCGCGATGCTCTTACAATTGCGTCAATTGCTCAGCGGAGACGGAATTCTCGTTATTGTCGTTCCAGACGCTCGCTTACATGTGGTGTTAGGGGAACTACGACGGGGGCTCGGGTTCAAGGACCCGTTCTGGATGGATACCGTCCGCCACCCGCTAGTTGGAATCGA
>Ga0070698_100006820_pt1 | contig 12379 bp, 9 predicted proteins | sample KBSK1502metaG_FD_65477 | JGI IMG/M metagenome (GOLD analysis project Ga0070698, IMG submission 65477) | Corn, switchgrass and miscanthus rhizosphere microbial communities from Kellogg Biological Station, Michigan, USA - KBS K1-50-2 metaG | ecosystem: Host-associated > Plants > Roots >...
ACGATGCCGAGGTCTTCGCAATCGTCCTTGTCCCATTGCGCGACCACGCGACCAGGCATGGACGCATTTTCCAGCGGCACGAACGAGCTCAGTTTGTTCTGACAAATAATCATCCCGCCCGAGTGCTGGCCGAGATGCCGCGGCAATCCATAGATCGCTTGATACAAACGAATGAACGCCGGCATTCGTGGATGCGATTTCGGCAAACCGGCCTGCTCGACTTGCGATTGCAGATCGAGCGTGTGCGGAAAATCGCCGTTTGCGAAAAGATGCGAAAAGCGATCGAGAATGCTCGGCGATAAATTCAGCGCTTTGCCGATCTCACGTGCCGCACTCCGGCCGCGATAACTGATCACGTTCGCGGTCATGGCCGCGCCGTGTTTGCCGTAGCGGCGATAAATTTCCTGGATCGCCGCTTCCCGCCGATCGCCGCTCGGAAGATCGAGATCAATGTCGGGCCAGCCTTTGCGACTCTCATTCAGGAATCGCTCAAACACGAGATTGTTGCTCACCGGATCGACTGGCGTGATGCCGAGGCAATAACAAACGGCGCTGTTCGCCGCGCTGCCGCGCCCCTGGACCAGGATGTTGTGTTCGCGACAGAAATTGATGATGTCCCAGACAATCAAAAAATATCCGGGGAATCCGAGCTTCGAAATGAGCGCGAGTTCTTCCTCGAGCTGGCGCTTTACTTTCGCACTGATCGCGGCGTAACGCTGTTGCGCGCCAAACCAGACGATCGTCCGCAAAAACGATTCCATGCTATGACCAGCGGGAACGGGGAACTCTGGGAATTCGTAGCCGAGGTTTTCGAGAGAAAATGTCAGCCGCTCCGCCAGGCGCGCTGTGTTCTCGATCGCTTCTGGCAGATCGCGAAAGAGTTCCCGCATTTTGCGATCGCTCTTCAAATGCCGCTCGGCGTTTTGCGTTAGCAACTTTCCGGCGGCATCGAGATGGGTGTGCTCACGAATACAGGTAAAAACATCGAGCACTTCGCGGCCGTACGGCTTTGCGTACTGAACGCCGTTCGTCGCCACGATCGACAATCGATGCGCGCGCGCAAGATCGACAAGGTGCCGGTTGATCTGTTCTTCGCCACGAACGAAATGCCGCTGAATCTCAACAAACACATTTTCGCGTCCAAACGCATCGATAAGAAGCAGAATGTCCTCTTTGAAACTTGACTGCTTAAAGCAGTCAAGTTCGCTCACGGCGTCGCGTCTAAAAAATGCAACCAGCCCTTCCGCAAATTGCGGAAGCTCGTTCCATTGCACGGCGCATTTGCCTTTTTCACTTCGCAAATGCGCCTGAGTCAGCAGCTCGCACAAATTTTTGTAACCGGTGCGATTTTCAACCAACACCGGCAAAATGCTGTCGTCTTCCATCGACAATTCGCAACCGATGATCGGCCGGACGTTGTGTTCGCGCGCCGCGACGGAGAAACGTTGTGCGCCATAAACGCCATTGCGATCGAGCAACGCCATGGCCGGCATCTCCAACTTGGCTGCGACTTCAGCTAGTTGCTCGGGAAACGATCCAGCCCGCAAAAAACTGAACGCGCTGCAGGAATGTAACTCAACGTACATGAAATTAATGGAGGGACACGCGCCGTCGTGTCCCAAACATTAGGGCGCCGACAGCGCGGACGCCCTCCAGCACAAACCGGGGCAAGATGAGGGGGCATTCCCTCACCTTCATCCTCTCCCCTTGTGAAGGGGAGAGGGTACGGATGAGGAGTCGTTTCAATTCTTTAGTCATAGACCCCATCAATCTTCCAAGTGCCTCCTGTCACGCCGTAGGTCCGAGCCGGACTGGCATTTTGCGAAGGCGGATCCTCGTGAGCGCGAATCAGATCGCCATTCTCCAACTGGATGTCCCACTCCGCGCGGGCCCACGATTTTTCGTCCCACCAATTTCCGGAAAGCAAAAATGGGCCGCTTTGATCGATGATTTTGCCGGCAATGTTGCCGCCCTGAAGATGTCGCCGAACCTGCGTTCCGGAGGCAGCTCCTTCGAAAGAAATCACACACTGTTCATAACCGGCCAAATAGAAGGAGCTGGGCGACCCAGCCGGTTGAGACAACCGGCTGCCCGTCGGGCGCGAAGCGGGTCGATCTTCAGAAACAAAAATCGATGTAGCCGCAGGAGGCCGAAATCGTCGTAATGCTACTCTCGATTTCTCTGCTTTAGCTGTAGAGGCGGCCGTGTCGGCCGAGAGACTCCACGTAAATGGCTCCATCCGGAACGTGTCCGGCCGATGCGTTTCTTCTTTTATCGGGGTGCCGACGCGATCGCTGCCGAGCAATGCGGTCAAACGCGCCAGGGTTTCATAAAGCTGCTGCGGACTTCGGAGCGCCGTTTCAAACAGTCCAAATTGTTGTGACGCGGGACGGATCGGTTGCGCAGTCAGCGCGACGGCAATGATCGGGTGTTCCGATCCGGCAGCTGCCGGATTCTCCAGATGCGTCTGGAGCATGCGAAAGAGAAGATCGACATCGTTGGTCGGCTGCGGGATTTTGAAAACCCGCTCGTAAGTGCGAGCCGCACTGGCACTGGTTTGTTTACCCGCCACGGCGGATTCGTCTTGTCGCGAATTCGAAAAACTGATCCGCAGCGTTAATTCTTTCGCGACCAGATAAATGGCGCTCAATCGGAGCGTGAGCTGTTCCAAAAACCGGCGAAGGATGAAGAGGAGCGGCTCCGCGGTTTCGATCTCGTGATCGAACTCAAAACTTTCCTCGAACGCTTCCGGCGGCTGAACAAATTTTAACAGTCGCGTAGCTGTGCCATTCGCGCATTCCCAGAGTCGAACGGCGTCGGTGCCGAGGCGGTTTCGAAGTTCCTCTTTATCTAGAGCAGCTAACTGCCCGAGCGTATGAATCCCCCACTTATGGAGGATCGCCAAGATCTGGGCAATTTGGAGCTGGGAGCTAGGAGTTAGAAGATCGGAGTTTTCTGTCCCTGCGGCTCGCCGCGCTGGGGGTCTGGCATTTCCCGTCTGTGCTTCTGTTAAATGCCGGTGCGGCTCACACTCCATGTCGCCAATTTACGGCAAATCAGGATATATGTTCAAGCGAACATTTCCATTCGAACCCGAATGGCTGAGAGGTTTGGGTATAGTAACTCAGCTCATGGAGCAAAGCGGATTCGTAAGACGCGGAACAAAATGAACATCCAAGAAGGGATCGGCCAGACAGCAAGAGGTGCAAAAATAAACAATAAAAAATATGGCCAACTAAATCGCGACAGGATCATTACCATTATGATACTGACCAACCAAACCCAAAGAAGGATCTTATGAATTGCGAAAGGGGCATTAAATGTATTCGCGTTTCCTTCGGCAACAGCAGCGACTACACAGCCAATCGCAACGAAGGCTGAGATCAATGCTAGCACCCCACAAATGTATTTTCTTTTCTTCATTCCGGATGGTTGAAGGCCCATACGATTCCCTGGATGTAATTGTCGGCATAGTGCCCCAATTGCCCATACAACGCGGTCGCATCATTAATAAGCTTATTGTCCGCAATCTCTTTTCGGTAGCATCTATTCCTGGCACAGGGGTCTATAATTTTCCAACATTTTGAGTTCGGATCGCCCGGTTGAATTCCCCACCGACCGTAAGCTAGATCATGTCGCATTGCCGCCGCATCCAGAGCGTCAATCGGTCGCAAAGAACCGTTACGCCCTCCATGCTGACTAGGTCGCCATCCGCCGCTCCAATCCGGACCTCCCCAATACCCATATCGAGGAACCCAACTATTTGGGAATGCGCCGTCAGTATCTAGTAGATCTGTCGGGTCATCGAAAGCGTACAAATACAGATTGACTCCTCCTGTCTCTCCAATTGGATCGCGACTGAGCCACCTGCCGAGATCGGGATCATAGGCGCGGTAGACGGCTAAATCGAGATTACTGGCGGCGTGCCGATATAGCCCGGTAAAGTTGAAATCTGGGAGGGTGTTGTTGATCACAGACGTCGATCGCCCGTAGGGGTCGTAGTCATAGCGAGCAACTATTGAGCCTTTGCCGCTGGCGCCGCGCATTTCGCGGATAGAGCCCAAATGATCTCGCGTGTAAAAATAGGCGGTCTTGCCACTCACCTGGCCTTGCGGATACACGAAGAGCGTGACTGCATCTTTATCATCGCGGAATTCGCACTTCTCCATTCCGCACCAGACAAATTTCCTCGTCGATGTGATGCGGCTTCGGGTTTTCTCAACGATCTTGACCATTCGGCTTAAGCCATCGTAACTGAACTCGGTCCGATTATTCGTTCCGATATAATTGACCGCTACCAGTCGATTGGCGCCGTCCCACTCGAATGTTCGCGAGGAATCATCGTTAATCAGGCTTCCATTCGCGTCATAGGCCAGCGTGCGATTGGTTCCACCGCTCTGGGAGACGATCTCGTTTACATTGTTCGGCGTTGACGTGGTTGTTGTCGTTGCAACCATCTCAGACGTGCGATTGGCCGCGAGATCGTAGCCGTAGGTGTACTGTTTGATCAATGCGTTGGTCGAAGCGTTCTTCAATGGCGCAGTCACCAATTGATCGGCATTGTCATAGCCAAGATTGAATCGTTGGGGCGCGGACAGGCCGGAATCATTCTTAATCCAAGTCGTTATTTGTCCCTCCGGATCGTAGGTGTAGTCAAACTGCGAAATGAGACTGTTTGTACTCGTCTGGTTCCTAATTTCTTGCAGACGCTTATCCTGGTTGTTCGGGAAATAAGTGTATGCCGCCGAAGAGCCATCGGGATAAGTCATACTACTCAGCCGGTCCGTCACGTTCACGTAACCGTAATTGAACGTGCCAAGTTTGTTTGTCGCTGAGCTAACACGACCAAGACTGTCAAACGTCCAACTGGCGGAATTTAAACTACCATTGATCGACCGATTCGTAACGCGGCCAAGCTGATCATAGCCGAAGGCGATGGCGTCGTTTAGAAGCGGACCGTCGATGCTGGCTAATTGCCCGGCGCCCAGCGCTGGCGGCACGGCGATCGGGTTGTATCCGTAAGTTGTGGTGCCGATGCCATCAATCATCGTTTTAATACGATTGTAGTTCGGATCGTAGGTAAAGCTGACTGAAGGTGTCGCTGGATTCAATGACTGACCGTTTACATTCGTATAAGTAATCTGCTGAACGCTGTCGTCGGCGAAATAGAAGTAATTTGTTCTTTGATTCCTGCCATCAGTCGAAGATTTCAATCGGCTGCTCGCGCCGACAGTATTCGCGGCCGTCTGTCCGTCATAAAGATAGTTTAACGTGGTGTTATCGGCGAAAACCTTTTGATAAACGCGCCCTTCCAAATCGCGCTTGAAGGTAGTCACCTGATTCTTTGGGTCGGCGATAGTGGTCAGCGAACCGCAGTTGCACCACCCAAACTGCGTTGTTCGGCTCAACGGGTCCGTGATTGAGTCCAACTGCCGGTTGCCATTGTAATGTCGCGTTATCCACGAGCCACGGCGATCTTTGCTCTTTGTCAGATCCAGGATGTTTGTCACGCCCTGACCGAAATCCTGTGAATATTGGAACTGCTGATTAGTTCCGTCGGGATAACTGATCTGAATCGGGCGATCGAGATTATCGTAATCAGTAGTCACGACGTATCCGTCCGAATCAGTTACTGTCCGGACCCGGTTGGCATTGTCGTAAGTAAGTGTGGTAACAGCCGAAGCGCTGTTGAAAGGCGGACTCGTGATCGAGGCTAGGTATCCGTCGGGAACGGCACCGCCATAAGCAAAGGTCGTCGTTTCATTCTTTGCATTCTGGCGCGTGAGGATCTGTCCGTAGGGGTTGTAGGTGAACGTCGTTACCTGCCCGGCAGCATCGGTATCGGTGAGAGGTTCATGCTGCGAATTGTAGGTGAATTTACGCAGCATTTCGTTCGCGCTCCCAGTTGTTTGACGCACCTGCATCAGGTCGATGTTGTTGGTGTCATAAACATAACTGACCACGCGTCCGACCGGATCGGTCGATTTCGTGACCTTACCAATGTTGTCGTACTCGTATTGCCAAAGTTGGGTGCTGCCATCACCGAGAATGCGCGCGGTCTTGCTTGGATTTGCGGTCGAGGGTGAGTGGTTCGTATCCGCTTGGCCAGCGTAGGAGTACCAAACACGGTTTTCGAGCGGTGCTTTCTCGCTCGCCGGTATGCCTGAAGCCGTCCCGCTGAGACTGGAAGTCCAGTGTATAATTCTGGCCTTAGTGTAGTCGTAGATACCATTGACCGGTGGATACATCTCGATCGCTTTTTTGTCCCAATAGAATGTGTTGGCGACATCGAGGCCGGAGTTAATCATTCCGGCGGGCGCGACGGCATCACTCGCGCTAATTCCCGGCGCATTATCCCGGTACTCCACTCTTTCTTTTGCCCCGAGTGGATCAGTCATCTCAATCCACCTGTTTGTTTCTGATTGGCCGGTGGTGAAAAACGAGATCCCGTAGGGCGTCTGCAGCGAGTTGATGAAGTTTGTTCCGTCCGCGGCGTACATGAATATCGACTGAATTCCGATTTCATCCGTGATCGATGTCAATTGACCGTTACCGTTATAGGTAAAGCTGGCATAACGGCCGGTTGAAAATGGCTCAGTTACCTTCGTGATCTTCAATGGATCGCTCGGAAGTTCGTAAGCGACGATCGTAATCTGACCAAGCGCATCGGTGATCGTTGTGACGCGAAAACTCGTGTCATATCCGACGATAACGCCATTACCTGCTGGATCGACCCACTGAGTCATGAAAATGTTGCGCGGAAAGGAGGTGGAACCATCGCCCAGACCGAAGATCTGTTTCGACCCATCAGGAAACCGCTTCTCGTATGTAGTCGAGGAGGTTCGCACCAGAACGGCATGGCTCTGCGGATCAGCCTGGTAACTTTGTGAACCTGAATCGAACCCCAAATACTTTTCGACTCCGCCACCCGAAACATAAACTGTGGCGCCAGCCGAACCATTGTTTGGATCGTCTGTTACATAGGAGAGCCAGTTGAATGTCCATTTCGGTCCAAGGTTCGAATAATTGAAGGTCGAGGGTTGTTGGTTATCCCGCTGGTTGTAAGTGACTGTGAAATTGATCGCCGGTCCTCGCGGCGGGGAATAGCCAATCGGCGTATCTTCAATGTTTAGACTTGCTAACATCGAATGAGCGCTGTAGCGCGCCATACCGAGACCATTGCAGCCGTTGCATCGGCTTCCACCATCACCACCATCTTTGCGATCACATCGCTTCGAATAGCTCGGACCCGATCGGCTGCCGATTGTAACTGTCAGTGGCGCGTGTACTTCCGTCCAGCCGTGCGGACATACGCCGGAAAAACCGTCTACGATAGATACCGAGCCTGAAAATGCCACCGACAAGCCGAAGACCTCAATGATATCGTAGGTACCTGACTGGCCATATAACGAGAGTGGCTGGCCAAAGGTGATGGCCGATGCCTGAACCGTGTTAGCGTGGCCGTCGCAGTACGCTTGATATTCGGTGTACCCAAAATCAGTAGAGCCGTTAATGGCTACCCTGAAACCGACATTGCCGACGGGGACATCGGTGCCAAACTGAACAGTTATGTCCGAGGCGTAGAGCTTCGCCACGTCGTAGCCATCGCAATAGTTGTAAATCCGCACGTCCGCATCCGCGTTACGCAATGACATCAGCGCACAAAAAAGTAATAAGGTGCCGACGAAACTCAGCTGGCGCGGGTGCAGCACGAAGGCCGGATTGGCGCGCACGCGGGTCAATTCATGCAGTTCGGGAAGGTCGCTGACGCGGGCGTTGGAAATCATGGTTATAACTTTGCGTTGCATATGGAGGGTTATCGGCTTGCCGCAGAATGAGGTAGGCGGCTGTGAATGCGGACGGGACGCGGCGTCCCGCGTCCCGTCCCGGCTTCTGAAGGGGAACTTTCACCGCGCAAATTTTTGGCAGATCGTAACGCGACCGTAAATACGGTGAATGCCGTACTGCCCAATACCCGCGACGCCCGTTCCGAGTTTTCTAAATTTTTTGCGAACTCCTGCTGTCAGACGCCGTATTACAAAAAGAAGGATTATGCCCGTGCGAAAAGTCTCTTTGAGAAAACAATCGCTGCTCGGCCGGCATAATTATCACAATCGGCTGCTGACTTTGCGTGAGCGCGAGGTCCTCTGCTGGCTCGCCCGAGGAAAATCAAACGCCGAGATCGCCATGATCCTCGGAATCAGCGCCGCAACCGTGGGCAAACATCTTGAACACATTTATCCAAAGCTCGGGGTCGAAAATCGAACTGCGGCCGCCAGTTTCTTTCCCGAAACAGGGGAGGATGATGCTTAAAATCGCCCCGGTCAAAATGGGGTCACATCTATACATTTTACATTTAAAGTAAGGATTTCAGAGGCTTGGCAGCTATGGCGCGCGCATTGCGAATTGAATTTGAAGATGCGTTGTATCATGTCTGCGCCCGCGGAAATGCCCGCGGCGACATTTTTAGGAGCGACGCCGATCGCGCTCGCTTTCTCCAACTATTGGAACACTCGGCTCAGCGATTTACCGGCGCTGTTTTATGTTTCGTTCTGATGGACAATCATTTTCATCTGGTCATCCGCACCCACTTCCCGAATCTCAGTCGCTGGATGCACTGGCTGATGGTCAGCTACAGCGTTTACTTTAACCGGCGACATCGCCGCAGCGGTCATCTATTTCAAGGACGCTACAAGAGTTTCTTAGTCCAGAGTGGCGAATACCTGTTCGCCCTTAGTCGCTACATTCATCTTAATCCGGTCCGCGGCAGCCGTATCGGCCATGGAACGCTGGCCGAGCGACGGAATAGATTACGCGCCTTCAAATGAAGCAGCTATCGAGGCTATGCCGGTCTGACCAAGCCTTTCGCGTTTGTTCAAGAAATGAGTGTGTTGGACGAGCTGGCTGACTCCACTCGCGGGGAGCGTTTGCGTTACCGTCGCTTCGTAGAGGAAGGCCTGATCTCAGAAATCGACAATCCATTTGAAGCGGTCCAGTGGCAGACAGCGCTGGGTAGTGAGCGCTTATTGTAACAAGTTCGCGACCGCGTAAAAGGGTTCCACAATCAGCGGCGCGAAATGATATCGGTGCGCCAGGCGACGAAGCTCAGTCGACCCGAAGCCGTATTGAGCAGCGTGGCCACTAAGTTTAAGGTGAAACAAGAGCGCCTCACAAATCGAAATGGGCATGGCTTGCGAGCAAGAAATGTAGCGATGTGGATAATATCGGAGAGTTGCGGGATCACGTTGCGCGAGATCGGCGAACTTTTTGGCGGGCTCCATTATTCTGCGGTCGCTCAGCGGATTCGCCGCACGCGAGCTGGTTATTCAGAGGAGTCCGCCCGAGCTCTCATCGCCGAAATGTCAAATGTATAGATGTGACCCCTATTTCTGTTCCCAAGCGAAAATCGCTTCGCGTCAGTTTTCACGTCCGCCAGAGCGGCAGAATCAAGCCCAATTCGGTTCGACTGTGATCTTGTCTTCGCTAATCATCGGGAGTGCGAAAACTCGCATCGTTCCGGTGATTTCACCGGAACGAAATTCGAGCCCTCAAGCGGCAATGCTGCGGCAACGACGAACGGTTAGCTCGACGGCCATCGGATTGCTACTCCGTTGACCTCGGACGAAAACTTGTCTGGCGTGCTCTCAAAAGTCGCCGAGCTACTTGGAAGCCTTCGGCTCGGTTTGCGACGCGAGTTTTTCGAAGCGCGGATCTCCGCGCAGCGAATCGAAATCCGGATCGAGCCGCAACAAGGCGGGCGTAATCGGCACATAGTATGGAGTCTTCAACAAACGTTCCAAAGTGGGAATCGCGAGGTCCTTTAGCCCAAATCGTGCCGCGATTCGGGCTCGTGTTTCTTCGAACAACGGAGCATGCGTCGCATCTTGTGAGTATGGCATCAGGTTGATAGCGCGATCAGCGAAGCTTAGAGCACGCTCGCGCTCGCCAAGCGCTGCGTAAGTGTTCGCCAAATCCTCACAGATCCAGGGAGCCTCGGCTGGCTGCTCTTTTAACGCTGCCTCAAGTTCATCACGAGCTCGAAAATAGCTGATTTTGGCGTCGGCTACATTTCCTGACATCCGCTGCAGATCGCCTAAAAATTTCCGAAAGTAGCTTCGTGCCCCCTGAGAGATGGAACCGCCCTGATCTAACCAATTCTTGAGAAGAGGAATCGCGCTAGCAGGCTGCCGACGTAGAACTGCTTGATAGGCGATTGTGTAGAGCCCATTGATGTTCTCAGTTGTGGGATGGAGATTCTTTAGAAGGCGGTCGGCATCATCAAGTTTGCCTAAGGTTTGATAGACAAATGCCTTCCCATTAATCACGGCGGGATCGTCTGGCCAGACAGTTAGCGCTTCGTCAAACAAGCGGAGTGCTGAAGAAAAATCGCGCGACGCCAACCGTACATACGCGGTTGAAAGGCGTAGCAGGCGGTCCCGGGGATTCAACCTAACCGCCTCGTCAAAGAGCGCGCGGCTTTCGTCCCATCGCCCTTGCCGCGGCGCAATCCCTCCGAGCGCTTCGGGAATATCCGCGCTGTTTGGCAATTTCGGACGCAATAGTTCAAAACTTTGGCGAGCGCCCGCGAAATCGCGCTCAACCCAGTATTGGTAAAACGCCTGTGCCATTTGCACTTCGGGAAGATCCGGCTTGAGCTTTAGCGCCTTATCAAGCGAAGTCTGTGCTGCTGCCTGCCGCTCTGCCGTTGCGCTACTGTTATAATTAAAAGAGTTGGCTCGGCTTAGCATCGCCCACGCAAGCGCAAAACTAGGATCAATTTGGACCGCCTGCGCCAGTGCGTCTGCCGCCTTTAATCGCGCGACAAAGTTGTCTTCTCGATACAGCGCGATCCCGCGCAAGTAAGCATCGTACGCTTCCAGATTATTTGTTGGCTTTTGCTCAAGCGCCTGTTGTTCTGTTTCACTAAGCGTTGCTCTCGATGCTTGGGTCTGCCCAAGACCAGCTTCTCCAGCCGCTCCGGACGATCGAGATAACAGAGTCGGGGCTGATTGCGATGTGGCAGTAGCTTCTCCCGGCGGCGGCGCGCGGCGCGGAATAGCCCGCAGGGCTTCCCTGCTAGCGGCTTCCCGCTGGGCTTCAGTCAGCGTCGCATTCAATGCTTCAGCCACCGCCGCTGCAACTTCAATTTCAACATCAAAGATATTTTCGAGTTTGCGATCGTAGCTCTCAGCCCAGAGATGTTCGCGTGTCGCGGCGCGAATGAGCTGCGCATTGATGTGCACCTGGTCGCCAGCTCTTTGAACGCTGCCCTCCAAAATATTTGCGACTCCAAGTTGTTGACCGATTTCGGATAAATTTCCCGGTCTTGCAGGATACTCTTGTGTAGAAGTGCGTGAGATAACCTTTAGCGCGCGAATCTTAGCTAGTTTAGTAAGGATTTCATCCTGAATCCCAACTGCGAAGTACGCATTATCTGGGTCGCGGCTTAAATTTTCAAACGGGAGAACGGCGACGCTTTTTTCTGGAATGGCGGGCGTAGGGGACGCAAGTGGTGCTGATGGTGGTACAGAAACACTAACTGGCTTCGACAATCGCTTGTGCCAAAACAACCACATCGCGACCGCGAGCACGCCGACGATCAAAAGTGCTGCGACAACTACCGTCCGGTTTGGACGCGCCGCTGTTGTCGTCGATCGAGGAAGTGTTGCACCAGGTTTCCTCTTGCCTCGCAGGTGTCTGAATTTTTCTGGCGGTTCCGGATTACCGAATTCATCGGTGTGCAGGTTCACAACGTGAACGCGCACGCCGTGTTTCACTTCGCATTCGCCGAGATCGTCCAACAGCGGTTTCCATCGCGCGTATTGCTCCAAATCTTCAGCAACATGTTTTGAAAGGAGAATGTGCCCCGCATCTCCGCAATCCATTACGCGCTGCGCCATATTGATGCCGGCACCAGCGACATTCGCTCGTTCATTTACGTCGATAACGCCGCTGACCGGACCGCTATGTACACCCATTCGCAGCGGCAGCGTTGGATGCTCTTTTAGCGCGCGGCTAATCTCTAGTGCGCATTCGACCGGCGCTTCCAGCCGGTCCTGGAAAACCAGGGCCATTCCGTCGCCGGTCGGAATCTTGATCAATTTGCCAGCTGCTTCTGCTTTCCGGAATTGCTCTGTGCTGCGAACGATCTGGTTGAGCGTCTCAAGTAACGCGTGCTGCTCATCAATCAGCAGCTTCGAATAACCAACGATGTCGGTGAACAAGACATACGCGATCTCGAGCTGGATTTCTTTCTTAGTCTCGGCAGGCATCTCTAGGCGCCGTGATATTAGCCGGTAGCCGGACGCTATACCATCATTCTCGATCCGCGGATTCCAGCACTGCATTGGCTGGCGCCGGGAAAATCAAGCGCCGAGAT
>Ga0070698_100006821_pt1 | contig 12376 bp, 11 predicted proteins | sample KBSK1502metaG_FD_65477 | JGI IMG/M metagenome (GOLD analysis project Ga0070698, IMG submission 65477) | Corn, switchgrass and miscanthus rhizosphere microbial communities from Kellogg Biological Station, Michigan, USA - KBS K1-50-2 metaG | ecosystem: Host-associated > Plants > Roots >...
GAGATCGCGCGGGCCTTCCAGGCCGCGGGCGCCGACGCGATCGACGTGTCCACCGGGCAGGTCACGCCCGACGAGACCCCCGCGTTCGGGCGGTCGTACCAGACGCCGTTCGCCGACGCGATCCGCAACCGGCTGGGCATCGCCACGATCGCGGTCGGCGTGATCTCCTCCTACGACGACGTCAACTCGATCATCCTGGCCGGCCGGGCCGACCTGTGCGCGCTCGGGCGGGCCCACCTGTACGACCCGAACTGGACCCTGCACGCAGCCGCCGAGCAGGGCTACGATGGCCCGGCCGCCACGTGGCCCGACCCCTGGCGCGCCGGGTCCAGGCCGCCGCAGACCGGTCGCACCGACGGGCCACGCCCCCGGCTGCAGCTGATCCGCGAGGGCGAACCGGGCACCCGGCACGCCCGGTGGCGGCCGGCGTAGGGAGGAGTCCACATGGCTCTGGAGCGCGTGAATCCGCCGTCGCTGGCGCGGCCGTCCGGCTTCTCGCACGCTGTGGTCGCGACCGGGCGGCTGGTCTTCCTGGCCGGCCAGGTCGCGCTCGGCGCCGACGGGGCGATCGTCGGCGACACGGTCGCCGAGCAGTTCGACCGGGCGCTGGCCAACCTGCTCGAGGCGCTGCGGGCGGCCGGCGGCTCGCCCGGCGACCTGGCCAGCCTGACCGTCTACGTGACCGACCTGGATGACTACCGGCGGCACAGCGGCGAGATCGGCGCGGCCTGGCGGCGGCTGGCCGGCCGGGAGTATCCCGCCATGGCCGCCGTCGGGGTGTCCCGGCTGTGGGACCCCGCGGCGCTGGTCGAGATCCAGGGCCACGCGGTCATCTCCTGATCACCGCCAGGGCGTGCGTGCGGGCCGGCCCGGCCAGCCGCTCGCGCAGCGCGGCGAACGCCGCGGCCGCCCGCAGGCCGTTCCACCCGCTGGGCAGCAGCTCTTCGGGCAGCCCGGGATCGAGGAACGGCAGCCGCCGCCAGGCGGTCAGCGCGCGGACGTAATCGGCGAATGCCTCCCCGCCCGCCTCGCCCGCCGGGCCGGCGCCGCTGCCGCCGTCCCAGCGGCCGATGACCGGCCGGGCGTCATCAAGGAACGCCTGGTAGAGGCCCTGGAGCCGGCCCAGGTCCCACCACCGCGCGACCTGCCCGGCCACATCACCGAACGCCAGGTAGTCGGCGCGGAACAGGTCCACGTAGCCGGCCAGCTGGTACCGCTCGAGCACATCGGCCGTCTCGCCGGCCAGGTGGCCAGGCGCTATCCAGACGCCTGCCGAGACCGTGCCGAAGCCGAGCCAGGCCAGCCGCGAGCGCAGCGCGTGCCGTCGGCTGCGCTCCCGCTCGGGAACGCTGAACACGGCCAGCAGCCAGCCGTCGGCCAGGCTGGCCCGGGGCCGTTCGAAGATCCGCCGGTCGCCCTCGGCGAGTATGGCCTGGCCGCGGCGGGACAGCGCGTAACCCGCGGTGCCGTGATCTCGGCGCGCTTCGAGAACCCCGCGCTGCTTGAGCCGCGAGATCGACGACCGGACGGCGGGCTCGTCGGAGCCGACCTCGGCCATGAGCCTGATCAGCGAGGCCACGCTGAGCCAGCCGCCGGCCTCCCGGGCGTACAGGCCGTAGATCGTCACGATCAGCGCCCGCGGCCGCGCCGACCAGGCCTCGCCGCCTCCTGGCGCGTCGGTGAGGGTCGTCACTCCTGCAACATATAGCCGGCGCGCCAGCGTCCGGCCTCGCGTCGAACCGCGGGCCGGTTCTGGACGTGTGAGGGGTGTAAGAGCGGCGGCCGCCGATTTGGAGCACAAACACATACGAGGAACAGGTCATGTCGCTGACCAGGATTCGATCGGCGGCCTGGGTCGCGTTGCTGGCGGCACTCGCCGCCGGCTGCGGCACCGCCGCGGCATCGCACCCCGCGCAGCCGAGAAAGGCTTCGCCCACCGTGGCGGCCGGCCACCCGGCCGCGCAGTCGAAAGTCAATCTGTCTGCCCGCCACCACCGTCCCCGTCATCACGTCGCGCCAGTGAAGTCGCCGGCCGCTCCCGCGCCGACCACGCAGGCGCCCGCCCCGCAGCCGACCACGCAGGCGCCGCCTCCCCAGCCGACCACCACGGCGCCCGCCCCGCCGCCGACCACGCAGAACCCGATCCCGCAGAACGGCGGCGGCGACCATGACGCCGACAACAACGGCGGGCCGAGCGACGGCGACGGCAACATCTAGGCCCGACTAGCCGCCTGGCCCGGCCGGCCAGCCCGGCCGGGCCAGCCGTTTGCGCCTGAACCCCGCTCACGCCTGGTCCCGGCGGGCCTCCCGCCGCGGCCAAGAGGAGCAGCCTGGTCTCGGCGGGCGTCCCGCCGGGACCAAGAGGAGAAGCCTGGTCTCGGCGGGCCTCCCGCCGGGACCAAGAGGAGAAGCCATGAAGTCCGCCCGCGCCGCCCGAGGCGGCATGATCGCGCTCGGGCTCGCGCTGGCCGCCGCGGGCGCGGCGCTCGCGTTCGCGTTCGGGCCCGCCAGGTCTGCGACGCCCACCCGCACGCTGGACCGGGCGACCCTCGTTCCCGCGCCCGCGCCCGCGCCGCCCGGCTGGCACCACCTGACGCTGCCGAACGGGACGGCCGTGCTGTTCTACCCGCCCACGATGCACCGGGTCTCTGGCGACAGCGACGCGGTGTCCGCCGCCCGGCTCGGCCCGGACGGCCAGTACCTGCTCTACCTGAACGCGACGCCCCGGCAGGGCCAGGAAAGCCTGCGGAACTGGGCCAGCTACCGGCTGCGCTTCCTGCGGTCCGACGATGCCTCGCGGGCCAGCCTCGACGGCGCGGCGGGGAACCAGCCGTTCCGCGGCGGCACCGGGTCGTGCGTGCTCGACCACTACGTGACCCGGGCGCTGGCGCACCGCTACACAGAGCTCGCCTGCCTGGTCCAGGGGCGAACCGGAGCCAGCGTGATCGTGGCGGCCGCCCCGACCGCGCTGTGGCCCTCGGCCCGGGCGATCCTCACCCAGGCCGTGTCCGCCTACACCGTCCGCTGAGGAGAGAAGATGACCGAACCGACAGCATCCCGGTGGCGCAGCCTGCTGCGGGGCACGCCGCTGAGCATTCGCACCGCGCGCGGCATCGTCGCCCTGGTGCTCCGGCTGGGCAGCGCGGCGCTCCTGGTCCTGATCGGCTACATCCACCTGCACCTGTGGCAGGAGGGATACCGGCAGATCCCGACCGACGGCCCCATGTTCCTGGTCGACGCGCTGGCCGCGTTCGGGCTCGCCGCCGTGCTGCTGGCCTGGGCCCGGCCGGTCGTCGGCCTGCTCGCGGCCGGATTCGCCGCGGGGACGCTCGGCGCGCTGCTGATCAGCCTCAGCGTCGGGCTGTTCGGCTTCCGCGAGTCGATCCAGGCGTCCTTCGTCGTGGAGTCCATCGTGATCGAGGCGATCGTGACGGTCGCGCTGGCGGGCTGGACGGTGCTGGTCGCGCTCCCGTCCGCCAGCCGTCCGCGCCCCAGAAGGGCAGCGGCCGCCGCGCCGGCCGGGCAGGCCCAGCGCCGCAGGTGACCCGCCCGGTAAGCGCCGCAAGTAAGCCAGCCACGAGAGCTGGCCTGATTCTTTGACTATCGTCATGGAGGCGGAATACTGGGGACGAGTCGCCGAGGAGGGGCCATGGAGCTCTCGCCATCCGCTCATGTCGACACGTTCTGCCGGGACCGCCTGCCTCCGGACGAGCTCTGGCCTGAGCTGCGGTTCTCGCTCCCCGCGCTGCGCTACCCGGAGCGGCTCAACGCCGCGGTCGACCTCCTCGACGCAACCGCCGACGCCCGCGGCGGCGACCGGCCGTGCCTGCTGTCGGAGGACGCCACCTGGAGCTACGACGACGTGGTGCGCCTCTCCAACCAGGTGGCGTGGGTGCTGGTGGATGAGCTCGGGCTGGTTCCCGGCAACCGGGTGCTGCTGCGCGGTCCGAACAACCCGTGGCTGGCCGCGTGCTGGCTCGGGGTGCTCAAGGCCGGCGGGGTCGCGGTGGCGACCATGTCGCTGCTGCGGGCCGCCGAGCTGTCCGCGATCTGCGAGATCGCGCAGGTGCGGCTGGCGCTGTGCGACCACAGGTTCACGGGCGAGCTCGCCGCCGCGGGCGTGGCGCAGATCGTCGGCTACGGGGGGGCCGGGCCAGATGACCTCGTCCAGCGGGCTGCGCCGATGCCGCGGAACTTCGCGCCGGTCGACACGGCCGCCGACGACGTGGCCATGATCGCGTTCACGTCGGGCACGACGGGACGCCCGAAGGCCACCATGCACTTCCACCGCGACCTGCTCGCGATCGCAGACACGTTCTCGGCGCAGGTGCTCAAGCCGCGGCCCGAGGATATCTTCACCGGCACCCCGCCGCTGGCGTTCACCTACGGCCTGGGCGGGCTGCTGGTGTTCCCGCTGCGGGCGGGCGCGGCGACGCTCATGCTGGAGAAGGCTACGCCGGCCGAACTGGCCGACCAGATCGCCGCGCGCGGCGTCACGGTGCTGTCCACGGCGCCGACCGCGTACCGGGCGATGCTCGCCGCGGGCAAGGCCGGGCAGCTGCGCGGGCTGCGCAGGCCGGTCTCGGCGGGCGAGCACCTGCCCGCCGCCACCTGGCATGCGTTCTACGACGCCACCGGCGTTAAGATCATCGACGGGATCGGCAGCACCGAGATGCTGCATATCTTCATCTCCTCCGCCGACGACGAGATCAGGCCGGGGTCGACCGGCCGGGTGGTCCCCGGCTACGAGGCGGCGATCCTGGACGAGGAGGGTAAGCCCGTCGCCGACGGCGAGCCTGGCCGGCTCGCGGTGAAGGGTCCCACCGGCTGCCGGTACCTGGCGGACGACCGCCAGCGGTCCTACGTGCAGGACGGCTGGAACCTGACCGGCGACACCTACATCCGCGACGCGGACGGCTACTTCTGGTACCAGGCGCGCTCCGACGACATGATCGTCTCCGCGGGGTACAACATCGCGGGCCCTGAGGTCGAGGAGGTCCTGCTCGGCCACCCGGACGTGGCCGAGTGCGGCGTGGTCGGCGTCCCCGACGAGGCGCGCGGCCAGATCGTCACCGCCTACGTGGTGCTGCAGGAGGGCGCGGCCGGCGACGAGGCCAAGGCCCGCGAGCTGCAGGAGCACGTGAAGCGGCAGATCGCGCCCTACAAGTACCCGCGCTCCGTACGGTTCGTTACCGCGCTGCCCCGGACCAGCACCGGCAAGCTGCAGCGCTTCCGGCTACGTGATCAGGGTGGGTCCTAGACCTCCAGGAGCACCGGGATGATCATCGGGCGGCGCCGGTAGTTGTCGCTCACCCAGCGGCCCAGCGTCCTGCGGACCAGCTGCTGCAGCTGGTAGGAGTCGCTGACCCCCTCGGCAGCAGCCCGCGCCAGCGCGTCCTCGATCCGCGGCCGGATGTCCCCGAAGGCCGCGTCGTCGATCCCGGACCCGCGGGCGTGGATCTCCGGGCCCGCGACGAGCTTCCCGGTCGTGGAGTCGACCACGATCACCACGGAGACGAAGCCCTCCTCGCCCAGGATCCGCCGGTCCTTCAGCGACGCCTCGGTCACCTCGCCGACCGACAGCCCGTCCACGTACACGTAGCCGACATGGACCTTGCCCGCGACGGAGGCCTGGCCGTCCACCAGGTCGACGACCATCCCGTCCTCGGCGATGACGATGTTCGCGTCGGGCACGCCGGTCAGCGCGGCCAGCTCCGCGTGCGCCCGCAGGTGCCGCCACTCGCCGTGCACCGGCACGAAGTTGCTGGGCCGGGTCAGGTTCAGCACGTAGAGCAGCTCGCCGGCCGGCGCGTGCCCGGACACGTGCACCATCGCGTTGCCGCGGTGCACCACGCTCGCGCCGAGCCGGGTCAGGTCGTTGATGATCCGGGACACCGCGGTCTCGTTCCCCGGCACCAGCGACGAGGCAAGGATCACCGTGTCGCCCTCGGCGATCCGGATCGGGTGGTCGCGCCCGGCCATCCGGGCCAGCGCGGACATCGGCTCGCCCTGCGACCCGGTCGAGATCAGCACGATCCGCTCGGGCGGCATCTCCTCGGCATCGTGCAGGTCGACCAGCAGGCCACCAGGCACCGACGGGACCCGCAGGTAGCCCAGCTCCCTGGCGACGCCCATGTTCCGCACCATCGACCGGCCGACCAGCGCGACCTTGCGCCCGTGCGCGGCCGCGGTGTCCATCACCTGCTGCACCCGGTGCACGTGGCTGGCGAAGCAGGACACGATGATCCGCTGCCTGGCCGCGTCGAACACCTCGGACAGCACGGGGCCGATCGAGCGCTCGGTGGCCACGATGCCGGGTATCTCGGCGTTGGTGGAGTCGGACATCAGCAGGTCCACGCCCTCGGCGCCGAGCCGCGCGAAGCCGCCGAGGTCGGTCAGCCGCCCGTCCAGCGGCAGCTGGTCCATCTTGAAGTCGCCGGTGTGCAGCACCAGCCCGGCGCCGGTGCGGATGGCAACGGCCAGCGCATCGGGGATGGAGTGGTTGACGGCGAAAAATTCAAGATCAAATGGTCCGAACGATTGTCGGGTGCCCTCGGTCACCTCACGTCCATCTGGCGTGAGCCGGTGCTCGGTGAGCTTGCTGGCCACCAGGGCCAGGGTCAGCCTGGACCCGAGCAGCGGCAGCTCGGGCCGTTGCCGCAGCAGGTAAGGCAGGGCCCCGATGTGGTCCTCGTGCGCGTGCGTCAGCACGACCGCCTCGACCTGCTCCAGCCTGCCCTCGAGGTAGGAGAAGTCCGGCAGGATCAGGTCGACGCCGGGCTGGTCGGGCTCGGGGAACAGCACGCCGCAGTCCACGATCAGCAGCCGGCCCGCGTGCTCGAAGACCGTCATGTTCCGGCCGATCTCGCCGAGCCCGCCAAGCGCGACGATCCGCAGGCCGTCGGGGGCCAGCGGCGGCGGCGGCCCGAGCTCTGGGTGCGGGTGGCTCACCGGAGCTTCACGCCGCCCGCCACGAGGTCCGTGCGCAACCGGTCCGCCTCAGCGGGCGTGGCGTCGGCCAGCGGCGGGCGCACCGGTCCGCCGGGCAGTCCGAGCATGGCCAGTGCGGCCTTGGCGGAGACCGTGCCCTGCATGCGGGTCATGCCCGTGTACACCGGCAGCAGCTCGCGGTGAATGGCCAGGGCGGTGTTCACGTCACCGGCCAGATAGGAGTCGATCATCTCGTGCAGCCGGTCGCCGACGACGTGGCCGTGCACGCTGACGAAGCCGGCCGCGCCGACCGCCAGCCAGGGCAGGTTGAGCATGTCGTCGCCGCAGTAGAAGACCAGGCCGGTGCTCACCATCACCACCGACCCCGCGCCGAGATCGCCCTTGGCGTCCTTGACCGCGACGATCCGCGGGTGCTCGGCCAGCTGGACCAGGGTCTCGGTGGCGATCGCGGTGCCGGTCCGTCCCGGGATGTCGTAGAGCATCACCGGCAGGCCGGTCGAGTCGGCGACCCGGGTGAAGTGCGCCACGAGTCCGTGCTGCGGCGGCTTGTTGTAGTAGGGCGTGACCACGAGCAGCCCGGTGGCGCCGGCCTGCTCGGCCTGGCGGGCGAGCTCGCAGGTGTGCGCGGTGTCGCTGGTGCCGACCCCGGCGACGACCGCCGCCCGGTCCCCGACGGCCTCGACCACGGTGCGCAGCAGCCGGTCTTTCTCCGTGTCGCTCGTGGTGGGCGACTCGCCCGTGGTGCCGCTGATCACCAGGCCGTCGTTGCGCATGTCCGTGACCAGGTACTCGGCCAGGCGGGCCGCCCCGGCGTAGTCGACCACCCCGTCGCCGGCCATCGGTGTGATCATCGCGGTGAGCATCCGACCGAACGGTGCGCTCCCGCCCGCAGGCGTTGTGGTAGCTGTCATGCACCGAACGCTACCGGGCGCGGCCGTCGCGGGGTACTGCCGGCACGCGGCGCGGGTGCCGCCGCCCGGTCGCCGGCCGGGAAGGTTCAGGACGGGCGGGCCGGGTGAAGACGCGGCGACGTGAGCTCGGGGGTACCCACGTCGCCTGCGTCTGCCTCATTATCGTCCGCCATTGCACATGGCGTTACGCGTTGTGCGAGCTTCGCTGAGGGCTGCCGTCCGGCGTCGCCATATGTCGCCAATTCAGCGGTGAACCTTGCCGCGGCGCCGCAACGGACGAAGGCCCCTCCATGTATGAGATGGAGGGGCCTCGCCCGGCCCTGGCCGGCCAGAGCCCGCCGATCGCTCGGCCACCGGTTGCCCGGCGCGGCACTGCGGCCCGGCCACCACCGGCCCGGACACAGCCCGGGATCCGGTCTCCCGGCTCCCGGCCGTTCCGGGGTCTCCCCCGGATCCGCGTTCGGTGGTGAGTGAGTTTCTACTGCCTGGGCGCTGGCTCGCACAAGGGCTTTGCGCCGGCAATCTCAAGATTCTTTGGCTATCCACAGGACATGGCGCCGTTATCCCCTGCTTACCGGCACCTGTCCACCTGCTCATCCACATCGTGATCCACAGGCCATGCCGCACCCCCGCCGTGTCTCCTGCTCGCCCGGGCTCGCATCGCTGTGGGTGTGCTTACGGATGCGGCGAGTGCCCTGATGCGTCACAATAGGTGGCGGCATGACGACGAGGCCCCTCCATGTATGAGATGGAGGGGCCTCGCTCGGTCGCACAGCCCAGCACGCCGATCGCTCAGCTGCCGGTTGCCCGGCTGCTGTCCGCTGCCGACCCGACCACTAGCGCCGCACACCCGCCTGGAACCCTCGGTTGCCCGCCGGTCCCTGCGTTCCGGGGTCTCCCCCGGAGTTCCGGAGTCTCCCCCGGATCGGCATCCGTGCTTGGTGGTGAGTGCTTTTCTACTGCCTCGCCGACGGCCCGCACAAGGGATTTCGGCCAGCAATCTCAAGATTCTTTAGTCATCCACAGGACACCTGCCGTTATCCCCCGGGTACCCCGCCTATCCACCGCTTATCCACCGGTCTGTCCACATACGGCTCCACAACCGCCCTACCGGGCGAGGGAGCCGTCGGGCGCCCGGGACCAGCGCGGCGCCAGCTTGTCGGCGAACGCCGCGGCGATGAGCTGATGGCCGCGGCTGTTGGGGTGGACCCGATCGGGGCCGTACAGGTCGGGGTCGGTGATGCCGGGCAAGGCCCAGACGTCCAGGCAGACAGCGCCGTAGGACTCGGCCTGCTCCCGAATGATGTCACTGGCCAGCCGCATGCGCTCGCGGGCGATCTCGGCCATTTCCGCCGACAGCGACATGATCGCGGTGATGTCGGGGAGCGTGCAGGTCAAGACCGTGGCCTCGGTCTTGGCCATGGCCTCGAGAAGCTGCCCGAGCCCGGCCTTGAAGCTGAGCTCATCAAACCCCCGGGCGCGGATGTCGTTCATGCCGACGGTGACGCTGAGCAGGTCAGGCCCGGCGGCGGCAGCCGCGGGCAGCTGCTCGCCGAGCACCTGGCTCATGGTTGCACCGTCCACGGCCAGGTTGGTCAGACGGCACCGGGCGGCGGTCCGGACGCTCAGGATGTCGGCCAGCCGTTGTGGAAAGCCAATCCGGCGCCCGTCCCGCCCGGCGTCTCCGGCTCCGGCCGTGAGGCTGTCCCCGAGGGCGACGTAGGTGGACCAAGTCAAGTGCAACCCCTCCTTGCGTCCAGCGGCGCATATTCCGCCGCTATTCCGCCACAACAAACAGTCCCGCACAGAAGGCTTATGAGCAAGCCAATGCGCGACCCTGGTGGTCACCGCATCCCATGGGTCCCGGCCGTGACCGCGTCGGGCCGCCCGCGGCGGGAACGGCTCACGCGAATTCGGCCACGATAAGGTACCCCTGTCCTGGGCGTGCCCAGGATGGCGCAGAGCCCACCGAAGCCGGTGCGAATCCGGCGCTGTCCCGCGACGGTGATGCCCCCGGTCCCCGGGGATGAGCCCGGACGCCTGACCCGCGCTCCGCGCTCGCTTCGGTCCGGGCGCGCAGCTTCCTGACCACTCTCGAGGGCGACCGCGCGGTCATCTCCCGCCGCCCGTAACGCCGCACCACGCGGCGGCACGCCGTGCCAGCCGCTGCACGCCCAGCCAACCCGCCCCGCCCCGTCGCACCTCGCGGGCCATTGTGAAGCGCTTACTTCGCAATTAGTATTTCACAGCATGTCCTTCATAATGCTGACGGGAGGCATAGAGTGAGCCGGCCCGCTTCGGCAACCCCCGGAACTGGGCCAGCCGAGCATGGCGTCGGCACCCCGGAGAACCCGCTCAAGATCACCGATCCCCGTGCCCTGCGCGCCCTGGCTCACCCGGCGCGGATCGCGATCCTGCAGCACCTGGCGCTGGACGGCCCGGCGACAGCGACCGAATGCGCCGAGGTCGCCGGGCTCTCCCCGTCCGCCTGTAGCTACCACCTGCGGGCGCTCGCCCGGTTCGGCTTCGTCGAGGAGGAACCGGCCAGCGCCGCGGATGGCCGTCACCGGCCGTGGCGGGCTCGCGTGATCGCGTTCGCCATCGGCGACGAGACCAGCCGGGACGCGTCGGGGCGCGCCGCCGGGCTGCTGCTGAGGGAGAGCCTGCAAGCCCGTATCGACGAGCTACGGGCCGAGTACTTTGACCGCGAACCCGAGTACCCGCGTGAGTGGCGCGAGGCGGCCGGCGCCGTGCAGGACGTCCTGCACGTCAGCGCTGAGGAACTCACTGCCGTGCGCAAGCAGGTGCAGGATCTGCTGGCCCGCTACCGGCGACTCGACCCGGGGGAGCGGCCGCCTGACGCCGAGCGGGTACACGCGACGTTCGAGCTGATCCCCTGGTTCACCCCCGGCAGCAAGGGGTGATCTCGCGGGCCGCGTTTCGCGGGGGGCCGCTGTCCAGTCCGAGCTTCCGGCTGCTCGCGGCGGGACAGCTCACCTCGACCGTGGGCGACTACTGCTACGCGGTGGCGCTGCCGTGGCTGGTGCTGTCGACCCACGGGGGCCCGGTGCTGCTCGGCGCCGTGCTGGCGGGTTACGGCGTGCCGCGAACGGTGCTGATCCCGGTCGGCGGGATGCTCGCGGACAAGATCGGCACGCGCACGATCATGCTTACCGCCGACGCGGCGCGCTGCGGGCTCGTCGCCGCGCTGGCGGTCTTCGCGGCGGAGCATGTGGCCTCGCTCGCGGCGCTGGGCCCGCTCGCGGCCCTGCTCGGCGCCGGAGAAGGGCTGTTCATCCCGGCCTCGTTCGCCATCATGCCGTTCTTGCTCGAGCCGGAACGGCTGCAGGCTGGCAACGCGATCAACTCGGCGGCCGTCCAGGTCGGCAGCGTAGCCGGGCCCTTACTCGGCGGGCTGCTCGTCGCGACGGCCGGCCCAGCCCCCGCCTTCGCTGTCGACGCGGCCTCGTTCGCCGCCTCGGCGCTGAGCCTGGCCTTGATCCGCCTGACCGGACCCGCCGGTCGTGCGGCTCAGTCGGCCGCAGCTGCGGAGACCGAAACACCGGACACCGAGGCAGCGGACACCGGGCCGACGGCCACGAGGCCAGGCGGCGCCGCCGAGACAGCGGCGGGGCAGCCGAGCGCGGGCGTGTGGTCACTGCTGCGGCAGGCGCGCCTGCTCCAGGTCATCGTCGTCGTAGTGGTCGCGGCCAACCTGGCCAGCGGCGGGACCTTCGACATCGCCCTGCCCGCGCTGGCCCACGCGAGGTTCGGGCCCGGGGGCTACGGCGCGCTGATCGCCTGCCTCGGCGCGGGCGCCGTCATCGGCACTCTGGCCGCCGCCCTCAGTAGCAAGGCTGACCGCCCCGCCGTGCTGGCCTGCGCCTGCTACCTGATCGAGGCGGCAGCGATCGCGCTCGTCCCGTTCCTCGGGGGCCTGGCCGGAGCGGCGGCCGCGACGTTCGTGCTCGGCGGCTGCAACGGCCTGGGCAACGTGATCTTCCTAACGCTGGTCCAGCGCTGGGCGCCGCCGCGCCTGCTCGGCCGGGTGATGAGTGTGGTGATGCTGGCCGGGCTCGGTAGCTTCCCGCTCTCGGTGGCGGTGTCAGGCGTGCTCGTGCGCCACCTCGGCCCGGCCCCGTTCTTCCCCGTGGCCGGCGCCGTCGTGGCCGTCGCGATTCTCGGCGCGCTCTCCCAGGCCGAGTTCCGCGACTTCGGCACCGCTGAACCCCCAGAGGCCAAGATGACCATCGAGCCCGCATGACTGCCGAGACTCCGACGCGACTGGCTCGCAGGAGCTAGGACTTCGCGGACAGGATCTCGACGCCGCCTGGTCAGGCGGCGCGGGAGGGGGGTCCGTGGGAGTGCAGCGTACGACTGCGATCAGGGCTAGTGGCGGTCACCGTCCCATCAGGGAGCAGCACGATGCCCCAGCCCCATCGATGGACCGCTATGAGGTGGTGAAATATGCACAAAAGCAGCAAATTGGTCAGGCAGGTGCGGCCGCCCTCCGA
>Ga0070698_100006822_pt1 | contig 12376 bp, 7 predicted proteins | sample KBSK1502metaG_FD_65477 | JGI IMG/M metagenome (GOLD analysis project Ga0070698, IMG submission 65477) | Corn, switchgrass and miscanthus rhizosphere microbial communities from Kellogg Biological Station, Michigan, USA - KBS K1-50-2 metaG | ecosystem: Host-associated > Plants > Roots >...
AAACAAACGCTCGCGGCCGTCCGATCTAGAGCCGTTTGTTTTCGAGGTCTCGTCCTGCGCGTGTTCGGCCTGCCATGCAGGCCGACAGTCGAACGGCCTTCGTGACCTTTGTGTTCTTCGTGGTTATTCGTTTTGCTCAGCGTTGCTCGATGGGTGAATGAGATGCCAGGGCCAGTCGTACATCTCGGCGCTACGGTGATCTGCTCGCACGGCGGACAGGCGACGCCGACCGCACCGTTTCCACGTGTGCTCGTCGGCGGTCAGCCTGTCGTCGCACTCACGTCACCGTACGTCGTAGCGGGGTGTCCGCTGCCGCCGAATGCCGGCGGTCCGTGCGTCACGGCGCAGTGGGTTGTGGGCAGCACTCGCGTGCTGGCGGGCGGCGCGCCGCTCGTCCTGCAGGGCGGCACCGCCGTGTGCGCGCCTACGGGCGTTCCGTTAATCGTCCTGGTAACACAGCCGCGGGTCGTTGCGACCTGAGGATCTGACCATGAACGTTGACTTTCCGCTTCGCTTCGACGGCCGCGGGCGCACGGCCGAGACCAATGACGAGGGACATGTGCGCGACCTGATCGAGCAGCTGCTGTTCACCGCACCGGGAGAACGGGTGAATCGACCCACGTTCGGCAGCGGCGTGCTGGAGCTGGTCTTCGCCCCCAACGGCGACGCACTCGCGGCCGCGATGCGCCTCTCCGTGCAGGCCTCGTTGCAGGAATGGCTGGGCGATCTGATTGAGGTCGCCAATGTCGACGTCGACAACGACGATGCCACGCTTCGGCTCACCGTGCGCTACGTCCTGCGGCGCACCGGCGAAGCCCGGACAGTGACGCTGGTGAGGTGATCGTGGCTGGGATGACGTTTCTCTGCTGCAGCGACCACCGGCGTGCGGCCCTCCAGGACGACGTTGGCCTGAACGGGATCGACTATCTCGACGTGTCCGATCTTGCACCTGGCGATCTCGTCGGCGCCGAGGCCGCAGAGTACGCCGCGCTGCCGGCGAACCAGCGAGATCGGCTGCTGTGGCAGCGACGGCTGACGGTATTTTTCGTCAACCCACTGCTGCCAGCGCATCTGGCGGTTCTGACCGACGCGACACTGCGAATCGAAGGTGGCGAGCGACCGGACAGCCGCAAAATCGGCGTGGACGTGCTGTCGAAGGCGAGTAACTCGATCGTCCTTCGCACCAGTCGCCGCGGTGACTTCTCACGATACGTGCTTCGCATCATCACCTCGGATGCCAACCCCGAGCCGCCAGCAGTTTTCGACCCGCTGCTGTCAGGGGTCGACTTCTCGTTCAAGGTCGAGTGTCCCAGCGAGTTCGACTGCGCTGTGGCGCATGCGTGTCCGCCAGGCGAACGACCCGAGGTGGATCTCGACTACCTGGCCCGTGACTACGGGAGCTTCCGTCGTCTCATGCTCGATCGGATGTCGGCGCTCAACCCGACATGGCGCGAGCGTCATGCAGCAGATGTCGGGGTGGCGATCGTCGAGGCGATCGCCTATGTGGCGGACTATCTCAGCTATCGCCAGGAAGCGATCGCGACCGAGGCGTATCTGGGCACAGCGCGGAGCCGCGTATCGGTTCGCCGCCATGCACGGCTGGTGGACTACCCGATGCACGACGGCTGTAACGCGCGTGTCTGGGTTCAGATCGTCCTCGACAGCGGCGCACCGCCAACGGGCATCATCCTGCCGTATGCGGATCCGGCGACTGATGTCAGAACGAGGTTCTTGACGCGGTCGGCCGCCTCACCCGTTCTGGACGCAGACGCCGCTGACGACCTCTTGCGCACCCAGCATCCAGAGGTATTCGAGCTTCTACTCGCCCCGGGAGAAACCGAGCCGCGGCTCTACCCGCAGCACAACGAGTTGCCGTTCTACACCTGGGGCGCGTCGAACTGCTGCCTGCCCACGGGCGCAACCCGCGCGACGCTGGCAGGGAAGCTCGACCGGCTCGCCGCCGGGCAGGTTCTGATCTTCGAGGAAGTGTGCGGACCTCGTACGGGCGAACCCGGCGATGCCGATCCGTCGCACCGCCAGGCCGTGCGCCTGACGGACGTGAAGGTAGGCACGGATCCGCTCGGCGGCCAATTCGCGGATCCACCGACCTCCGACCCTGTCGACGTGACAGAGATCGCGTGGGCGAGCGCCGATGCGCTGCGGTTTCCGCTCTGCGCGTCGGCCACGATTGAAGATGACGACAAGAAATCGACGCCGATCGTCGTGAGTGTGGCGCGCGGCAACATCGTCCTCGCCGATCACGGCCGCAGCGTCGTTGAGCCGCTGTCGGCGGTCGTCCCTGGCCCGAAGATCCTTCGCCCGCTTCGCGACGCTAACCGGTGTGACGAACGTACGCCCGAGCCGATTCCGCCTCGATTCAGGCCCGCGCTGAGTGGCTCACCGCTCACCCATGCCACCCCGTACGAGTCGAGCAAGGCGGCATCGGCCGCCCTGCAGACCGACGTGGGCCGCGCGCTTCCGAAGATCCGGCTCGAAACAGGAGGACAGGCCGACATGTGGGATGTCCGTCGCGATCTCCTTCGCTCGAGTGGCACCGCACCAGACTTTGTCGTGGAAATCGAATCGGACGGCCGGGTGCGGCTGCGTTTTGGCGACGACACGCACGGCCGCCGGCCCACCGAAGGCACGGCGTTTACCGCGTTCTACCGAATCGGCAACGGCGTGCGCGGCAACGTCGGCGCCGACTCGATCGGACACATCTCGACAAGCGTTGCGGGCATCGATCGCGTTCGCAATCCGATGCCGGCCGCTGGCGGCGTGGATCCGGAACACGTGGAAGACGTTCGACGCTTCGCGCCCGTGGCATTTCGAACGCAGGAACGTGCGGTGACGGCAGGGGACTACGCGCGCATGGCAGAACGGCATCGACAGATTCAACAGGCGGCCGCGACGTTCCGGTGGACCGGGAGCTGGCGGACGGTGTTCGTAAGCGCCGATCCGCTCGCGAGCAAGGATCCCGATGCACCGTTCGACCCGGATTTGGCCGGGCATCTCGAACCATACCGGACGGCCGGTCATGACCTTGCGATCGACACGCCACGATACGTGCCGGTCGAGATTGATATGCAGGTGTGCGCCCGCCGTGAATACTTCCGGAGCGACGTGAAGCGGGCGTTGCTGGAGCTGTTCAGCAGCCGTGTGCTTCCGGATGGGCGCCACGGTGTGTTTCACCCCGACAACTTCACATTCGGCCAGCCAATCTTTCTGTCGCGACTCTACGCAGCCGCCTACAGCGTGAACGGTGTAGAGACGGTCAGGATCTCGAAGTTTCAACGACAGGGGACGCCAGACGCCACGCCGCTCGCAAGCGGACGACTGGATTTCGGACGGCTGGAGATTGCGCGGCTCGAGAACAGCGCTGATTTTCCCGAGCGCGGCGTCTTTCGTCTCGACGTGGCGGGTGGCAAATGACGACGCTCGATAGTTCGGTTCGGGAGTTGACCGATTGCGGGTGCTGCTCCGGTGTGGGCGCGAGCGCGCCCGCGGTGGTGTTCAATCGGCCAGGTCTGGCGGCCATTGCGTACCGCAGCGCGACGTGGAGCGAATTCAAGAGCACACTGCTCGCCGCTTTGTCGGCGAGCTCGCATCCGTCGCTCGCGGGCCTTGCCACGCGTGCAGACGACGACTTTTCGATTGCGCTGCTCGATGCGGTGGCCGCGGTTGGTGATGTGCTGACGTTTTATCAGGAGCGCATTGCGAACGAGTCGTACCTGCGTACCGCGACCGAGCGTTTCTCGATCCTCGAGCTGGCGCGCCTCATCGGCTACCAGCTCAAGCCTGGTGTCGCCGCAACGGCGTCGCTGGCGTTCATCGTCGAGGATGCCCTCGGGTCGCCTCGCGTGGCCGCCATCGACTCGGGCGTCAAGGTCCAGAGCGTGCCGGGGCACGACGAGAAGGCGCAGACCTTCGAGACTGTCGAGGCGATCGAGGCGCGGGCCGAGTGGAATGCGCTGAAACCAAGGCTGACGGCGCCGCAGACGCTCGGCATGATGGAACAGGACGTCTGGCTGGACGGCACGGCCACCGATCTGAAGGCGGGCGACTGGATCCTGCTCGTCGGCCCTGAGCGCGTCGCGACGGTCGGCGACGAGCACTGGGACGCTCGCCGGGTGATCGCTGTCGCCCCTGATTTCGACGCGAAGCGCACGCATGTCACCGTCGGCCCCGGCCTGGGATCGTTCAGCCCGTTCAGCGCGCCGTCGGCGTCACCAGGTGTGTACGCGCTACGAACGAAGGCCGCCATCTTCGGTCACAACGCGGCAGACTGGCGGGCGATGTCGAAGGAGTTCAAGGCGAACTATCTCAACAAGGACGTGTCCGCGCTCACGGAAAACGACAAGAAGGAGTGGCCCGACTTCACCATCTTCACACCCGGGTTCACCGCGACCGCCAACTCCGCGACGATCGATCTGGACGGGCTGCACGCGGCTGTCGCGCCCGGCAGCTGGCTGTTGCTCGCCTCCCCCGACTACACCGAGCTGTACAACGTCACGAAGGCCGTAGCCTCCTCGCGCGCCGGCTTCGGCCTGTCAGGCAAGACCACCCGCGTCACGCTCTCGGGCGAGAACTTCGCCACGTTCAAAGACGCCGTACGGAGCACCGTGGTCTACGCCCAGAGCGAGCTGCTCCCGCGCGCCGAAGCGCCGATCAGTCCGGCCGTGACGGGCATCGTGAATGCGCTCACGCTCGATCGCGATATCGGTGCGCTGCCGGCCGGGCGCACGCTCATCATCACCGGGAAGCTGGCATCGACCGGAGTCGATGAGTCCGAGAACGTCATGCTGGAACGCGTCGAGAAGATCGGCGGCGTGACCCGCCTGGTGTTCACGACGGCGCTCGCGCACAGCTACCGGCTGGACTCGGTCACCATCTACGGCAACGTCGCGCTCGCGACCCACGGGGAGACCGTCGGGGAGGTGTCGGGCGCGGGCGATGCGAGCAAGCCGTACCAGCGCTTTACCCTCCGGCAGCCGCCGCTCACGTTCGTGCGGAGTGCGGACACCGCAAGCGGCGCCGCCTCCACGCTGGCCGTGCGCGTCAACGACCTGTTGTGGCGCGAGGTGCCGTCCTTCTACGGTCGCGGATCAACCGAGCGGATCTTCGTGACCGTTCGCGACGACGCAGGACGCACGACCGTCCAGTTCGGGGACGGTATTCACGGCGCACGCCTTCCGACGGGCCAGGAGAACGTCCGCGCCACGTATCGCAAAGGCGTGGGCGCCGCCGGCAACGTGAACGCCGGTCAGCTCACAAATGTGCTGACGAAGCCACTCGGGCTCAAGAGCGCCACAAATCTCCGGGCCGCGGTTGGCGGCGACGATCCCGAGCTTCGCGATGGTGCGCGTGAGAACGCGCCGCTGACGGTGTTGACGCTCGACCGCGTCGTGTCGCTCTCTGATTACGAGGACTTCGCCCGGGCGTATGCCGGCATCGCGAAATCGCTCGCCACGTGGAGCTGGGACGGCGAGCGGCGGGGCGTGTTCATCACGGTTGCCGGTCCCAACGGTGCGCCGGTCGCGGACGACATCGTCACGCTGCTCGTCGGAGCCATCCGGCAATCAGGCGATCCATTCGTCCCGCTGCGCGTCGGCAGCTTCCGCCTCGCCCGCTTCAGCGTTGCCTTCAAAACCAAGATCGATGCCGCGTACGAGAAGGCGAAAGTGAACGCAAGCGTCGTCGATGCGCTGAGGACGAGGTTCGGGTTTGCCGCGCGCAGTTTCGGGCAGTCCATCTCACTCTCGGAGGTGATTGCCGTCATTCAGGGCGTTGCGGGTGTGACGGCGGTGGACGTTGACTCGCTCGTCCGCAAGGACGGCATTGGCGCGAGCGGACTCGTGAATCCGCTGCCGGCCGCGCTGCCCCAGACCAACTCGCTGATGGGTTCGCTGGCGGCGGAGCTCTTGACGCTCTCAGACGACCCGATTGCGCCGGGGGACATGACATGAGTTTCGATTCGCAGCAACTCTTCGAGCTGCTGCCGACGATCTACCGCCTGAGAGACGAGGAAGGTCTCGTCCATGGGTCCTTACGGGCGCTCGTCGACGTGATTGCCGGTGAGGTCGCCATCCTCGAGGAGGATCTCGAGCAGCTGTACGACGATCAGTTCATTGAGACGTGCGCCGAGTGGGTCGCGCCTTACATCGGTGACCTGATTGGATATCGCACGCTGTACGGGTTGACCGACAAGATCGGCAGTCCGCGCGCCGAGGTGGCGAACACGATCGCGTACCGCCGTCGCAAGGGCACGGCCTCGATGCTGGAGCAACTTGCCCGCGACGTCACCGGCTGGGACGCCCGGGCGGTCGAGTTCTTTCAGCTGCTCGCAGTCACGCAGTACATGAATCACGTCCGCCCGCGCAACATCGCGTGGGTGAACATGCGGGCCAGCTCCTTGCTGGCGACGATCGGCACCCCGTTCGACACGGCCGCCCACACGGCCGAAGTGCGCCGCATCGCGAGACGACGAGGGCGATTCAATATCCCTGATGTCGGAGTGTACCTGTGGCGCATCAGGGACTATCCGCTCGCGAACTCTCCGGCGGTGAAGGTCGTGCCCTCGGACGCGGGCGATGGCCGCTACCTGTTCAGTCCGACCGGTCACAACGCGCCCCTCTTCAATCGAGCCATTGCCGAAGACACCATTACGCACATCGCCGAGCCTGCGAACGTGCCGATGCCGATCACGCGCCGGGACCTCTGGGACCGCCTCGAGACGTTTTATCCGTCCAGCATCACGGTCAGCGTGGGCGGCAGGGCTCTTCCGGCAGCCGTTGTTTCTGCATGCGATCTCTCGGACGCGGGCACGGGCTGGGCGTACGCGGCGTCGGACAAGGCACTGATCGATCCCGTCCTCGGCCGCCTGTCGCTGCCACCGACGCTCGTGGTCAACGGACAGGTGGTCCAGACTGCGAAGCCGCTGGTCACATTCAGTTACGGGTTTTCGGACGATATCGGAGGAGGCGCCTACAACCGGCTCGCGACCTTCAGCGATGACATCACGCCTGTCTTCTCATTGACGGCTCCGGCGACGATTGCGAGCGGCCTGTCGAGCTTGACCGGGTCTGGCGTGGTAGAGGTGCACGGTAACGGCCGGTTCGCGGAAACGCTGGCGATCACCGCACCGCAAGGCGCGCGGATAGAGCTGCGAGGCGCGGAGGGCTCGCGTCCGACGGTGGTACTCGGTGGCGAACTGAAAATCGATGTTGCGACGGATGCCGAAGTCACGCTGAACGGACTGCTCCTGACTGGTGCGGCCGTGCGCATCCCGGCGAGTGCCGGGCGCGGGCGCGTTCGGTTGCGACATTGCACGCTCGTCCCCGGCATCGCGCTGAACCTGGACGGGACGCCGTCGCAGCCAGCCAGCCCCAGTCTGATTATCGATTCCGATCAAGTAACCGTCGAGATCGACCACTGCATCGTCGGCGGGATCAGGGCCGACCAGGACGCCATCGTCCATATCGTGAGCAGCATCGTGGACGCGACCGACGCGACGCAGGTCGCCTACGCCGCACCGAACAGCTCCGGTCCAGGCGGCGAGCTCCAGATCGAGGCAAGCACGATCATCGGCAAGGTGCACGCACGTATTTTGCGGCTCGTGTCGAATTCGATCCTTGCCGCGCGCCTGGCGGACAGCGATACATGGGCGCATCCGGTGCAGGCCGAGCGGCGTCAGGACGGCTGCGTCCGCTTCTCGTTCGTGCCGCCCGGGTCGGTGACGCCGCGGCGGCATCGTTGCCAGCCCGCGACATCGGCGAACCTCGTGCGAGTACAGCCGCAGTTCACGACCGAACGATACGGACAGCCGGCCTATTGCCAGTTGAGCGGGCGTTGTCCCATCGAAATCCGAACGGGCGCAGACGATGAATCGGAGATGGGCGTGTTCCATGACGTGTTCGCGCCGCAGCGCCAGACGAATCTCGAGGTTCGGCTGGAGGAATACCTTCGATTCGGTCTCGAGGCCGGCATCTTTTACGCGAGCTAACGGAGAACACACTCATGAAGGGCGACTTCAGCCGCCAGACGTTCGACGCCCGGAAGCATTACAGCGGCGTCCTGATGCAACAAGGCCGCGTGCAGACGGACGCGGACTGGAACGAGCAGGAAGCGATTCAGCGACGGCGGACGCAGATCGAATCGCGCGATGTGATCGGCCGCTGTGGTGCTCCCGAAGATGACGCGGGGTTTGCGGTCGCCATCTCGGGCAGCAAGCTGACGATCGGCGCGGGCCGCTATTACGTGGAAGGCCTCCTCTGCGAGAACGAGACGGACACGCTTGCGTTCGAGTCACAACCGGATTCTCCACAGGCACCGAGCTGGATTGACGTGCTTTCCGAGGCGAAAGCGACGCTCGGCCTTGTCTACCTGGATGCGTGGGAGCGACACATCACGCCGCTCGACGATTCATTGCTGCGCGAGGTGGCCCTGGGCGGGCCGGACACAGCAACCCGGATCAGGACGGTGTGGCAGGTTCGGGTGCTGCCGGTGACTGCAGCGGATCCCGCTCAGCTGAAGGACCTGCAGAAAAAGCGTGCGGCGGCTCAAAAGAAGATCGACGAGCTTCGAGCGGCAGGAGCGAAACCGGAGGAGATCGCGAAGCTCGACGCCGAGCTGGCAAAGATCGATGCCGCCATCGCCGACATCAGCGGCGGCCCATCGTGCGACAGCAGCTACAAAGAATGGGACGACCTGATCGCCGACCCCGACCGTCGTCTCAACGCGCGAACGCAGCCGCCGCCGTCACCAACAGGCCCGTGCGTGGTTCCCCCGACCGCGGGGTATCGGCGGCTCGAGAATCAACTGTATCGAGTCGAAGTTCACAACCCTGGCGCCGCAGGTGCCGCGACGTTCAAGTGGTCGCGTGACAACGGCACGGTCGCCACGACGATCGAGAAGATCAGCGGTAAGGACGTGACGGTCACGTCGCTTGGCCCCGATGAGGTGCTCGGGTTCGCGAGCGGCCAGTGGGTGGAAATTGCCGACGATCGCAACGAGCTGCACGGCAAGCCCGGGCAGTTGTTCCAGATCGACACGGTGAATTCGTCGTTGCGCCGCATCACGCTGAAAAGTGCCCCGACGCCGCTCGCCGGGGGCGCCGACGGCGTTGACAAGGGCCTTCATCCGAAGCTGCGCCGCTGGGATCAGAGCGGCGACACGGCCACAACCAACGGCGTCGCCGTCACGGGCGCATGGCTGGCGCTCGAGGACGGCGTCGAAGTGCAGTTCTCGAGTGCCGCGTTCCGGACCGGCGATTACTGGTTGATTCCGGCTCGGACCGCGACCGGCGACGTCGAGTGGCCACCGTTCCAGATCCCGAATACCAGTCCGCTGCCGCAGCCTCGCCGTGGCATTCGCCATCATTTCTGCAGATTGGCTCTGCTGTCGTTCGACGAGCCGAAGAAGACCTGGACCGTCGCCGAGGACTGCCGTCCGATCTTTCCGCCGCTCACTGAACCGTGCTGTGAGAAGCGGTCGCTCCATGTTGTCGGCACCAACTGGCAGAACGACGAGGCGTTCACGCCGGCGACGATGGCGAAGGACGGATTGCGGATTCGATTGGACGGCGCGCCGGATCCGGCAAGCCTGACGAACGACACCGTGCAGGTCGCTCTGGAGATCCCGTTCTCGCAGGGGCAGGATTCACCCCCGTCACCAACGAACTTCCAGCGCGTCTACATTCGTGGTGTGGTCGGGCGCGATCCTGCCGACGACAGAGTCATCGTGTGGCGCACCCAGAGTGCCGACACCACCGGCACAAGCACGGGCACGGGCACGGGAACAGGCACTCCGCCGTCGCCGACGCAACCGACGCCAGGCACGGGGGGGTTCCCAACGGTTGTCACAACCCTGCCGACAGTTGTGACGACACAGCCCACAGTTGTCACGACTCAGCCGGCAGTTGTCACGACTGTGCCGACCGTTGTCAGGCCTGTGCCGATCGGGCGCGGGGCGAGAAAGACCACCGGCCGGAAGGCGTCGAGTCGCGCGACGCCATCGGCGGAGGCCAGGGACGCAGCGCCCAAGGCGGTCGCCGAGCGCTTCACTCTCGTTCAATTCGGCGGTTTTCGCATCCGGGTCACGGTGAAGGGGCACTGCATCTGGAACGATGCGCAGCGTTCAACTCAACGGAGGCGGATGTTTCTGGATGGGCAGGCATTTGCGCAGCCTGGCTTGCGCGAGGACAAGAAGACGCCACGCATCGACCTCGTGTTTCCGACCGGGCATCAGGCCGCCGCGAGCGATTTCGAAAGCTGGTTCCTGTTCGGCGGCGCGGCCGCGGTGACGCCGCTGCAGGTCACGACCGTTCGGTTCCTCAACGCGAACAATCAGAACAGCAGCGCCGGCGACGTGAAGCCGCCGGTGCCTGCGGATCAGAAGGTGACCTTCAAGGCTGGGGAGAACGTCAGGATCGTGGAACTGACGTTCAACCGTCCGGTCGCCGCCGCGTCTGCCACGGCGGCGAGTATCTTCGTCGATCGACTGGCGGCGACCGGGGCCGGCACGTTCCGCATTCCGGGTTCGGTGGCGCTGACGAGTCCGACGGTTGCGCGGGTGACGCTGCAGGGGTCGATCGACAACGGCAATCACATGCTCACGTGTCTCGGCACGGCGGTGGTGGGCGGGCCGGGGCCCGTCGTGGCCGCCGACGATCAGTCGGCGCTGGATGGCAACTACGACAACCAGTCGGGGATTGATTTCAAACTGCCGTTTACGGCCCAGTGAGTCTGGACTACGCGGACGATTTCCTGACGAACTGAGCGCGGCAGAGCGACTCGACACGGCACGACGACAACGCCGACATGTGTGGCGTGTAGAATCCCGCAGCATGGATACGCCGCGAGTAATCCAGCCGAGTCATACCTTCCTCGTTCGGTGAACCCCGCGGGCTCTCGCAACCGAGGAAAACGATGCCAATACATATCGACGGACTGACCGTCCCCGCGAACCCCGCCGGGCCTGATTGGTTTGCTCCGATCGCGACGCAGATTTCTGAGATCGCCCGTGACATGGCGACCCAAACAAAAGCCATGGCGCAATCGAAACCCTGAGCGTTGTGGTGTGCCGCAGCCGGGCGTGCGACAGTGAATTGAAGCCTCGCTTGACAGGAGGAGTGGCTCGGCCGATCATCGGGGCCGCGTCTTGGGATTGAGCGGGATCGATGGGCATGAACGCTGCCCGCTCAGGCGAAGCAGACATCAGGAGGGACACGTGGCCAAGCAGGACATGAAGCAACGGCGGGCGATCATTGCGGGCCTTGGCGCGGTGGCCGCGGCCGGTGCACTGGGCGCCCGATCGGCGGAAGCACAGGCGGCGTCGTCCGACTCGTTCACGCCCATGCTGCACCCCCAGGACGACTGGATGTCGGCGATAAAAGGCAGCAAGCACCGCATCGTGCTCGACGTGACATCACCAGCGGGCGTGCCCGACGCCATACGGTTCGCCGGCAACTTGCTGGCCGGCCACAAGAACGGGTGGGGCGTCGAGGAGTCCGACGTTGCCTTGCTCGTCTGCGTCCGTCATGGGGCCACCCCCTTCGGCTATACCGACGCCATCTGGTCGAAGTACGGCAAGACGATCGACCCGAAGGCGACACCACCTCCCACGGCGAACCCCTACAACTCGGGCGAACAGACGCAGCTCGCGGCGCTCGCCAAGCGCGGCGTGCAGTTCATGGTGTGCGGGACGGCGAGTCGTGGGCTGGCAGGCCGCATTGCCGGACCAGGCGGAGACGTGGAGGCCATCCTTGCGGAAATGGGCGCCAACCTGATCCCCAGCGCGCGCATCGTGCCGGCCGGTGTCGTCGCCGTAGTGCACGCACAGGAGCGCCGGTTCGCCTTGGTGTCGGTCGGATAGCCGCGAAGCTACGACGGGACGGGTGCCGCTCCATCAGTGGAGAACTGGGCGGGCACCCGTCGCCAACTCGTCCCGCCTTCACCGACTCGCCCAGCCAATACGCGAACTTCAAGGACAAGTCGCCGATCATGCTCGCCGGTCCGCGGAGAGGGATTGACGCACAAACGGTGGAGTTGAGTGGGGTGGGTGACGGGTTTCGAACCCGAAAAACGGCGATTTCCTAACTAACTGACGGCGCGCGAGTTGTGGTCGCAACCCATTCAGTTGACCTCACTTAGAGCCATCAACTAACTCCTCTTGAGTCCTCGCGCGTGCTCTGACTTCATCCTGGGTCGTGGAGACATTGTGGAGACGCGATCGCGAACGGTCTCATTGAACGCATGGACTACGGTTCATTGCCTCTGAAGCGATGCTTGTCGACTTTGAGCGAGCGGATCTTCGATTCGAGCGTCGATCGCGGGACCCCGAGTCTCGCCGCCGCCCCGGTCGGGCCGGAGACACGGCC
>Ga0070698_100006824_pt1 | contig 12374 bp, 6 predicted proteins | sample KBSK1502metaG_FD_65477 | JGI IMG/M metagenome (GOLD analysis project Ga0070698, IMG submission 65477) | Corn, switchgrass and miscanthus rhizosphere microbial communities from Kellogg Biological Station, Michigan, USA - KBS K1-50-2 metaG | ecosystem: Host-associated > Plants > Roots >...
GCGAGACCGAGATTGAAATTGAGACCTTCCTGGTTTGGGTTCCATTTCGCCGCGAGTGCAAACTGTGTCGATGCTTCCTGAAAATCCTGTCGCTCGGCACGCAATAGACCGATGCTGTTGTAACCCGCCGCGACGACTTTCGTGTAGTACGTCTCTTCTGCTTTGAGCTTCTCGGCTGTGGCCGGGTCGAGTGCGACCGGGTCCGCGATGACGCCTTCGGCTTTGACTAACTCCGTGTTGCTGTTTTGATCGGGCAAGCTGTTGCCATTCAAAAACGCTCCAACCTTTTTCTCGTCGAGCTTGAATCCCTTCGACTTGAGGTCAGCAGAGATCTGCAACTCTTTTTGACCTTCTTCAGTGCGTCCGACTTTCAACAACGACTGGCCGAGACGGTAATGAGCCGTGGTCACCTGGTAGTCGTTGTGTGCCAGCGACGGATTGAGTGCAATTGTTTTTTGAAGCACTTCGATTGCTTCCTTGTGCTTACCGGCGCCCTGGTATGCCTGGCCCAGGTGAAAATAGGGATCGGGATTGTTGGGCTGCTTGCTGGTGGCCTTTTCGAGTAGGGCGATGGCAGGCTCCCACTTGCGGTCCATGATGTAGAGAATGCCGAGATAAAAGTTGGCGATGTACTCATCAGGATTTGCCGCCAGCTCGATCTTGAACTCCTCCATGGCGTCGGGGATTCTGACGGCGCCGTCCTTATATAAATAAGTCAGACCGAGGTAGTAGTGGACACGCGGAAACTTCGGATCGAGCGCGATCGCTTTTTTGAACTCTTCGATGGATTCGGGAAGGAAGCCGGTTTCGCGATATGCGCGACCAATGAGCACACGCAGCGCCGGACGATTGCCGAGACGATTGGCCATCCGCTCGTAGAGTTGCCGGGCCTGCGCGACGTCTTTACGTTTCAGAAAACAAAGTCCGAGCGTGTACTCGGCGTCGTAGTCGGACGGCGTCAGTTTCAGCGTTTGCTCGAGCTCGCGACCGGCCTTTTCAAACTCACCCATCATGAACCACGTCTTGCCAAGCATGTGGTGCGCTGCGGAATTTTGCGGGTCCGCGGCGATGACGCGCTGTAGTGGTTCGATCCCTTTCGCGTATTGACCGACGTGAAAGTAAGCAATCGACTGGTCAATCAAGACGGCTTTAGAACCTGGTCGTATCGCATTGGCTGATTCAAACGCTTCGATCGATGCCTGATACTTACCCTGCGCTGAATAGATTTTGCCGAGTTGTTCGTAGGCAGTGCCGAGGATGGCTTTGAACTCCGCTTCGGCGGCGGTGTAGTTGCCGGCGCGATGAGCAGCATTCGCGGCCTCGTAGTGTTTACGAAACAGATCACCCTGCGACTGAAAGAAGAAGAGAGATAGCAGGAGAGAAATGGAGGCCAACCGCAGGAACATCTTTGATGACAACTCCCAAAAAACCATCCACAGATTACGCAGATTTGAAATTCATCTGCGTAATCTGTGGACTAGACTTTGTGGAGTATATCAGAAGGTAAACTTGATCCCGAGTTGAATCTCACGAGAACCCTGCGTGTTATTCAACGTACCGAACGTGCCGTTTCGTATATCGAGATCGTACCCATTGAAGTTTGGATGGTTGAAAATATTGAAGAACTCTGCACGGAACTGGAATCCGTATCGTTCTTTGTATCGCCAATTCTTCGCCATCGAGAGGTCGATGTTGGTGATCGACTTGCCGCGCACGGCGCCTTTACCCAACGTGCCCAGTTGGCCTGGCGCAGGTCGTGCAAACGCCGCCGGATTCAGGAATTGCGTTCCATCACTGGTATGCAGGTAGACCGGAGCTCCGGTGTAGTTTGGACGCTGCCCGACGGCACTCGCAGTACCAAGCGTGTTAGCGCCGGTCGTGATGTCGATTGGAGTAGCGCCAAAGTACGAAGCGATTCCGTTTACCTGCCAACCACCGAGGGTAAACTCAGCAGCCTTGCCCCATTGCTTGAACGACGGCAGCTCATAGACCAGGTTAGCGACAAAGGTATGACGTCGATCAAGGTCTGCATCACCCTTGTCACTGGCGAAGTTAAATGGATCGCTCGTCGTATTCGTGAACGCGGTCAACGCCACATCAGAGATTGCGTGTCCCCAGGTGTAAGCCGCCTGGAAAGCAAGCCGTTTACTGAAGCGACGGTTGAGCCACAACTGAAGCGCGTGATAACTGGAGTTACCAGTTGATTGGTCGGTATTGATGGTGCCGATATTTCGTAGCGCACGGTTGTCAGCAATCAATTGACCCGCCAGGTCGCTGAAGACGTTACTACTGGTTACACCCAATGCCGCGCGCGAGATTTGCAAGCGCGCATCGCGAGTGCTGCCATCGCATGCCGGGCCTCTGCAAACCTGATTGGGAAAAACATCATTTACATTTACGTTGCGTCTCCAAATATGCAGACCATGGTTGCCGATGTATGAAGCTTCGAGAACCGTGTCGTTCGTCAGTTGGTGCGAAATCGTCAGGTTCCACTGATAACTCTCAGGTGGCCTGAAGTTCGGATCGACTGCGGCGAAACCGGCGTTCGGATTTACACCTGCCACGTTGGTGCGGAGTCCAGGATTAATCGTGTCGAGACTGCGGCAAGTCGGGCAGTTGGCGAGGGTGGTGCCCGAGCCATTCCAACCCGAACCGGCACTGACGGCGGTGGTCCATGGTGGATTACCCGACAGTCGGAGCAAGTCTTCAATCACGTTCGAACGGCTCATGTAGCGTCCGAAACCGATGCGGACCGCAGTTTTGCCATCGCCGTGGATGTCCCACGCCAAACCGAGGCGTGGCTGCCATCCCTGTTTGTAGGTGTTAACGGTCGATTTACTTAATCCCATCGCCACTGCCTCGTCTGAAGTTACGAGGCCGGTATTGAAATCAGTACCGTTATAGAGATTTGGGAAGAAGTTTGAAATGCGGTTGTCTTTTTCCCATGCTGGTGGGAAGCGCGAGTAGCGCAGTCCCAAAGTCAACGACACGCGTGGATGAATCTTCCAGGTATCGTTTACGTAAAACTCGAAATCACGCCAGCGGCCTTCCGCAATTTCTGTGGTCTGGGTTTCAGTGTAATTGAGAAGGACCGTATCCTTGAGGAGGAGGTCGGCAATACAGTGGCCGGTCTGCTCGCCGCAGCCTTGAATCGTGAGCTGCTGGTTACCACCACCAGCGCCGCCACCTGGCTCGTCTTTGAAGTTGTGGCTGAAGAGGCCGCCGAATTTCCATTCGTGTGAGCCCTTAACGAGCGAGAAGTCATCTTTCCAGATGTAAAGGTCTTCACGGTTGGCCCACGGCGCCTGGTGCCAGATGTTATCGTAGCCACCCGCACCCCAGAACAACGACGGCACCGTTCCGCCAATAGTGTCGGTGTGCGGAAAGACTGACGGAATCTTTGCGGCGATTTCATCCTGAAGCGCCTGAGTTTCAGGCGAGGTGGTGATAATGATGTCGTTGCCGGCGATCGAGAACTGGAATTCGTTGACGGCCTTCGACGTGATCGTGTTCGTCAATTTTACGGCGAAACTGTGACTTGGCTGGCTCCAGTCAGACGCGAGCGTTGGATATGCGGAATCACCCCAGAAGTTTCCGGAAGCCGAGAGATGTGTCCACTTCTCGTTGATATAACGGACCATCAAATTTGTTTTGTCGTTGATGGTAACGTCACCGCGAATCGAATCCTGACGCGTATCTATCGGCTGCAACTGTGATGTTGCCCAGTCGCCGATGCCCGGTCCAGTCGGATCAGGGAAGAGTTTGATGTACGCGAGACCTGCGGGGCTCAGCAGATTCGCCGGAATTTTGTTGCCGGGAAAACATCCGGGATCGACCGGATTCGGACCGATATTCTGCTGGGTCGCGGCGCAGGTCAAACCTGGCAGGTGCGGCAAACCACCGGTTAGCGTTGGCACCTTGAGCCCATTCTGGACTGTGAACGCACTGAAGTCACCTCGCTTCTCGGCTGCCGTAGGCACATGCCGAGAGAGCACCTGACCGCGACGTTCACGGCGCCATTCTTCTGACCAGTAGAAGAAAGCTCGGTTCTTGACGATTGGTCCACTGAAGTTGCCACCAAAGTTGTTGTATTCCAACTGCGGCCTCGGCTGACCAGCGCGGTTCAGGAAAAGGTTGTTAGCATTCAACGCGTCGTTTCTGAAAAACTCAAAACCAGCGCCGTGAAATTCATTCGCGCCGCCTTTGGTAATAAGGTTGACTACCGCACCCTGAGCCTGTCCAAACTCGGCACTGAAACTGTTGCGCTCAACACGAAACTCCTGAATCGAGTCGATTGATGGAAACACGAGCAACGTTCGGTTTGAACCGACGTCCATGTTGTTGACACCATCGACTGTCCACAGGTTCGCGTTTGACTGGTTGCCGTTGACTGACATGTCAACACCGGCGTTCAAGCCGGTTCCGTTTGTAGCAAACGCACCTCCCGCGCCTGCCTGCGTTACCGGAGAAACGCCTGGGACCATCAGAGCGAGCTGCGCGTAGTTGCGACCGTTGAGCGGCAACTCAGTTACCTGCTTCTCAGAGATCAGACTGCTCACCTCGCCGCTGCGCAGCTCAACCGGCGCCGCCTCGCTGGTGACCGTAACGGTTTCCGTTACCTGGCCCACCTGAAGATCGAGGTTCACGGTTTTGTTTTCGCTAACGTGAAGCTCAACGCCTGTCGTGATGGTCTTTTTAAATCCGGTAGGAGCGGTGCTGATGGTGTACATCCCCGCGGGCAAACTGGTAGCGGTGTAGAAGCCGTCTTCAGTTGCTCTGACCGTGCGCGAGGCGCCAGTCTTCTCCTCGACGATCGTCACCTCAGCTTTTGGCACCGCGGCACCTTGTGGGTCTCGCACGGTACCTGTGATGTTTCCTGTGGTGCTCGACTGCGCATGCACGCCGACCAGCAGACCGATACTCAGCAGGAGTAATGAAGCCTGCATCCAAGACCTAAGCGACATACAACACCTCCTCGGCATTTCCGCTACGGAATCACGAACTTATTCAGTTGCCTTGAACCCTTGTGAGTAAATCTTTATTTAAGTCTGTTCTTGTGTGACACTTTGTTGCAGTGGTTATCAAAAGCATTTAATACCAAACCAATTTCTTGTCAAGAACTTTTTGTTTTTGATGTTTCATGTTGAGGCAAATAGCCCGTTTTATATAGAGCTTTGTTCAATAGCCGGACAAAAGCTCGCCTTAGCTTTGTTCAGGTAGTAGACAAAAGGTGGTCCGCTAGGTACGGCGTGCCTCAGGAATGAGTGATCGGACTTGGACGGTTCGGCACCGTCCGCGGTGGCGGACGGGTCAGCGATTGGCATGTGAAATCACCGTCGATTTGAGTTGGTAATAGTAGACCCATCTGTGGACGGACTGACCCCGTCCAAGTTCGACGTCCTGGTTCCAGGCTAAACAAACTGGAGAGCGAAAATCGTTTTAGGTGACTGACGCAAACTTGCTGGCTAAGACCAGGCTCAGCGCGCCCATCAGGGTGGGTTCCGGACCGAGGGTCGAGGCGATGATGCGAGTCGAGGGCAGACCGCGACAGATTGTTGTTTCCACGCTTTTGCGAATGTCGTTTTCGATGACGGGCCAGGCACGGACGATCGGACCGCCGACAATCACGGCCTGAGGCGCCAAACCACGAATCAGATTCGCGATACCGATACCGAGGTAGTTCGCAGTCTCTTTCAAAGCGGTGCGAGCGGCGCCATCACTGCGCAAAGCAAGATCGATCAGATGGCCGAAATTTTTTGTCGCGGTTCCGTTTCGGCCACCGGATAAATTCTTGAACCGAGCAAGCGCCGAACGCTCTGAAGCAAACGCTTCCCAGCACTCACGACTCCCTGATGCGCACGTTACCGGAGCGCCCTGCCCGATCGTCATGTGTCCGAACTCACCCGCGGATCCGTTATCGCCACGATAAACCTGGCCGTCGAAAACGATCCCTGTGCCGACGCCACCTTCAACCAAAACAAGAATGAAATCGCGCACTTCGCGAATTTCAGGACGGCCAAACCACAACTCAGCTTGCGCAGCGGCGTTCGCGTCGTTGTCCATCGTCACGGGCAATCCCGTCGCTTCGCTGAGATCGCGTGCAAGCGGAATGTCGCGCCAGTTGAAAGTGGGAATAAACAGCTCGGTGCCGTCAGGATCGACGAGTCCAGGCAAACTGACGCCGATGCCTTCAATCGTTCCTTTGTTTCGTCGAATCAGTCTTTGAGCGCGATCGATAATCGCCTGGGTTGTCTTAACAGCGTCCGGATCGGTTTCAAACTCCTCCTGATCCAAAACCCGACCAGCCAGATCGCTCGTCGCGACGATCGTGCGCGTCGTGCCGAGGTCAACTCCAATCGCCACAGCGTCTGCCGTGCGCAGCGAAAGTAAGATCGGCGGGCGACCTCCAGTTGACTCCCCACTGAGCTCTTCGATCAAACCTTCGATTCGCAACTCCTCGACAATTAGTGAAACTGTCGAACGCTGCAACGCCGTTTCGTGAGCAATTTCGGCGCGTGAAATCGGGCCTCTTTCGCGAACGTAATTCAACACGATCTGGCGATTTATATTGCGGATCGTGTTTGAACGAGCCACATTAGCTTTCTTTAAGTCGATACGTCGCATCACGAAGCCGCAGGCATTGTTCGCCTGGAGGGAGAAGGTTAATCAGAAGATCACGGCCAGATTCAATCAGGGAAATCGATAAGAATAATTAGTACATACCTGACAATCCGTCAACACCTTTTGTAGTTCACTCGTGATTATCTATGTAATCCGCGAACAGATCGGTATATACTGCCGCCACACAAAACAGGAGGTTTGCTATGGATAGTCGGCATACCGCAACTCGTTTTCTCTTAATTACACTCACCCTTCTGTTCATCGCGGTCCCCGTTTTTAGCCAGGGTGGTCCGCCTCCGATCGATAAAAGCCGTAATGCCGATCGCATTCGGCAACAGGACATGAGTAGCCGTGAATACCAACTCAGAAACTTCGGCAAGGAGCCAGACGCGCCCAAAGATCGACGTCAAATCGAAGCTCTGATGCAGCAGACTGAAGAAGATTTCACGCGCATCTTAACTCTGCACAACGAAATCGCTCGGGCGATCTCCTCCAAGAACGCAATTGATTATCAGTTTGTTTCCGAAGCGACGACAGAGATCAAGAAGCGTGGGCTTCGTGTTCAGTCGACGCTGGTGTTGAAATTGACGCCTGACGATGCGCAGGTCACGGAAAAAGTAGAGCCTGAGTTGAAGGATTCGTTGATTAAGCTCTGTAAGGAGATTCGGGCGTTTGTGACCAATCCGATTATCGAGAATCCGAACACGATCGATGCACAGCACTTAGTCCGGGCGAAACACGATCTCGAGAGTTTTATTCAGCTCAGCGAGTTGATCAAGAAAGACGCGGATAAACTCAAGCACGAGAAACAATAAGTTTTATTTAGCCGCGGATCTACGCGGATCAGAATTTATTGTGTTGGTGGTGGGGAAGGCAATGGAGCTGGCGGAGTTCTGACAAATACGATTGGTTCTTGTGTCGTCGCGCCTTTTCCTTCCTGAACGACGATCGACTGATTGGGTTTGATGTTGGCGATCGTTTCTTTCTGACCTCCGGGCCAACTGATCTCGAGCGTTAAAGTAGTTCCCTCTTCCGGTTTCCCTAAACCAAACGTCAACGGCAATTCAGATTGCGAGCAGTAACTCGAGCCTGTTCGTACCATTCCGTATAGAGTTCGGCCCTTCGACGATTTCACAACAACCTTCGCGCCAATGCCGTCGTGGTTTGCGCGAGCTCCAACGGTTTTCACGCGCAGCAAGTCGTTCTGGTTGGCGTTGTCGTTGCGAAGTAAACGCGCCGGCCCGTTATTCGTCGTCAGCAGAAGATCGAGATCGCCGTCGTTGTCGATGTCGCCATAAGCCGCGCCGCGACCGACAATAGCTCGATTCAAAGCGCGACCAAGTTTCGCGGTCACTTCTTCAAACTTCTTCTTGCCACGATTGCGAAAGAGATGTGGAGGCTGTGCATACTTCACTGTCGGTTGCACGATACTGATGTCGTCAGACACGTGTCCGTTGGCGGCAAACACGTCGAGCAATCCATCGAGATCGTAGTCGAAGAAAAAACACGCAAAGGTCAAAGACTGCGCCGACACCTTGCCGATTCCCGAAGCCGGTGCTTCGTCAGTAAACAATCCGGATCCATCGTTGTGATAGAGCGCGATGCTCTCGTTCGTGAAGTTACCAATCACCACACTCTGTTTTCCGGAACCGTCGTAGTCGGCTGCATCGACACCCATACCGGCGCGCGCGGTGCCCGATTCACTGAAAGCGACGCCGGCGATCACGGCGTTATCGGTGAAAGTCCCGTTGTGATTGTTACGATAGAGTTTGTTTGGTTCGGTATCGTTCGCAACGAACAGATCCATCCAGCCGTCGTCGTCGTAATCGAGCAATGCAACACCCAGAGTTTTGCCGGCCGGATCGTTGACACCGGCTTTTGCGGTGACGTTTTCGAAGGTGCCGTTGCCGCGATTATGAAACAGCGACGCGCTCTGACCGTTATAAGTTTGCGGCGTGCAATACGATTTGTTTTTTGCGTCGAGAGTGCAGTACTTGTCGGTCTCCACTGACCACTCGACGTAGTTCCCGACGAACAGATCGACCTTGCCGTCGTTGTCGTAATCAAACCAGGCGGCGCTGGTTGAGAAACCCGGATCGCCAACACCGGCGCGCGCAGTTACATCCGCAAACTTCCCGCCACCGAGATTGCGGAAGAGCCGATTTGGACCAACACAGGTGATGTAAATGTCGTCGTTGCCGTCGTTGTCGTAATCGGCAATTGCGACGCCGATGCCGTACATCTCGACACCCAAGCCTGCCTGTTGCGTTACGTCTGTGAAAGTGCCGTCTTTGTTGTTGTGATAGAGCGCGGGAAACGATTTGCGTTTCTTGTTTTCGGGCCAGTCCATCGAGTTGACAAGCAGGATGTCCTGCCAGCCGTCGTTGTCGTAATCGAGAAACGCGCCGCCCGAGCCGATCGTCTCCGGGAGATATTTCTTTCCGAAGGCGCCGCTGTTGTGTTTGAAACGAATGCCTGCTTCGGCAGTGACGTCGGTGTATTCGATCGGACCCGAGGGACGTGGTGGTGTCGGACTCGGCGAAGGGGAAGCCGTCGCGGCTTGCTCGCCGGGCGTGTTCGTCGAGGGCGCGTTTGCTGCGGGCTGCTTGCAGGAGCAAAACAGAATGGTCAAAACGATGAGAAGCCAAAGTCTATGCATTTTTAATAAAGATTTCTCGTTTACGTAGCCTCCTGTACCGAGGTACTAACCGGTCGCCGTGATTCCAACCAGATCTCAATCAGCATCGCTGCTGGTCCAACGAGAAACAATGCGTACAGCGGCGCATGCACGACCTGGTTGAGTCGCAACAGCATCTCGACAAACGCGACGCAAAACACAACCACGCATTGCCACTTCTTCGACTTCACCGTCGTCTTCGGATCAGTAATCATGAAGAACACGAAGAGCTGGTACATCGGACCGGTAATCGGCGCGATCTCCGCGCGCCACGGATCGCCGGTGATCATGCTACGCAGGAACGCAAACGCGAAAAACGATACGACGTAAGTGGCGCTGATGTGAAATCGCTTCGCGCGGTAGATGATGATCGAACCGAGAACCCAGATGACGATCAATGGCCACTTGAAGTTTCCCCACTGCACGCTCAAAGCCGCGACTGACTCTGGCGCCAGAAACAGCAACACGCAGATGCCGAAGTTTGACGGGTTCCAAAGGTGGCGCCCTTTTACGCGCAACACGTACTTCGACATGATCGAAAGCACGCTGCAAAGCGCGTATGGCCAGAACGCCGGCGAGCGCAGCAGGATGCCGACGCTGATGCCCGAGATGTATGCACTGGAGAGATTGAGCCACTTGCCGAAGAAGATTCGACCCAGCACTAGCTCGGTTATGAGCGCGCAGACGATCGCGATTGCTGTTCGCTCGTAGCTCTCGAGGATGCCGTAGAAAAGATGACCGACGACGAGAATGAACGTGATGAAGAGCGGTGCGATGTAGCGATTATCGGGACGAATCCAGCTCCTCTTGGCCGCAACGTCAAGAGTCGATGCACGAACGGGTTGAATGGTGGACTCGCTCATATTCTCAGATCGGGCGGCCACGGAGTGCCGCCCCTACAGTACGCTCCGCAAGACTCGTTATCCCTTGTCACAGCGGTAGCCGAGAAAGATCAAATTATTCTGAAGGTACTGTAGGGGCGGCCCTCTGTGGCCGCCCGGTGTTGCCATCAGGCTGATTCCTTGAGTTTGTAAACTTGCCCGGCCAGTGGTTTGTCGATCGTATCGATCTTTCCTGACGGCCAGCGGATCTCGGCTTTCTCAATCTGGGGGTTCTTGCCGAGTCCGAAGTGTAAACGGCGCTGGTTCTGCGCACAAAATCCGCCGCCACCCGAAACCTGCTGTACCTGTTGCCGCCCGTCCCAAAACAATCGAACCTGAGCGCCAATCGCACTGCGATTGCTCGCGCCGCCTTCGAGATCGAAATCGATCCACTTGTTGTCGGGCGTGACGTTGTTCTTATAAATCAACAACGGACCGCGCTGATTTGCAACCACAACATCGAGCACGCCACGATTCCAAAGATCGACCATCACCACCGAACGACCGTCAAACACATCGCTTGCTCCAACGGCCTGCGCCACATTAACAAATTTACCCGCGCCGTCGTTGAGCCAAACTTTTTTCTGCTGGTAACCCGACAAGCTGCGTCCATCCATCGCCGGCCAGTGCGCCGCGTCGGAGATGATCGTCGAGTTGCCACCGGCAATCTTCGAGAAGTCGTACCAGTAGTTCTGGTTGCGATCGAGCGAGACGTAGCCATTGACGAGATATATATCGAGCGTGCCGTCGTTGTTGATGTCGCCAAACTGCGCCCCAAAACTCCAACCCCCGATTTCTACATCCATTGCACGCGCGAGGTTGTCGTATTTGATCGCGTCGCCGTCAGTTCCGTCACGCGGCATCCACAGATTGTTTCCCTGAATGAGAACGCCTTCTTCGGAGATATTCGAAACGTAGATCGAATAGCGTCCCTGATTCAAAACATCGCCGACCGAGGCATTCATACCGCTCTTTGGCGAGAAGCCAACGCCGGTTTGATTGCCAACTTCGCGAAACTGCTTGCCGTCGTTGAAGTAGAGCTCGGAAATGCCGTAATCGTTAGCGATGAAAAGATCCTGATTGCCCGTGCCGCGCAGATCCGCGACAGTCGCAGCTAACGCCCAGCGCCGCGAGTCGATGCCGGCTTTCTCACTGATTTCTTCAAACGTTCCGTTGCCGAGATTGTGGAAGAGATACTTGCGCCCGCCATTCTTGGCGTACTCAAAACTCTCCGGCATCATCTTCGTGTTCTTCAAATGCCAGAGGTCTACATCTTCCGAGTAGTAGCCGCCCAGAAAAAGATCGAGTCGCCCGTCTCGGTCGTAGTCGAACCAGAGAGCGGTGTTGGCATTAACCCACGCCGGCAATCCGGCTTTTTCAGTGACGCGCGTAAACTTCTGACCACCGTCGTTGTGTAAGAGCTCGGGCTTGCCCCACTTGTAAAGAAAAAGATCTTCGTAACCGTCGTTGTCGTAGTCGCCCCAAACGGAACCCATCGAAACGCCGGTTCCAACCAGATTCAGATCCGCGAGTCCGACATCTGCGGCAACGTCGGTAAACGATCCGTCGTGGTTGTTTTTGTAGAGCGCGTTTTTACTTCCCTCACCGCTGTTCGTGACGTAGAGATCCGCCCAGCCATCGCGATTGAAATCGACAACCGAGACGGCCGCACCCATCGAAGCCACTTGCGGCATGATGTGATCCAGCTTGTGGTCCAACGTCGGCGCCTGGTGCGTGAAATTAACTTTGGAGTCGTGCGAGACTTCCTGAAGATAAAAGCCGTAGCGCGCCAGCGAGCTCGAACGATCTACCTGGCCAACCTCCCGATTTTTTGCGAGTCGCTTGAGCACGAGCGGCGTTGCCAGCAACGCGACAAAGCAAAGCAGCAGGAGGATTCTGGGCGTCCTACCACGAATCATTTCCTTGATCGATACCTCAATACGTTTTTGAATACATCCGGTGCAACGTAGCGCGTGTGATACTTCTGCCAGTCTTCCGGAAAACGCTTATAGACGACTTCATCTTCGAGTTTGCCCGGCGGGGTTTCGTATTCCTGTTGCGCGTGATGCGGTAGCGGCTGCACCGTCCTTGAAAACGTCGAATTATAGTCGCCGTCTTTGATCCAGCCATCCCCCATTAGTATGAAATCGCGAACCCAACCGGCTGGCGGCGGCGGTAGTTCCGGGAAGCGAAGC
>Ga0070698_100006825_pt1 | contig 12372 bp, 8 predicted proteins | sample KBSK1502metaG_FD_65477 | JGI IMG/M metagenome (GOLD analysis project Ga0070698, IMG submission 65477) | Corn, switchgrass and miscanthus rhizosphere microbial communities from Kellogg Biological Station, Michigan, USA - KBS K1-50-2 metaG | ecosystem: Host-associated > Plants > Roots >...
ACGTTCCCCGACTGGCGCGTGACCGATGCCGCGCGCAGCCGCGTCGCACGCGCGCTCGCGTCGTTCGGTGACGAGGAATTACGGCAGTGGTTTCGAGCGGCGCGCTTCCCGCAGTTCTACGCGGCGACCGACGACGGCAAGGATCTCGACGCCTGGATTCACGCGTACCGTCACCGCGTTACTCAGATGCTGAGCGCCGGTCCGTGTCCTTCGGCCCGCCTTCCCGCCCGCCATCAAGCCGGATGACGCCGGCGTCGACGCTCGCACCGGTGCGGCTGATCGACTGAAAGTACGCCTCGTCGCCGGTAATCTCCCAGAGCATGAACGAATAGTCGGTATCGAAGCCCGCGGCCATGATGCTCGACGGCCGGATGTCGTGCTCGCGCAGCGAACCGCCGGCGCCCGAGATGAAATAGGTGATCCCCCTCAGCGGCTTCGTCCGCTCGTAGAAGTGCTCGTGCCCGGACAGCACGAAACGGACGTTGTGAGCGGCCAGCGTCGGCTCGATGCTCGCCCGCGTCCAGAGCGCCCACACCGAATAGCGTCCCGACGTATAGATCGGCCGGTGGAAGACCGGGATCTTCCAGCGCGCATCCGACCTGGACATCTCGCGCTCGAGCCAGTCGCGCTGCGCGCGATCGACGTTCTCCGTGTCGATCATGAAGAACTGCACGTCGTTGTCCGTCAGCTTCGCCAGCAGCGGCGCCTTCGGCTTGAACGTGTAATAGCGGTGGCCCCCCATGTGGAACGGCTCGTAGTTCGGCTGGTTCGGGTCGTCGTGGTTGCCGATGACGGCGTAGAACGGAATGTCGTCGTCCAGAAATGGCTTGTACGGCAGCTCGAACTTGCGGTGATAGTCGTCCGGGGTGGCGCCGTCGTAGATATTGTCCCCGAGCATGATCACGAAGTCGAACGGAAATTCTTCGTGAAACGCCTGCATCTGCTTCGAGACGTCGTACTGCCACTTGTCGCCGCGGCCCATGTCGCCGAGCGCGGCGAACCGGAACGAGCCAGCCTTCTTCGGCAGGCGGAGCACCTCCTTCGGCGGCGGCACGGTCAGCGCCGGCGTCGAGGGGTGAAACTGCGCCTCGTCGGATTCCGAGTCCCGGCACGCGCCGGCAAGTAGCGACAGCGAGCCCAGCAGCGCGACGACGGTGAGCCTGGCGAGGCGCGCGGAGAGACTCATGGGGTCATCATTCGACGAGCAACGCGGGTGCCACCGTGTAGAATCCCAACGCCCAAATCCCAAATGCCAAATCAAAGGAGATTTGCCATGCGACGCCTTCACATCACCGCCATATGCATCGGCTTGTCGCTTGCCGCGCTGGTGGCGCAGGCTCCGGCGCCGCAGCAGGCGCCGGCAGGACCGCCTCCGCCCGACACGGCCGCGATGCGGCAGCAGTACGAGCAGTGGCGGAAGGACTTCAAGACGTGGGGCAAGTGGGCGCCGATCGGCCAGGAGAGCAAGGGGACGACGAGTCTCATCACCCCCGAAAAAGTACAGAACGCGATGAAGCTCGTGAAGAGCGGCATCGCCGTCTCGCTCGCGCACGCCGAGCCGAACGTGGTCGCCGCCGATGTCGGGCCGAACGGCCTCTTCAAGCGGACGACGCTCGGCATCACCGACGGCGGCACGACGGACAACTACCAGGTGAGCTTCCACGGGCAGACGGTCGCGCACATCGACACGTGGTGCCACTTCTTCGAGAACGGCCAGATGTACAACGGCGTCCCCGTGATGGGCAACCTCAGTGCGGAGACCGGGTGCGCCAAGGGCGGCATCATGAACTGGAAGGACGGCATCACGACGCGCGCCGTCCTGTACGACATCGCCCAGCTGAAAGGCGTGGACTGGGTCGATCCGGCGATGCCGATCCGCCGCGCGGATCTCGAGGCGTGGGAGAAGAAGTCGGGCGTGAAGATTGGCCCCGGCGACATCCCGCTGCTCTACATCGGGCGCTGGAAGCGGCGCGCGGCGGTCGGTCCGTCAAACCTGCCGGTGGCGGGCTACTACGCGGACACGATCCCGTGGATGCACGACCGGCTGCCGTCGTTCATCGGGCACGACTTCAACATCGACTGGAACCCGAGGCCCGGCTGGGAGGGGATGCGCAACCCGATTCACGTCGCCGTGCTCAACTGGATGGGCATCAACATCGTCGAATGCCTCGACCTGGAGCAGGCGGTGCAGACGGCGCGGCGCCTGAATCGCTACGAGTTCGCGATCACCTTCGCGCCGCTGCCGGTGGAAGGCGGCACGGGGTCGCCGGTGAACCCGGTGGCAATCTTCTGAAAAATGGGGTCGGAGGTCATTTTAGGAGGACAGTGTCTCCCAAAAATGACCTCCGACCCCATTTTCGGCCTCGCGGCGGCGCCGGTACCGCACGCCGGCGAACACCGTCACCAGCATCAGCTTGACGATCGCGGCGAGCACGAGCAGCACGACGAGCGTTGTCATCTCACTGGACTAAACGCCCCCGGCCTTCGAACCGAACAAATGGTGGGCCGGCTAAAGCCGGCCCCTACGCGGACTCCACGTAACACGTAGGGGCGGCCTTCAGGCGGCCCGAAACGTTACGCGCGCCGCCCGAGCCGCCGCATCATCGCCCGCAGCGTGCCACCCGGGTCGCGGGCCACGCCGCGCCCCACTTCTCCCAGCAGCCTCGCCGCCTGGGCTGCGTTCCCGCGCGTGCGGTTGAGCGCCTCCTCGATGGCGGCCCGCTGCAGCGCGGCGACTTCGTCCCGGAGACTCATCGTGCCGCGCTCGATCTTCCTGGCGATGGCCTCCCGCGAAATCGCCGACTCCGACGCCTCGCCCTGCCCGGGCGCGATGATCCGCTTCGGCAGGTCCGACAGCAGGATTTCGTTGCCCGCCTTCTTGTACACGAGCGTCTCGTAGATCACGTTGCGCAGCTCGCGGATGTTCCCGGGCCACGGGTACGCGACCAGCGCGGCCAGCGCGTCGCCGGCGATGCCCGTCACCTCGGGGCGGCCCTGCTCCCGCGCGAACCGCGCCATGAAGTGCCGCGCAAGCGGCGGCAGGTCGCCGGTACGCTCGCGCAGCGGCAGCAGGTGGATACTCACGATCGCCAGCCGCTCGTAGAGATCCGCGCCGAAGAACCCGTCCTGGATCAGCCCGCGCAGATCGCGGTTGGTCGCCGCCAGGATGCGGAAGTCGACCTCGTGCCACACGTTCTCGCCGAGCCGGTTGACGACGCGATCCTCGAGGACGCGAAGCAGCTTGGTCTGGGTCTCGAGCGGGGTGTCGTCGATCTCGTCGAGAAACACCGTGCCGCCCTCGGCCGCCATCAACTGGCCGTCGTAGCGCTGCACCGCGCCTGAAAAGGCGCCGCGGGCGTAGCCGAACAGCTCCGCCTCCATCAGCTCGTTGGGAATCGCGGCGCAGTTGACGGGCACGAATCGCTTCGCGCGCCGCGGCGACCACTCGTGCAGCAGGCGCGCGATCACCTCCTTGCCGGTGCCGGTCTCGCCTGTCAGCAGCACCGGCATCGACGTCGGCGCGACGCGCGCCACCTGCGCGACCACGCGGCGCGAGGCCTCGCTGTTGGTGACGACGTGCTCGGGAGGGATGACGGCGGCGTCGGGCACGAGCAGCTCGCGAAGCCGTGCGACCAGTTGCGCAGCGGCATCGGCCGCCTCCAGCGAGATCGCGGCGTACGCGCCGGCGAGCACCGCCGCCCGGGCCGCGTTCGCCTCGATGGGTGCGTTCGCGACCCAAATCCATTTCGCGTCGCCGCCGGGTGGCGCCGGCCGCCGCGCGGTCGCGGTGAACACGACGACGGGTGTCGCGGGAGAGACGGCGGAGCGCCCACGCGACAGCTCGATTTTTGCGGCGCGGAGGGCGTCCGCGAACCTCCGCGGTGGCGCGTCTCCGATCCACCTCACGTCCGTCATATCGCGATTCAATCACCGACTGATCGTTAAAACAATCACGTTCAACCGATGGCCCGCGCGAATTCAGGCCCGTTTCCGCACGTCCGGCCCGGCGAGCCCTATGCACCTCTTCCATAGCGGCGAACGCAAGCGTGTCCGCCCACAAGGAGACGCACATATGGCACTGACCCAGACGTTCCTGCTCGAACTCATCGCCGGCGGCGCGGCGTTGCTGCTGCTCGGCGTGGTCATCTGGCTGGGAACGCGGTCGATCCGCGAGGACGAATCGGGGCTCGTGATCAAGCGCTTCGGCCCGGCGCTGGCCTCGGGCCGCATCATCGCGCGCGACGGCGAGGCGGGTTACCAGGCGCGGATGCTGTCGCCCGGCTGGCACTTCGGCCTCTGGCGCTGGCGCTACAAGGTGATTCGCGTCCCGCTCGTGGTCGTGCAGCCCGGTGAGATCGCGCTGGTCGTCGCCGCGGACGGCGCCGCGATCCCGAGCGAGCGCGTGCTTGCACGCGCGGTCGCGTGCGACAACTTCCAGGACGCCGAGGCGTTCCTGCGCGGCGGCGGCGAGCGCGGCCGCCAGATTGCGCTGCTGACGGCGGGCTCGTACCGCATCAACCCGGCGCTGTTCGAGATCGTGATGCCGGCCAATGCGAAGCAGCACGCCGTCGCGCCCGCGGACCTGCGCGTCTACCAGGTCTCGCCGGATCGTGTCGGCATCGTGACGATGCTCGACGGCCATCCGATCCCGGCGGGCGACCTCGCCGGCCCGAGCGTCGGCGGGCACGAGAGCTTCCAACGCGGCCAGGCCTATATCGAGGCCGGCGGCTGCCGCGGTCTGCAGGAAGAAGTGCTGATGTCCGGCTCGTGGAACCTGAACCCGTGGCTCGTGCAGGTGGAGCAGGTGGCGCTCACCGAGATCCCGATCGGCTACGTCGGCGTCGTCGTGAGCTACGTGGGACGTGAGCACCTGGACGTGTCGGGCGACACGTTCACGCACGGCGACCTCGTCGAGCGCGGGCGCAAGGGTGTGTGGGTGGAGCCGCTGCTGCCCGGAAAGCACCCGATCAACACGCGCGTGATGAAGGTGGAGCTCGTGCCGACGACCAACATCGTGCTGAACTGGGCGCAGAGGACCGAGGCGCATCACTACGACGAGCGGCTCTCGTCGATCCTCGTGCGCTCGAAGGACGGCTTCTCGTTCAGCCTCGACGTGTCGCAGATCATCCACATCGGCATGAAGAACGCGCCGAGGGTGATCTCGCGCGTCGGCTCGATGCAGAACCTGGTCGATCACGTCCTGCAACCGACGGTCGGCAACTACTTCCGCAACTCGGCACAGGAGGTGACGGTGCTCGACTTCCTGTGGGCGCGCTCGGAGCGCCAGAGGGAGGCGTTCCAGAACATCCGCAAGGCGATCGAGGCCTATGACGTCGAGTGCATCGACACGCTGATCGGCGACATCGCGCCGCCGGCGGAGCTGATGAAGACGCAGACCGACCGCAAGATCGCGGCGGAGCTCGAGCGCACGTACGACGCGCAGCGCGAGGCGGAGATCAAGCGCCAGACGCTCGAGCGCGAGACGGCGGTGGCGAACCTGCAGCGCGACGTCGTGCAGTCGGAGCAGATGGTGCGCATCTCACAGCAGAACGCGCTGGCGACGGCCGAATCCGCGCGCGGCGAGGCGAACGCGACGCGCCTGCGCGCGGAAGGCCAGGCCGAAGCCGTCCGCATGGCGGGCGAAGGCGAAGCGTCCGCGGTGCGCGCCGTCGGCGCGGCCAAGGCGGAGGCGTATCGCCAGGGCATCGCGGCGGTCGGCGCCGACGGGTACACCGCGATGCAGCTTGCGTCGATCCTCGGCGAGAACAACGTCAAGCTCGTCCCTGACGTCGCCGTCAGCGGCGACGGAGCGGGCGGCCTCGCCAACGTGATGATCGCGCGCCTGATCGCATCGGGCACGACGAAGGAATCGCGGTAAGCCGACGTGCCGCCGCGCTGCCCACCCGGGGCGCGGCGGCACAACCTCGACCGCACCGGTCCGGTCGAGCCCGTCGACTGGGGTATAGTGTCGGAACTCCTTCCCGCCGGCCGTCTCTCCTCGGCTGCAATCCAAACCGCACTGGTCCCGGTGCTCGCGACTCTGGAGGTCCCGTGCCTCTACGACTTCGCAGCGGCGCGCCACGATCATGGTTCCTGACGCCGCTGGCCATCGCGATTCTCGAAACCCTGTACCTCTCGCTCAACGTGGCCGCAGCGTCGTTCGACTTCGCGCTCGCCAACGGCGGCAATCGGTCGGTGACGCCCGGGGCATCGGTGTCGAACCCGGTGACCGCCACGATCGCGGCAGGGTCCACGAGAGCCGTCACTTTCAGCGCATCGGGCCTGCCGGCGGGAGCGCAGGCGACGTTTTCGAGCTCGTCCTGCGCTCCGACGTGCTCGACCATCGTCACCATCTCTACGGCGGGATCGACACCACTGGCGACGTCGACGATCACCATCACCGCGACGACTGGAGGGCGCGTTCGCAGGACCACGTTCGCTCTGACGGTGACGGCCGACACCGGGGCCGACACTCTGGCCCCGACCGTCGCGCTGTCGGCGCCCGCCAACAATGCGTTCGTGGCGGGGACCGCGGTCGCCGTGTCGGCAACCGCATCGGACAATGCGGCGGTTGCCGGCGTCCAGTTCCTGCTCGATGGCGCGAACCTGGGCAGCGAAGACACGACCGCGCCGTATTCGGTGACCTGGAACACCACGACGGCGAGCAACGGTTCGCACGTGCTCTCCTCGCGAGCACGCGATACATCCGGCAACACCGCGACAGCCGCGAGCGTCAACGTGGTCGTCGACAATCAGGCGCCTACGTCGGTCGTCATCGCGTCTCCGGCCGATGGCGCCACGATTGCGGGGACCGTGAACATCTCGGCATCGGCCCAGGACGATGTCGCGGTCGCTGGCGTGCGGTTTCAAATCGACGGCGTCAACACCGGCCCGGAGGTGAACACCGCGCCATTCACGACGAGCGTCGACACCACCACGTTGCCGAACGGCAATCACGCTCTCACCGCTATCGCCCGCGACACATCGAACAACACGGCGACCTCGGCGCCGGTGTCCGTGACGGTCAACAACGCCACGCCGCCCACGGGGTCCGTCCCGACGCTGATTCAGCACGTCACGACCTCGTCGAACTACGACCCCAGCGAGCTTGGCAACAACTTCAAGATCCATCTGGCCGACGCCGCGCTCGCGAGCAATTGCGTCATCGTGGGCATCCGCTATCCGGACGCAGCGGGCCGCACGGTGACGATCGCCGACGACCGCGGAAACGCCTGGCTCAGCGGTCCGACGGTCAGCAACAATGGCATCCGATCGCGAATCTTCTACGTCACCGGAGTGGCTGCGGGGACTCGCGACATCACCGTGACGTTCAACGCCAAACTGTCAGGGTTCCAGGCCGAGATCTCCGAATTCTACAACGTCGCTGTCAACTTCGCGCTCGACGGCAGCAGCGGCAGCGCCACGTCGCCGAATCCGGCGATCGCGGCGGGCAGCCTGACGACCACCGTCCCCGGCGACCTCGTCTACAACTACGTCACCACGAACGATTTCGGTGCGACCATCACCAGCATCACGGCGGGGGCCGGCTTTACGCTGCTGTCGGCGGACCGTCTCCGCGCATCCGCGGCGCAGTACACGGTGCGCACCCAGACGGGAGCGGTCAATCCGGCGATGACCGTGGCCTCGGCGTCCGGGACGATGAATTCGCTGGCGATCGCATTGAAGAGCGCCGCCGCGGGAACGCCGCCGGCACCCGGCATTCGCGTGACGCACGTGTACCACGGGTACTGGCTGGGCAGCCCGGCGAAGCTGCAATTCCCGTCGACGGGCAATCTTCTCGTGCTGGCGACCTCCTTCGGCACGGGCAATTCGAACATTTCGTCGGTCGCCTCGACGCCGGGCAACACGTGGACGAAAGTCACCTTGCCACCGGTCGACACCACCGACCCGCAGATGCTCTACGCCGCGAATGCGGCCACGGGGCCCAACCTGGAATTCGGGATCAATGCCAGCGCCGCGTTCGTCCAGTTCGTGATCTACGACATCACCGGCGCCTCGACCGCCCCGTTCGACAGCGCGGCGAAGGCATCGGGCAACAACGCCTCGAACGGACCCATCCTCGGGGCGCCGCACATCTCGAGCACCGCACCCGGACTGATCATTGCCACCCTGCCGATGGGCCATGGTCCGCCCATCAACTGCACCGCGCCCGGATGCCTGTTCGACGGGGTGACCTATCCCGGAGAGGCCGACGGCTCGACGTTCGAGTCGTCCGACGGCTACGCGCATCTGTACCACTCCACTGCCGGAGCGACGTCGTTCGATTGGCAACCCGCGTCCGTCCAGTTGCCGTCTGCGTGGTTTGCGCTTGCGGTGGCGTTCAGATCGCCGTGAGGTGACAATCAGGCGTGCCGGAACGCCTGACGTTCAACGTGGGCGGGCGCACGAGCACTGCGCTCGCCTATCCCGCCGCCGGCGGCGAACGTTCGAACGCCACGCTGGTGCTCGCGCACGGCGCCGGCGCGCCGCAGCAGAGCGCGTTCATGGTCGGCTTCGCCAGGGGCCTTGCCGATCTCGGCGTCGACGTGGTCACCTTCAACTTCCTTTACACCGAGCAGCGCCGCCGCGTGCCCGATCGCACCGAGGCGCTCGATGCGTGCTACCGCGCAGCCATCGGCACCGCGCGGCAGCACGTCGGCCGCGACACGGTCTTCATCGGCGGCAAGTCGATGGGCGGCCGGATCGCCACGCATCTGGCCGCGGCGGACGACGCCGTCGCCCTCGGCATCGCGGGGGTCGTGCTGCTCGGGTATCCGCTGCATCCGCCGGGCAAGCCGGATCAACTCAGGGCGGCCCACCTGCCGCGCATCCGCGTGCCGATGCTGTTCGTGCAGGGCGAGCGCGATCCGTTCGGGACGCCGGAGGAACTCCGCACGGTGCTGGAGCCGATCTCCAGCCGGGTCACCCTGCATGCTGTCGAGAGGGGCGATCACTCCCTGGCGCCGTCGCGTCAGGGGAACGCGGTCGAATCTACGTACGCCGCACTGCAGGATGTGATTGCGAGATGGATCGAGTCACACCGATCGTAGGGGCCGACTTCAAGGTCGGCCCCTACGTCCCTAAAAGGCGATCCTGAACCCGAGTTGCGCCGCGCGCGCGGCGTAGGCGGTATCGGCGTTGTAGGTGGGCGTTCCGTACAACGTGCTGTCCACGTCGGTCGTGAACGATCCGAAGTTCGAGTGATCGAAGAGGTTGAACACCTCGAAGATGCCGTCGATCGAGCGGCGCCCGCCCAGACGGATGCGCTGCTGGAACCGCACGTCCACCCGGTGCAGCGGCGTCCCGACGAAGCTGTTGCGCTCGATGACCGACCCGTCGTCACGGCGGCGCGTGCCGTTGGTCGAGCCGGTGTCGCGCACCTGGCACGAGCCGCAGCTGACCGTGGTACGCATGCCCGAACCGTAGAAGTAGAGGCCGCTCAACTGGAAACCGCGGCCGACGTCCCAGATGCCGTTGAGCACCGCGCGGTGGCGCTGGTCGAAGGCGGCGTAGCTGTACTCGCCCTGCACGTCCGGCCGCAGCGTGAACGTGATCGGCTTGCACTGCGCGTTGCCGTCGGGCCCCTTCACCGTCTGGCATGGCGGACCCTGCGAGTCCTTCACCTCGCCAAGCGTGTAGTTCCCGGACAGCTGCCATCGATTGCTGAACCGCTTCTCGAACGACGCGACCAGCGCGTGCCAGTTCGACCAGCCCTGCATGTACTCGCCGTTGACGTATCCCCATTCCGGGTACACGCGCGCGGCGATGTTGTTGAACGGGATGTTGTCGCCGGTCGCCGGGTCGTAGGTCAGGTTCTGGTTGTTCGTCACTTCCTCCTGGCGCTGACCCGTGTACTGGTAGCTCAATTCGACCGCGAGGTTCGTGGCAATCTGCCGCGAGAGGCCGAACATCGCCTGGTGGCTGTAGGTGTCGTCGTGCACTGTCGTCGGGATCTCCGAGGTGATCTCGCGGCGGATGCAGTTGGTCGCCAGCGCCGCCGCCGGCGAGCAGAGCTGAGCGCGCGCCTGTGCGCTGGTCGGAAACGCGCCGCCAAACGGGTTCATCGCAAAATCCGGACGGCCGTCGAAGGCGACCTCAGGGATGATCGTCTGGATGTTCAGGTTCGACTGGTGCGCCGCATCGTTTTCGAGCTGCGTGTAGTACTTGCCGTACCCGCCGCGCAGCACCGTCCGTTCGCTGAACTGGTAGGCGAAGCCGACGCGCGGCGCGATCCAGTCGAGCTGGTGCGGCCGGTTGCCCGACATCCACGGCGTGAGCTGCTTCTTCTCACCCATGATCCCGAGGTCCGCGTCCCACCGGATGCCGAGATTCAACGTCAGGCGCTGCGACGCCCGCCAGTCGTCCTGATACCAGCTCGCCCACGCGTGGCGGTTGTTGAGCAGATGGAAGTCGCCGACCGACTGCCGGTACCGCACGGAGATGGGGCTGAGCGCGTTGTAATTCCAGGTGGACCAGTCGAACGGATCCGGGAACATCGCCGCCAGCTGCGCTGCCGTCGGCCGGCGTGCGGCGCCACCCGCGTTGGCCTGCAGCGAGCCGTTACAGAAGCTGCACCAGTAGAAATGGAAGTTGTGCTCGAGGAACTCGCCGCCCATGCGGACGTCGTGACGCCCCTTCGCGTTGAACGACATCGTGAAGTCGTCGCGCGCCTGGATGGTGCGCTGCCCGATCATCTGCGGCAGGTTCGTCGCGGTGCCGATGTTGTAGCCCGTCAACTGGATGCGCGGCGACCCGCCGAGCGTGGCGCTGTTGCCGGCGCCGATCACGGCGCCCTTCGGCAGCGTGTGGCCGCTGATGATCGGATACTTGCCGCCCGGGAAGTTCGGGGCCGGTCCCCCCTTGTAGGACGCGAGGCCCGCGATGTCCCAGTCGTACAGGTAGACGCCGCCCTTCAGCTCGTTCACCTTGTTGTTCGACAGGACGTGCGTGAACTGATCCCAGTACTGCGTCGACGTCCGCCACCACTGCGATGCGCCCGACGGATGCGTCGTCGCACCGCCCGCGCCGCGCAGCGGCACGAACTGCGTGTAGCCGTTCACTCGCGCCGACATGTGCGTCTTCGGCGTGAACTGGAAGTCGGTCTTGATGCCCGCGGTGTTCTGCGTGCGCTTGCCGTGCAGGTCGGTGTTGAACGCGGGGAACGGCCCGGTGTACACGGCCGTCTGCGGCTCGCGCTCGTATTCGTAGTTGGCGAAGTAGTGGATGCGATCGCGCTTGATAGGTCCGCCGAACGTGGTGCTGTACTGCTGGTTCGAGAACGGCACGACACGGCCCGTCACGTGGTCCTTCGCGGCCCAGTCCGAATCGCGGAAGTAGCCGGAGAACGTGCCCGACGAGCTGTTGGTACCGGACTTGGTCACCGCGTTGACGACGACGCCCATCGAGCGGCCCTGGGTGGCGTCGAAGCGGTTGGTGATGAACTCGAACTCGGCGATCGAATCGCGGCTGAAGCGCGGCTGGCCGAAGCCGGCGCCGGCGACGCTGTTGGTCACCTGCTGGCCGTCCATGTTGATCTGGAACGCCACCTGCGAGCGCGGGATCGGCGTCTCGCCGCCGGTGTTCGCACGGCTGCCGGGGGCGAGCAGCGTCAGGTCGAGCCAGTTGCGTCCGTTGAGCGGCAGCTCCTGCATCTGGCGCTGGTCGATGTTGGACGCCGCCGTCGACATCGTCGTGTTGATGAGCGGCGCTTCACCGGTCACCGTCAGCGTCTCGGACAGGTTCGACGGCGCCATCTGCAGGTTGACCGTGGCGAGCTGCCCGACCTGCATCTGAAGGCCAGTACGCGCGACGGTCGCGAACCCCGCCAGCTCCGCGGCGATGCGATAGGACCCGATGCGGAGCGGCAGCCGGAACCGTCCCTCGCCGTCGGTCACCGCGACGAACGTGTTGCCCGACTCTTCGTTGGTGGCGGTCACCGTGACCCCGGGGAGCACGCCGCCGGTCGAGTCGGTGATGGTTCCGGTCACGGTCGCTTCCTGGGCGTGCACGACGCCAGGCAGGGCGAGGACGATGGCAGTCGCGAGTACCCAGAGGAACTGTCGCTTCAGCACGGGTGACCTCCTTGATCAGCTGGCAGCTAGCAGCTGGCAGCTGGCAGCCTGTCGTTGCCGCCGAAAAGTGCACCTGACCTGTCGAAGAACGGAGGAAAGAACGCTCGCGCTGAATGAAACGGGGTTAGTGGTGCCCTGTATAAGCCGGGCGCGGCGGGGGTGTCAATACGGGTGCGGGATAGTGTCAAGGCGAAATAGAAATGTCCCCGTTCTTAACGCGTTAGAAATGTCCCCCTCGGTAGTGAATCTGCCTTGTGGTCGCTGTGGAAAACCGTTCTAGGGTTTTCCAAGGAGCCTGTGG
>Ga0070698_100006827_pt1 | contig 12371 bp, 12 predicted proteins | sample KBSK1502metaG_FD_65477 | JGI IMG/M metagenome (GOLD analysis project Ga0070698, IMG submission 65477) | Corn, switchgrass and miscanthus rhizosphere microbial communities from Kellogg Biological Station, Michigan, USA - KBS K1-50-2 metaG | ecosystem: Host-associated > Plants > Roots >...
CAGCTCTTCGCCGCCGAGAACGGCGCCGAGGGGCTCAAGGCGATCTTCCCCCAGGTGCCCGCCAACGACGTCTACCGTGACGTGGTCGCGGCCGGCGGTGCCATCGACGTCGGCTTCATGCCGCTCTGGCTGGGTCTGGTCGCCGGAACCGGCCTGTTCCCGACCGTGTTCCAGAACGACCCGCAAGCAGCTGGCGAAACACTCATCGACCACCTGATGGGGTTGCTGGGCTTCACGGTCCCGGTGCTTCCCGAGGCGATCACCGGAGGTGAACCGGCCAACGACGGGCCGTTCTATGACGAGCGCTCCCCGAAGACCGACATCGACAAGATCACGGTGCCGGCGTTCTTCATCTCCGGCGAGTACGACCTGTTCCAGCGCGGCACGCCGCTCGACTTCGAGGCCCTGCAGCGCAACGGCGTCCCCAGCAAGCTGATCATCGGCCCGTGGGACCACCTGCAGGGTTCCTCCGGCGACGAGGTCGCCAACGCCGGCTACGGCTCCCTCTCGGAGCTGCAGCTGCGCTGGTTCGACCACTATGTGCGCGGCGACGCCGACCCGGCGCTGGACACCGACATCCCGCCGCTGACCTACTACGAGCAGGGCACCGGCGCCTGGCGCACCTCCCAGAAGTGGATCGGCAACCAGCTGCGCGCCACGACGTACCAGCTGTCCGGCTCGGCCTCGACCGGACAGGCCATGGGCTCGCTGACCGCGGGTACGGCGACGTCCGGCACGGCTGACGTGCTGCCGCTGCCGGTCGCCGGTCTGTGCACGCGATCGGCCACCCAGTGGACCGCCGGCATCACCAACATGATCCCGCTCGACAACCCCTGCCAGACCGACAACAGCTGGAACGACAACCTCGGCGTGGTGTTCCGCTCGGCGCCACTGACCAACCCGCTGGCGATCCAGGGTCCGATCAACGCGCGCCTGTTCGTCTCCACGACGGGCACCGACGGCATGCTCTCCGTGGCGATCGAGGACGAGGCGCCGGACGGCACGGTGTCGCGGCTCACGGGCGGCTGGCAGGTGCTCTCGCACCGGGCGCTGGACGTGTCGAAGTCGCGCTACCTCGGCGGCCAGCTGATCCAGCCGTGGCACCCGTTCACGGCCGAGGCCCAGCAGCCCATGAGCGGGGTCCAGGCCGTCGACGTGGAGGTCTTCCCGACCGGCGCCCGGATTCTCCCGGGTCACCGGCTGCGGATCTCCATCCAGGGCACCGACACCCCGCACGCCTTGCCGACCCTGGGCAGCCTCCTGGGCACCGGCGTGATCACGATCCACACCGGGCCGGCGTACCCCTCGTCCATCACGCTGCCGACCGTCGTACCCCAGCGGGTCTCGACCACCACCACGGCGAGCCTGAAGTCGGCGACGACCAGGGTCGGCGCCGGCAACCGGCTCACCGTGACGGTGACCGGCGGCACGACGCCCACCGGCAACGTGGCGGTGTTCGTCAACGGCGTGCAACTCACGACGAGGGCTCTGGCCGACGGCCAGGTCGCGGTGCGGCTGCCCGCTCGCAAGGGAGCCGGCACGGCCACGGTGCTCGCGAAGTACCTCGGCGACGCCTACCACCTGCCCTCGCAGCGGACGGTCACGTGGAAGGTGACCCGTTAGGCCGAAGGTCATCCCCTAGGCTCCGCGCCGTGAAGCCGTTCCTGCTGCTGGCCACCCGGGCCGAGGATGAAGCCGCCGACGGGGAGTACGCCGCCCTGCTCGCGTACGGCGGCCTGACGCCCGACCAGCTGCACCGGCACCGGCTCGAACGCGATCCGCTGCCCGAGCTGGATCTCGACGACTGGAGCGGGTTCATCGTCGGCGGTGGACCGTTCAATGTGAGCGACCCCGTCGAGTCGAAGTCGGTGGACCAGCTCCGGGCCGAGGCCGACCTCGACCGGCTGGCCGACCGGGTGATCGAGGCGGACTTCCCGTTCCTGGGGTGCTGCTACGGCATCGGGATCCTGGGTCGGCGCGACGGCGGCCTCGTCGACCGGACGTACGGCGAGCCGATCGGCGCGCCGATGGTGACGCTCACCGACGAGGGCCGCGAGGACCGGGTCTTCGGCGTCCTGCCGACCTCGTTCGCGGCCTTCGTCGGGCACAAGGAAGCCGTGACCCGGGTGCCGCGCGGCGCCGTCGTGCTGGCCGGCTCGACCGAGTGTCCGGTGCAGGCGATCCGGGTCGGCCAGCGGGTCTATGCCACACAGTTCCACCCCGAGCTCGATGCCGACGGGCTCTGCACCCGCGTCGAGGTCTATCGCGACTACGGCTACTTCCCGCCGAGCGAGGCCGAGGGACTCAAGGCGATGGCGCGGGCGGCTTCGGTGACCGAGCCGACGCGCCTGGTGCGGGCGTTCGTGGAGGCGTTCAGCCGTCCGTAGCCGTCGAATCGGCCCACAGCTCGGTCCACGAGTGCCCGAGCTCGGCGAGCAGCTCGCGCACCAGCGGCAGGCTGACGCCGACCACGTTGTGGTGATCGCCCTCGATCCCGGTGACGAAGGCGCCGCCGAGCCCGTCGACGGTGAAGGCGCCGGCCACGTTCAGTGGCTCGCCGGTGGCGACGTACGCCTCGATCTCGGCGTCGCTGAGATCGGCGAAGTGGACCACGGTGCTGGCCGTGGCCGCCGCGGTCTGGCCGGAGGCCGTGTCGTGCATGGCGTGGCCGGTGTGCAGGATGCCGGTGCGGCCACGCATGGCCTGCCAGCGCGCGATCGCGTCTGCGGCGTCGTCGGGCTTGCCCAACGACTGGCCGTCCAGCTCGAGGACGGAGTCGCAGCCGAGCACGACCGCGTCGCCCTTCACCTCCGCGCGCGCGGCCACGGCGGCGCACTTCAGCTCGGCCAGCTGCAGCGCGAGCTCGGCCGGCGGCAGCCCGTCGACCTGGGACTCGTCGACGCCGCTGACGATCACGGTCGGCTCGACGCCGGCGCTGCGCAGGGTCGCGAGGCGGGCGGGGGACTGCGAGGCGAGAACGAGGTGCACGCCGGGGACTGTACTTCGAGGCTCCGCTGGTTGAGGAGCGAGCGCCAGCGAGCGTCTCGAAACCAGGCGTGTTGGTTTCGAGACGGGCTCGTGCCTCGCCCTCCTCAACCAGCGAACGCCGACGGGAACGCGTCGCGATAGGACCGCAGGTCGCCGGCGGAGGTGGCACTGACCATCGCGCGGGCGACCGAGCGGGTGACCACATCGGCCGCAGCTTCGAGCAGGGCATGGAAGGCCAGCGGATCCGGGGCGTCACGCTCGTCGGTGGCAAGGGTGAACAGGGTGTCGCCGTCGAACATCGTGTGCACGGGCCGGATCGCCCGGGCCAGTCCGTCGTGGCCGATGCCTGAGACCTTGGCGCACTGGGCCTTGGTCAGGGTGGCGTCGGTCGCGATCACGCCGATGGTGGTGGCCAGGGTCGGGTTCAGGGGCGACGGATCCGCCTCTGCGCGCGCGATCGCCTCGGCCAGCTCGGCGGCCGACGGTCGCGTCAGGGACGGCAGGTCGCCGGGCAGACAGTGGCGAGCGGCCCAGAGCTCGCCGGTCTTCGGGTCCACACAGGAACCGACCGCGTTGACGGCCACGATCGCCGCGATCGTCGTACCGTCGGCGAGCACGGCACTCGCCGTACCGATGCCGCCCTTGAGGCCGCCCGCCCTCGCGCCCGTGCCGGCGCCCACCGTGCCCAGGGCGACGTCGGTGCCGGCTGCCCGGAAGGCCTCGGCACCCAGCTCCGCGTCGGGTGCGTTCCCGAAGACACCGCCGCGGCCCAGGTCGAACAGGATGGCCGACGGCACGATCGGCACCAGCTCGCCGGGCGGGCCCATCGGGTAGCCGATGCCGTCGTCGAACAACGCCCGGGTCACCCCGTCGGCGGCCGCGAGCCCGAAGGCCGAGCCCCCTCCGAGCACGATCGCGTGGACGCGCTCGACCAGGTTGCGCGGGTCGAGGACGTCGGTCTCCCGGGTGCCCGGCCCGCCGCCGCGGACATCGACACCGGCGATGGCGCCCTCAGGCCCAGGGAGTACGACGGTCGTGCCGGTCAGCCAGCCGTCGCCGATCCGCTGTGCGTGACCGACCCGGATCCCGGCGACGTCGGTGATCGAGTTGGTCGCGCCGCTCTGGTTGCCCATGGCCTCATCGTGGCGCATCGCCACGGGGTCAGGCTGGTGCAGGGACGGTGTGCTCGGGCGACATGTGCGCGCTCTGCAGGATTCGCCACGACTCCCTGAACGCGAAGAAGCACAGGCCGAGCACGATCAGGTTGCGCACCGCGAGCAGGGCGACGTAGGGGATGGTCCAGCCGATGTGGTGGATCAAGGGGGTGTACCAGAGGGGGAAGAAGATCTGGGTCATCCCCATCGCCAGCACCAGCACACCGGACCACCACGCCAGTCGGCGCCAGGTCTGGCCGTCGTGGACCACCGCCAGACCGGCTGCTGCTGCTGGGAGCGCCCAGAGGAGGTACTGCGGGCTGAACACCTTGCTGGTGACGATGAACCCGGTCACCGCCGCCAGCACGAGCCAGGTGACCGCATCCACGACCTGCTCGTCACGGGGGTGGTCGAGGTGGCGCCAGGCCTGCCACCAGAGCCGACCCAGGGCGAGCGCCAGGATGATCGTGCCGACCTGGCAGACCGTCTCCAGCAGGTGCACGCCGGGGCCGAAGACCTCCCACGCGTTGTAGCTGGTGTCCGACGTGTGCCACGGGCGCCGGAACAATGCCCAGGCCATCATCGCCGGGGTGCCGGCGATGGACTCGATCTGCAGCCCGCGGTCACCTTGCCAGGTGAAGGGCGAGAACAGCCGTGACCAGCCGCCGAGGACCAGGCTGGCCACGGCCAGCAACCCGCCGGCGCCCGCGATCGCCGTCAGCACGCGCATGCGGGAGCGCCGGGGTGCGGCCAGTGCGGGCAGCACCATCGCGGGCCAGTACTTCAGGCTCGTCGCGATGGCGGCCATCACCCCGGCGAAACCCGGACGGTGTGCGGCGTACAGGACGGCCACCCCGACCAGGATGCCCGGCACCAGGTCGAAGCGGGCGTACGTCGTGGCGCCGAGAGCGGGGACCCCGAGCAGCCAGACCCATTCGGCGGCCATGATGCCGCGCCAGCTGTGATCGTGGCGGCCCCAGAAGCGGGCCCTGACCAGCATCCCGAGGAAGGCGGCATCGGTGAGGATGGCCAGCGCCGAGACGAGCGTGGCATACCAGGAGAGGTGCCCGAGCAGGTCGACCACGGCATAGGGGAACGCGACGAGCAGGGCACCGGGCACGGGGTACTCGACGAGCGTCTGGCTGAGACCGTGGCCGTTCACGGCGGCCAGGCTGTCGGCGTAGTAGCGGACGTCGCCGAGCACCGAGTGCTCGCGGTCGATCAGCAGCCACACGACGAAGCCGCGGGTCGCCAGCCAGGTCAGGGCCACGGGCCAGGTCGATCGGAGCGGGATCCGGTAGATCCACGAGCGCTTCACCGGATGATTCACCCGCCTACTTTGGCAGACTGCTGGACCTCCAGCCCGCCGGACCGGCGGGGAATGTGACGCGGAGCTTGCGGTGTGGTGCCGACCACTCGGATGTACGACGTGGGGCGGGCGTCGCCGCGCCGCCGAGCGAGGCGATCACGCCGACCAGGGCGGCGAGCTCCTCGGGCGTCGGGTCACCCTTCACCACCCGCAGCAACGGAGGCGCGACGGCCTCGCTGGCCCCGCCCGTCACAGGGGGATGTTCCCGTGCTTCTTGGGCGGCAGGGTGTCGCGCTTGGACTTCAGCAGGCGCAGTGCCTTGACGATCTCGGCGCGGGTCTCGTGGGGGAAGATCACCGCGTCGATGTAGCCGCGCTCGGCGGCGATGTAGGGGTTGGCCAGCGTGGTCTCGTATTCGTCGATCAGCTCGGCGCGGCGGGCCTCCACGTCGCCACCCTCGGCCTCGACGGCCGCGAGGGTCCGGCGGTGGATGATGTTGGCCGCGCCCTGGGAGCCCATCACCGCGATCTGGCCGGTGGGCCACGAGAGGTTGATGTCGGCGCCGAGGTGCTTGGAGCCCATCACGTCGTAGGCGCCGCCGTAGGCCTTGCGGGTGATGATGGTGACCATCGGGACGGTGGCCTCGGCGTAGGCGTAGATCAGCTTGGCGCCGCGGCGGATGATGCCCTGCCACTCCTGGTCGGTGCCGGGCAGGAAGCCGGGCACGTCGACGAAGGTCAGCACCGGGACGTTGAAGGCGTCGCAGGTGCGCACGAAGCGGGCGGCCTTCTCCGAGGCGTCGATGTCGAGGGTGCCGGCGAACTGCATCGGCTGGTTGGCCACGATGCCGACCGGGCGGCCCTCGACCCGGCCGAAGCCGACGATGATGTTGGGCGCGAACAGCGGGTGCACCTCGGTGAACTCGCCGTCGTCCAGGACCGCGCCGAGCACGTCGTGCATGTCGTAGGGCTGGTTCGGGGAGTCGGGGATGATCGTGTCGAGGGCACGGTCCTCGTCGGTCACCTCGAGGTCGGCGACCTCCTCGTACGTCGGCGGCTCGTCCAGGTTGTTGGACGGAAGGTAGGACAGCAGCGCCTTGGCGTATTCGATGGCGTCTTCCTCGTCGGCGGCCATGTAGTGGCTGTTGCCCGACTTGGTGTTGTGGGTGCGCGCGCCGCCGAGCTCCTCCATCGTGACGTCCTCGCCGGTGACGGTCTTGATCACGTCGGGGCCGGTGATGAACATGCCCGAGGTGCCGTCGACCATGATCGTGAAGTCGGTGACAGCGGGGGAGTAGACGTGGCCGCCGGCGCAGTTGCCCATGATCAGGCTGATCTGCGGGATCACGCCGGAGGCGCGGACGTTGCGGCGGAAGATCTCGCCGTACAGGCCCAGGGAGACCACGCCCTCCTGGATCCGGGCACCCGCACCTTCGTTGATGCCGACGATCGGCGAGCCGGTCTTCATGGCGAGGTCCATGATCTTGCAGATCTTCTCGCCGTAGACCTCACCGAGCGAGCCACCGAAGACGCTGAAGTCCTGGGAGAACACGCACACCTGGCGGCCGTCGACAGTGCCGTAGCCGGTGATCACGCCGTCGCCGTAGGGGCGGGTCTTCTCCAGGCCGAACGCGGTCGAACGGTGCCGGGCCAGCTCGTCGATCTCGACGAAGGAGCCCTCGTCGAACAGCATCTCGATCCGCTCGCGCGCGGTCTTGCGGCCCTTGGCGTGCTGCTTCTCGATCGCCGCGGCCGAGCCGGCGTGGATCGCCTCGTCGAGACGGAACTCGAGGTCGGCGAGCTTGCCGGCTGTGGTGTGGATGTCGATCTCAGGCTTGCTCACTGCGTCTGCGCTCACGTATGGCCTCCTCGTCGTGACTGCGCCAATGTAGTGCCCATGACGGACGACTCCGGCACGCGCCCACTACTCGATTCGGCCCGCCTGGCCGGGTCGCCGCTTCCGATCGAGGTGCTGGGTGAGGCGACCTCGACCAATGCCCTGCTCGCTGCGCGGGCCAGGGCCGGTGCCGCGCCGCTCGTGATCGTCGCCGAGCACCAGACCGCCGGCCGCGGCCGCCTGGACCGGACCTGGGAGACCCCGGCCCGGGCCGCGCTGACCTTCTCGGTGATGCTGCGTCCCTCGATCCGGCCCGAGCAGTGGCCGTGGCTGCCGCTGCTGACCGGGCTCGCGGTGCGCGAGGCGCTTCCGCTGCGGGCGGACCTCAAGTGGCCCAACGACGTGCTGGTCGGGGAGCGCAAGGTGTGCGGCATCCTCGTCGAGCGTGTGGACTCCCCGATCGGACCGGCCGCGATCGTGGGTGTCGGCATCAACGTGAGCACGACCGAGGCCGAGCTGCCGGTGCCCACGGCGACCTCGTTGCTGCTCGAGGGGGTGACCGCCGACCGGACCCAGCTGCTGCTCGACATCCTCCGTTCACTTCACTCGCTCCAGGCGCAGTGGGCCGCGCAGGGCGATGCCTGGCTGCGGGCGGCGTACTCCTCTGTGTGCTCGTCGCTGGGCCGGACCGTGCGGGTGGACCTGCCTGGAGGCACCCAGGTGACCGGAGCCGCCGCCGAGCTCGACGCCCAGGGTCGGCTGGTGGTGCTCGGTCCGGACGGTCCGGTGGCCGTCGGCGCAGGTGACGTGGTTCACGTGCGCGCCTCGGATCAATGACATGATCGGGCCGTGGCCATCTCGAACAAGCTCCTGAACGACGGCGAACGGATCGTCCTCAGCACGCGCACCCACGTCAAGGCACTGCTGCTGCCGCTGGTGGTGCTGGTGGTGTTGCTGGCGGTCGGGGTCGTGGTCGGCAACCTGCTGGGTGACAAGGCCAACGGCGTGCCGCGGCTGATCGTGTGGATCGTGGTGCTGCTCGGCATCCTCTGGTGGGTCGTGTGGCCGACGCTGAACTGGCTGGCCGCGACCTACACCGTCACCAACCGCCGCCTGATCACCCGCAACGGCGTGCTCACCCGCCGCGGCCACGACATCCCGCTCACGCGGATCAGCGACGTCGCCTCCGAGCGCGGCGTGCTCGACCGGCTGCTCGGCTGCGGCACCCTGATCGTGTCCGATGCCAGCACCAACGGCCGGGTGCTGCTGCACGACATCCCGCGCGTGGAGGACATCCAGCGCGAGCTCAACGAACTCCTGCACTCCTCTGACGCGGGCAATGACGGGACCTGAGCCCACCCGGGTCGACCTCGAGCGCGCGATCCTCGGGGAAGCGCCGACCCTGACCGCCCAGCAGGTCGCGGAGCAGAGTGGAGCAGGTCTCGAGGTCGCCCGTCGGGTCTGGCGCGCCCTTGGCTTCCCCGAGTCCGACGACGAGGTGTCCTTCAACGGCATCGACGCCCAGGTGCTCCGCAGCCTGAACGACGAGGTGGCTGCGGGTCGGATCGACCTTGACACCGCCCTGAAGGCCACGCGCGCGCTCGGCACCACGATGGCGCGGCTGGCCGAGTGGGAGATCGCGACGCTGCTGCCTGCTGTCGACGACGCGAGTACGCCGACCCGGGGGCGCGCCCAGACCGGCATGGCGTTCATCGAGGAGATGAGCTCCCAGTTCGAAGACCTGCTGATCTATGCCTGGCGGCGTCACCTGGCCGCTGCGGTGGCCAGGATCGGCGGGCTCGACGGCAGTGACGACGGCACCACCACCGAGGTCACCGTCGGGTTCGCCGACATCGTCAGCTTCACCGCGCTGTCCAACGAGATGGACGAGGACCGGATCGGTGACCTGGTCGAGGTCTTCGAGACCCGCTGCCACGACGTGATCGCCGCTCACCGGGGACGGGCGATCAAGAGCCTGGGCGACTCGGTGCTGTTCGTGAACGACGATCCGGTCCGCGCGATCAAGATCGCCGAGGGGATCATCGACGTGATCGGCCGCGACCCGCGGCTGCCCGACGTACGCCTCGGACTCGCCAGCGGCTCCGTCGTACTCCGGCAGGGCGACGTCTACGGCCCACCCGTGAACCTCGCCGCCCGACTGACCGCCGTGGCGCGCCGCAACCGGGTGATCATCGACAAGACCACGGCCTCGATGCTGCCGGCCTCGCTCTACGAGACCCGCAAGCTGCCCGCGCGGCCCCTGCGCGGCTTCGGGCTCGTCGAGCCCATCACCGTCCGCCGGCATTAGTTAATTGCCTTCGCTTCGCTCAGGCGTGTTCGCGCCCTTATAACCCCGATCCTTCGTCGCTGCGCTCGGTCGTTCCTCCCTCGTCTCCGCTCCTGCAGGACCGGGGCGGGCGCGAACTGCGTTGGGTTGCCGCCCTGTCGCTTGGTCGCCTGTTCGATGTCCACCGAATGGTTGCAATTTTACCGTTTACCCGCGGAACGGGGTGTCCGATTTCTACTCTGGCTCCCATGCTGAAGGCCCAGGACGTCACGGTGGACCCGCAGGCCCGCCGATGCTGGCGGGCTGGGCGCGAGATCGCCTTGTCGCGCAAGGAATTCGATCTGCTGGCGGCGCTGATCGCGCAGGCGGGGCACATCGTGAGCCGCGACGACCTGATGCGCGACGTGTGGGGGACCACCTTCTACACCTCCTCCAAGACCATCGACGTCCATCTCGGGTGGGTCCGCCGCAAGCTCGGCGAAAGTGCTCGGGACCCTCGGTTGATCACCACGATCCGGGGGCAGGGCCTGAGGTTCGAGGTCGGCTCAGCCGCCCGATAGGCTCTGCCGCGTGACTCCCGCGCCCACCCTTGCCGTGATCGGCGGGGGTCAGTTGGCGCGGATGATGGCGCAGCCCGCGATTGCCCTGGGGCTGCCGCTCCGGCTGCTGGCCGAGGCCCCGGGCGTCAGTGCCGCGCAGGTGATCCCCGACCACCTCGTCGGCGACTATCGCGACCTGCCGACGCTGCTCACCGTGACCGACGAGTGCGCGGTGGTCACCTTCGACCACGAGCATGTCCCGACCGAGCACCTGCACGCCCTCGAGGCCGCGGGCATCGCCTGCCGGCCCGGGCCGGCTGCCCTGGTGCACGCACAGGACAAGGCCGTGATGCGCGCGCGCCTCGACGCGCTCGGCGTACCCGCTCCGCGGCACGCCACGGTGACCGACGCCGCCGAGGTGGAGGCGTTCGGCTTCCCGTGCGTGCTGAAGACCTCGCGCGGCGGGTACGACGGCAAGGGCGTGTGGGTGGTCCGGTCGGTCGGCGACTGTGCCGAGCCGTTCGCCACGGCCGCCGCGACCGGCGTACAGATCCTGGCCGAGGAGCTCGTCGACTTCCGTCGCGAGCTCTCCGCGCTCGTGGCCCGGTCGCCCAGCGGCCAGGCTGCGGCGTACCCCGTCGTCGAGTCGGTCCAGAAGGACGGCATCTGCGTCGAGGTCATCGCGCCCGCACCCGACCTCGACCCGCGGCTGGCGGGACAGGCGCAGCAGATCGCGCTGAGCGTCGCCGGGGCCCTCGATGTCGTCGGGATCCTGGCCGTGGAGCTGTTCGAGACCAACGACGGCCGGGTGCTGGTCAACGAGCTCGCGATGCGGCCGCACAACACGGGCCACTGGACCCAGGACGGCGCGGTGACCTCGCAGTTCGAGAACCACCTGCGGGCCGTGATGGACCTGCCGCTCGGCTCGCCGTCTCCTCGGGCACGGTGGACCGTGATGGCCAACATCCTGGGCGGCGCCGTCGACACGGGGCGGCTGTACGACGGCTTCCCGCACGCGCTGGCCCGCGACCCCCACCTGCGGGTGCACCTGTACGGCAAGGACCTGCGGCCCGGCCGCAAGGTCGGGCACGTCAACACCTACGGCGACGACCTCGACGACTGCCTGGCCCGCGCCCGGCATGCCGCAGCCTGGTTCGCCGGCGAGCTGGGAGATGAGAGCGAATGAGCGTTGGCATCGTGATGGGGTCGGACTCCGACTGGCCGGTGATGAAGGCGGCGGCGGAGATCCTCGCCGAGTTCGGCGTCGCGTACGAGGCCGACGTGGTCTCCGCACACCGGATGCCGACCGAGATGATCGACTACGGGCGGCTCGCTGCGGGGCGTGGGCTGAAGGTGATCATCGCCGGCGCCGGGGGAGCCGCCCACCTGCCGGGCATGCTCGCCGCGGTCACGCCGCTGCCGGTGATCGGCGTGCCCGTGCCGTTGAAGTACCTCGACGGCATGGACTCCCTGCTCTCCATCGTGCAGATGCCGGCCGGCATCCCGGTGGCGACCGTCGCGATCGGCAACGCCAAGAACGCCGGCATCCTGGCCGCCCGGATCCTGGCGACGTCGGATGAGGCGCTGCAGCAGAAGCTGGTCGACTACCAGGAGTCGCTCTCGCAGCTCGCGCGCGACAAGGGCGCGGCCGTGCGCAACGACTCAGGTCCCCGGAAGATCGGTTTCTAGCCGAGTCGTGTGCCTGTGGTGACCGTTTCCGAGCGTGGCCCAGACACACGACTCGAGTCAGACCACCAGTCCGTGCTCGTGGGCGAACACCACGATCTGCACACGATCACGCAGGTCGAGCTTGCGCAGGATGGAGCCGACGTGGGTCTTGACGGTCGACTCGCTGGCGAAGATCAGGCCGGCGACCTCGGTGTTGGACAGCCCCCGGGCGACCGCCCCGAAGACCTCCTTCTCCTTGTCGGTGAGGCCCTGGAAGCCCGCTGGGATCGGCGCCCGCTCCCGGAACGAGCCATCCAGCAACGTCGCCAGATCGGTTGGCGCGAGCACCGCGTTGCCGGCGTGCACCGTTCGGATGGCGTCGGCGAGCTGGGCCGGAGTCGTGTCCTTGAGCAGGAACCCGCTGGCGCCGTACCGAATGGCAGTCGCGGCCCGGTCGTCGAGGTTGAACGTGGTGAGCACGACGACGCGCACCGGCTGCGAGCGTCGCGCGGCGCGGTCGGGGGCGAACACCTGACGGGTCGCCTCGACGCCGTCCATCTCGGGCATCCGGATGTCCATCAGCACCACGT
>Ga0070698_100006829_pt1 | contig 12366 bp, 9 predicted proteins | sample KBSK1502metaG_FD_65477 | JGI IMG/M metagenome (GOLD analysis project Ga0070698, IMG submission 65477) | Corn, switchgrass and miscanthus rhizosphere microbial communities from Kellogg Biological Station, Michigan, USA - KBS K1-50-2 metaG | ecosystem: Host-associated > Plants > Roots >...
GTGCTGGGGCCGATCTGGATGCGGGTCGGCGCCAGCGACTGGTTGAGCGCCTGGACGTCGGTGTTGGCGACGATGAAGTCCACGCCGCGCACGCCGGCGCCGATCATGCGATTGACGGCGTTGCTGCCCGCTCCTCCCACCCCGATGACCTTGAGCTTCGCGGCGGTGGTGACATCGACTTCGAGCTCGAACATGTTGGGCACCTCTCCCTGTGCCGCGTTCGCGGCGGTTGGGGCTGGTCCCGCGGGGGACCCGCCCGGTCTTCCGTGACGGCCTTTTCGCACCTGCGATGTCACCGGTCTAGTAGAACAAGTCGCTGAACCAGCGACGCGGATCGAACGCCTGGACCCAGTGGCCCGTGCGTTCGGCCGTGATGAACGTCTCTCCGCTCTCCTCCTGAACCGCGTGCAGCACCAATCCCACTCCGGTCGAGAAGCGGGGATCGGCGACGTTGGCTCCCAGTCCGCCCAGCCCTTCGGGGGCGCCGAGGCGGACCGGCATCTCGAACACCTGCTCGGCGAGCTCCACCATCCCGGGCATCAGCGAGGTGCCGCCGGTCAGCACCACGCCCCCGCCCAGGAGCTCGGCGAAGTGGTTCTTCTTCACCTCGCGGGTGGCCATGGTGAAGATCTCCTCCATCCGCGGCTCGATCATCGAGGCCAGCACGTGGCGCGAGATCTCGCGATCGGCGCGTCCGCCCACCCCCGGCACCGCGACCATGTCGCCCGACGACACCAGCGCGGCCAGCGCGCATCCGTGCTGGATCTTGATCTGCTCCGCCTTGTCGATCGGGGTGCGCAGGCCGATGGCGATGTCGTTGGTGACGTTGGCGCCGCCGCACGGCACGATCGCCGTGTGGCGGATCGAGCTCTCGAAGAACACCGCGATGTCGGTCGTGCCTCCGCCGATGTCGAGCACCACCACGCCCAGGTCGCGCTCGTCCTTGCCCAGCACCGCGTGGCTCGAGGCCAGCGGCTCGAGCACCAGGTCGTGCACCTTGAGCCCGGCGCGCTGGATGGCGCGACAGATGTTCTTGGCCGAGGTGACGGCCCCGGTGATGATGTGGACCTCGGCCTCGAGACGGACGCCGCTCATGCCCACCGGGTCCTTGATGCCATCCTGGTCGTCGACGATGAACTCCTGCGGGATCACGTGGATGATCTCGCGGTCCATCGGGATGGCGATCGCCTTGGCCGCTTCCACCACCCGGTCCACGTCGGCCTGCCCGATCTCGTTGTCCTTGCGGGACACGGCGATCACGCCGCGGCCGTTGATGCTGCGGATGTGGTCGCCGGCGATGCCGGCGTACACGCCCTTGACCGGCACGCCCGCCATGCGCTCCGCCTCGTCCACGGCGCGCTGGATCGAGGCCACGGTCTTCTCCAGATCCACGACCACGCCGCGGCGCAACCCCTCGCTGGGCGCGTTGCCGACCCCCACGATGTTCAGCTCGGCGGGCGGCTTCTTCTCGGCGATGATGCACGAGATCTTGGTCGTGCCGATGTCGAGACCGACGTACGTCCTTGTGGCCTGAGCCATCCCTCTCACCTCCTGTGCTCGACCGCATGGATGCGGTCTCGCCGCCGGTGCCTCATCCCTGACGGCCCTCCGCCTCGTGCAGCGCGGCGGGTCGAACGATCACTTGGTCTTCGTAACGCATGTCCACCTCCTCGGCGGACGTGCCCTTCTGTTTCAGGTCGGCCAGCACCACGCGCAGGGCCGACAAGGTGCGGGGCGAAGGCGGCCACGCCGCGGCGACGACGCGGGTGCCGTCGAGCAGCGTCAGGGTCGTGACCTCGTCGCGCGAGACGTCGAGCTCCGACACCTGCCCGGCGAGCTGAAGCGCCTGGGCCGAGAGGGCGTCCGCCCATTTCAGGCCGCGCGCCACCGCCGGGCTGCCCACGTGGGTGCCGGCCGGCACGCCGTCGAAATCGGGGCCCACGAGCAGTGGCACGTCCGCCACCACGCCGCGCTCGAGCGGCGTGAGCAGCACGCCGGCCGAGTCCAGCTCCCACGGCGTGCCGTGACGGACCAGCAGCGCCGGCACGCGCTCGAACACGCGGATCGAGACGCCGCGCGGGAGGCGGCGCGTCACCTCGGCGCCCGCGATCCGCGAGTCGAGCAACAGGGCCTGGCGCGCGCGCTTCAGGTCGACGCCCAACAGCGCGTCGCCGATCGCGATGCCCGACAGGGCCTCGACTCGCGCCGGATCGAGGTAGCGCATGCCTTCGACTCTCACTTCGCTCACCACCGCCCAGTGACGCCACAGCGCCGCCCACGGCACGTGCGCCAGGGCGACCAGCGCGAGCCCCGCGCCCAGCACGCGCGCCAGCGCGCGCCACGGCCGGAACCCGGGCCGCGGGGCGCGGGCCTGGAGCGCCTTGCCCTGATAGGAGCCCACCCTAACCTCCCACCCCGACGCCCGCGGCGCGCAGGCGCGCGAGGATGGTTTCCCCGAGCTTCCACACGTCGCCGGCACCGAGCGTCAGCACCGTATCGCCGGAACGCGCCTCGGCCGTCACCGCGGCCACCACGGCTTCGGGATCGGGCGCGTGCACCACGTGCTTCGCGCCCTGGCGGGCCGCGCTCTCCACCACGGTCAGCCCCGAGATCCCTTCGATCGGGGATTCTCCCGCCCCGTAGACGTCCAGCACCCACACGCGGTCGGCCTCGCCGAAGGCGGCGCCGAATTCCTCGGCCAGCGCGCGCGTGCGCGAGTAGCGGTGAGGCTGGAACACGACCAGCCGCCGGCCGCCGCGGCCGCGCGCGGCCGCCAGGGTGGCGCGGATCTCGGTCGGGTGATGGGCGTAGTCGTCCACCACCCGCACGCCGCCCGCCTCGCCGCGCAGCTCGAAGCGCCGCGACACGCCGCGGAAGGCCGCCAGCGCCTCGACGACGTGCGCGAAGCCGACGTCGACCTCGAGACCGACCGCGACCGCCGCCAAGGCGTTCAACACGTTGTGGTGTCCCGGCAGATGCAGCTCCACCTCGCCGCGGCTGCGTCCGTGCGCGACGACCCGGAAGCGCGAGCCGTCCGCCCCGAGCTGGATGTCCTCGGCGCGCACGTCCACGTCGGGCGTGGTGCCGTAGAGCATCTGCCGCTTGCGCACTTCGGGCAGGATCACGCGCACCTGCGGGTCGTCGGCGCACATCACCGCCACGCCGTAGAACGGAACGCGATTGGCGAAGTACACGAACGCGCGGCGGATGTCGTCGAGCGACGCGTAGTGATCGAGGTGCTCGCGATCGATGTTGGTGACCACCACCACCGCCGGCGCGAGGCGCAGGAACGAGCCGTCGCTCTCGTCGGCTTCGGCCACCAGGAATGGCCCGTGACCGAGGCGGGCGTTGCTCCCGAACGCATGGAGGCGGCCTCCGACCACGATGGTCGGATCGAGCCCACCGCGCGCCAGGACCGCCGCGATCATCGACGTGGTCGTGGTCTTGCCGTGAGCGCCGCCCACCGCGACGCCGTACTTCATCCGCATCAGCTCGGCCAGCATGTCGGCGCGCGAGATCACCGGCACTCCGGCCGCGGCCGCCGCGTGGAGCTCGGGATTGTCGGACGTGATCGCGGACGAGACGACGACCACCTGCGCCCCTTCCACGTTGGAGGTCGCGTGTCCGACGAACACCCGTCCGCCGAGCCCGGCGATGCGCTCGGTCGTTTCGCTCGCCTTCAGATCGCTGCCCGAGACCTCGTAGCCCATGGTCAGGAGCACCTCGGCGATGCCCGACATCCCGGACCCGCCGATTCCGATCAGGTGGATGCGGTGCGTGCGCCCGTACATCAGTGCCCCGCTCCCGACGCGTCCTCGGCGGCGTGCGTCTCGCTCCGGCCGGCGGCGTGACGTTCCAGGCTGCGCGCCAGGCGCTCGGCGGCGTCGAGGCGCGCGAAGGTGCGCGCGTGCGCCGACATGCGCCGCAGCGTCTGGCGGTCCGCCAGCAGGTGCGCGACCTCCTTGGCCAGGCGCTCGCCGGTCAGCTCGCGGTCCAGGATCAGGGTCGCCGCGCCGCGCTCCACCAGATTGCGCGCGTTGACTTCCTGGTGGTTGTGCGCGGCGTGCGGATAGGGGACCAGGATCGACGGCGTCCCGCACGCCGCGATCTCGGCCAGGGTCATGGCGCCCGAGCGGCACACCACCAGATCGGCCACCGCGTAGGCGAGATGGATCTGACGCAGGTAGGGCACGACGCGCGCCGGAAGCTGCTCGGCCTCGATCAGGCCGCGGGCCCAGTCGAAGTCCGCGCCTCCGGTCTGGAGGATGAACTGCACGTCGACGCGCCCCTTGAGCCGGCGCATGGCTTCGATCGCGGCTTCGTTGATGCGATGGGCGCCGCGGCTGCCGCCGAACACGAACACCGTCGGCCGCCCGCTGGCGAGCCCGAACTCGGTCAAGGCGGTGGCGCGGTCGCCGCTCAGGATGAAGCTGCGAACCGGATTGCCGGTGACCTTGAGGTTGTCCTTGCGCTTGAAGTAGGCGCGCGCCTCGGTGAACGACAGGTGGACCTCGTCGGCCACGCGCGCCAGCCAGCGATTGGCGAGCCCCGGGATGCTGTTCTGCTCCTGGAGCAGCAGCGGACGTCCGAGCAGCACGGCGGCCGCCGAGAGCGGGCCGCTCACGTAGCCCCCGGTCCCCAGCACGACGTCGGGTCGCTCGCTGGCCACCACCCACAGCGACTGGAGGAAGCCGACGACGTTGACCAGCACCGCGGCCGGCCAGCGCCACCAGGCGCGGCGCGGGAATCCGCGCGTGAGCACGAAGCGAATGCGGAATCCCGCCTCGGGCACCGCATGGGCCTCGACGCCGCGCCGTCCCCCGACGAACAGCACCTGGGCGTCGGGCAGCAGCCGGCGCAGCTCCTCCGCCACCGCGATCCCCGGGTAGACGTGGCCGCCGGTGCCCCCGCCGACGATCAGCACCTTCATGAGTCCCCCCGCGAGAATCGCTGGCGCGCGAGCGCTTCGCGCTCCTCGTTGCCGGCGCTCACGCGATAGAGCACGCCGGCGGCCGCGAGGTTGGCCAGCAAGGCGGATCCGCCATAGGAAACGAACGGCAACGGCAGGCCGGTCGTCGGCGCCAGTCCGGTCGCCACCGCCAGGTTCACCAGCGCGTACAGCCCGACCTGGAGCACCAACCCGCCGGCCAGAAGATACGCGAACGGATCGGCGGTGCGCGCGGCGGCGCGCAGCCCGCGCCACAGATAGAGGGCGATCAGGACCAGCAGCAGCGTGGCGCCGAGGAATCCCAGCTCTTCGGCCAGGATCGAGAAGATGAAGTCGGTGTGCGCCTCGGGCAGGAAGAGGTACTTCTGATGGCCGCCGCCCAGGCCGCGGCCGAACCAGCCGCCGGAGCCGATCGCGATCAGCGACTGATCGAGCTGCCATCCCGCGCCCCGGGTGTCGAGCGAGCCGTGGAACAGGAACCCGACGTACGAGGCGACGCGCTTCATCTGATAAGGATGCGTGGCGAGCGCGACCAGCGCCGCCGACGCGCCGGCGCCGATCGGCACCATCAGATGAGCGAGGCGGGTCCCGGCCATGAACGTCATCGCGAGCGCGGTCACCATCAGGAGCGCGGCGCTGCTGAGGTTGGGCTGCAGCAGGATCATCCCGGCCAGCCCCCCGACGATCGCCAGCGGCGCGGCCACGCCGCGCCAGAATCCGCGCTCTTCGGGAGGATGGCGCTTGAGCCACCACGCCAGGAACACCACCGCCGCCAGACGCGCCAGGTCGGTGGGCTGCACCGTGAACAGTCCGAGCCTGAGCCAGCGCGCGGCGCCGTTCGAGGCGTGCCCCGCCACCACCACCACCGCCAGCAGCACCGCCGCGCACCCCAGCAGCCACGGGGCCAGGGCTTCGAGCACGCGCAGGCGCAGTCGGGCGCACAACAGCATCGCCGCCACTCCGAGGCCGGCGCGAATCAGCTGGCGGGTGAAGAAGTAGTCGGGATCCTGGAAGCGGGTGATGCCGAGAATCGCGCTCGACGAATAGACCATCACCACGCCGACGGCCGTGAGCGCGAGCGGCAGCAGCAGGAGCGCCCGATCGCCGCGGTTCACGAGATCACCCCGGCGCGCGCGAGGCGCTCGACCTCGGCCTTGAAGCGGCGGCCGCGATCCTCGAAGTCCCGGAACATGTCGAACGACGCGCAGCCCGGCGAGAACAGCACGGTGTGCGACCGCGGCACGCCCGGTCCGGGCAGGGTGGCCTGCAGGAAGGCCGCGTCGACCGCGGTCTCGAGCGCCGGCACGGTGATCGTCCGCGTATCGTTCCAGGCCTCCGCGATGCGAGCGGCGTCCTCCCCGATCAGGATCGCGCAGGCCGTCTTGTGTCGCACCAGATCCGCCAGCGGACGGAAGTCCTGTCCCTTGCCGCGGCCGCCCGCGATCAGCACGACGCGATCCTCGAAGCTCTCGAGCGCCACCGCCAGCGAGCCGGTGTTGGTGGCCTTGGAGTCGTTCACGAACTCCACGCCCTCCACGACGCCGGCCGACTCGAGCCGATGTTCCAGCCCCGGATAGGCCCGCAACGCTTGGGCCAGCGCCGCGAGCGGCACGTCGAAGGGCTGGGCGCAGCACAGGGCCGCGGTCACGTTGGCCAGGTTGTGCCGTCCGCGCAGCCGCAGCTCGGCGGCGTTCAGCAGCCGCTGGCGCCGCGCCGGCTCGCCGATCATCACCGCCGAATCCTCGATCCACGCGCCTCGCGGCACCGGGCCCTCGACCGAGAACTCCAGCGCGCGCGGCGCCGTGGGGATTCCCTCGGGGATGCGGCGCCGCATCACTTCGGCATCGTCGGCGTTCCACACCGCGACGTCGTCGGCGTCCTGGCGTAGGAACAGCCGCCGCTTCAAGGCCGCGTAGGTGCCGAAGTCGCCGTGGCGATCGAGATGATCCGGAGTGAGATTGAGCAGGGCCGCCACGCGCGGCTTCAGTCGATCGACGGTCTCGAGCTGGAACGACGAGACCTCGGCCACCGCCACCCCGTTCGCCGGCAGATCGGGCGCCACGTCGCACGCCGGGCGGCCGATGTTGCCGCACACTTCGGCCACGCGTCCGCCGGCGCGCAGCAACGCGCCGGCGAGATCGGTGGTCGTGCTCTTGCCGTTGGTCCCGGTGATGCAGACGAAAGGCGCGCGACTCGCGCGCCAGGCGACCTCGAGTTCGGACAGCACCGGAACGCCGGCCAGGCGCGCGGCCCGGGCGAGCGGATGCGCGATCGCAATGCCGGGACTCCAGACCACGAAGTCGTGGCCCTCGAGGAGCTCCGGCCCATCGCTGCCCCACGCCGTCTCGATTCCATGATCGGCCAGCGCGCGCGCCGCTTCGGGGGCCTCGGCGGCGCGACGGCTGTCGCACACGGTCGGCGCCAGCCCGGCGCGGCGCAGGAGCCGCGCGGCCGCCAGCCCGGAGCGCGCCGCCCCCGCGATCAGCGCGCGGGTTCCGGGAAGCTCGGGATCGAAGCGCACGTTCATTGGAGCTTGAAGGTCGAGAGCGAGAGCAGCGCCAGGAGAATGCCCACGATGTAGAAGCGCAGCACGACGCGGGATTCGGCCCAGCCGCTCAGCTCGAAGTGGTGGTGGATCGGCGCCATCCGGAAGACCCGACGGCCCCACAGCTTGAAGGAAGCGACCTGGATCATGACCGACAGCGCTTCGGCGACGAAGACGCCACCGACCAGCACGAGCCAGAACTCGCGTTTGATCAGGACGGCCACCGTGCCGAGCGCGCCACCCAGGGCGAGCGAACCGGTGTCGCCCATGAACACGTCGGCGGGATGACAGTTGTACCAGAGGAACCCCAGGGCCGCGCCGAGCACGGCGGCGCAGAACACGGTGAGCTCCCCCGCGTAGCGCAGGTAGCTGATGTTCAGGTAGTCGCTGATCTTCACGTGGCCGCTGACGTAGCACATCCCGGCGAACGCGATCGCGGCGATCGCCACCAGCCCCGAAGCCAGACCGTCGAGGCCGTCGGTGAGGTTGACCGCGTTCGAGGATCCGGTGATGACCAGGATGACGAACGGCACGAACAGGACGCCGAAGTCGAGGAAACGGAACTTGAGGAACGGCACGTGCGTCGTGGTCGGAGGCATTCCGGACTCGGGGTAGGCCAGCAGGATCACGCCGATCAGTCCACCCAGCACGATCTGGCCGACGAGCTTGTAGCGGCCCAGCAGTCCCTTGGGCATTCCCTTGACCACGCGCAGGTAGTCGTCGAGGAAGCCCAGCGCGCCCAGCCACACCGTGGCCAGGATCGCGAGCCACATCGGACGCGAATGGAGGTTTCCCCACAGCAGCGCCGGCAACACGATCGCGGTCACGATCAGCAGGCCGCCCATGGTCGGCGTGCCCGACTTGACCAGGTGACTCTGCGGTCCTTCCTCGCGCACTTTCTGCCCGAGCCGCACGCGACCCAGCCATTCGATCATCGGTGGGCCGAGGACGAAGCACACCAGCAGCGCGGTGATGGCGGCGTAGGCGGCGCGAAAGGTGATGTAGCGGAAGACGTTCAACGCCGAGAGGCCGGGTACCTCGTGCAGCGGATAGACCCACTCGTAGAACACGCCGCTATCCTTCCAGTCCTTGCAGGACGTCTTCCAGCGCCGCCCCGCGTGATGCCTTGAGCAGCGCCACCGTGCCCGGCGCCAATGCCTCTCGCAGCGCGGCCGCGACCTCGGCCTTGTCGCGGAAGGCGCGGACCCGGATGCCGGCGCGCCGCGCCCCGGCGGCGTAGTCGGCGGCGTGGGCTCCCACCGTCCACAGCTCGGCGCGCTGGACCGCGGCGCCCACTTCGCGGTGCAGCCGCTTCGCCGCCGTTCCCAGCTCCAGCATGTCGCCGAGGATGGCGATACGACGCTTCGATCCCGGCCAGCGCGCGAGGGTCGAGAGCGCGGCGCGGCTCGAGTCGGGATTGGCGTTGTAGCAATCGATCAGCAGCATCCCGCCGCGGGCCGCGCGGGCTTCCATGCGCCCCGGCAGCGGCGCGACGGCGGCGAGCGCTTCGGTCACGGCCTCGGGCTCGAGCCGGTACTCGCGCGCGACCGCCAGCGCCGCCAGCGCGTTGCCCACCTGGTGGCGCCCGATCAAGCGCAGGGTGAAAGGCGGGAAGCCACGCACCTCGATACGCGCGCCCTCGGCCCCGCGGTCCTCGAGCCGCGCCGGACGCACCTCGGCGCCGCGCGCCAAGCCGTAGGTGACGATGCGGCGCTTGGAGGCGCGCAATGCCGACAGCAGGCGCGGCGAGTCGGCGCTGACGAACACCGGCGCGCTCTCCGGCACCGCCAGCGCCAGCGACGCCTTCTCGCGCGCCACCTTGGCCAGCGTGCCGAGACCCGGCCCGCCGAGGTGCGCGGTACCGGCGCTGGTGAGGATGGCGGCATCGGGACGCGCGATGCCGGCCAGCGTTGCGATCTCTCCCGCCGCGCTCATCGCCATCTCGATCACCGCGGTGCGATGTTTGGGCTCGAGCCGCAGCAGCGTGAGCGGCACGCCCCAATGGTTGTTGAGATTCCCCGCCGTCTTGAGCGTGGGCCCCGCGGTCGAGAGCGCGGCCGCGACCAGCTCCTTGGTCGTGGTCTTGCCGGCGCTGCCGGTCAGACCGATCAGGAGACCTGGCCAGGCGTCGCGATGACGGCGGCCCAGCCGCTGCAGGGCGACGGTCACATCCTCCACCACCACCAGAGGGCCCGGCTCGCGGCCGGCCCATTCGGGATAGGCGGAGCGCGCGCACAAGGCGGCGGCGGCGCCGCGCGCGAAGGCCTCGGCGAGAAACGCGTGGCCGTCGACGCGCGAGCCCGGCAGCGGCACGAACAGCTCCCCGGCGGCGAGGCGGCGCGTGTCGATCGAGGCTCCCTGGACCGGACGCTCGAGGAACGCCTCGCGGGCCGCCGGAGCGCGCGGCACGTCGCGCACCATCAGGTCCCCTTCGGCCAGACGGGCCAGGTCGCGCAAGGTGAGGGTGGGCGGAGTCGCGGTCATCATCGGGCGCCTCCCGCGGCGCCGGCGCGCAGCAGCTCCGCCGCCACGGCGCGGTCGTCGAAAGGCAGGACGCGGTCTCCGATCGTCTGCGTGCTCTCGTGGCCCTTGCCGGCGATGAGCACCACGTCGCCCGGCGCCGCCGCGTCGAGCGCGTGGGCGATCGCCTGGCGCCGATCGAGCTCGACGCGACGCGCCACCTGTCCCATGCCGGCTTCGATGTCGCGCGCGATCGCGGCGGGATCCTCGCCGCGCGGATTGTCGTTGGTGATCCAGATGCGGTCCGCCGCAGCCGCCGCCACTCGGCCCATCACCGGTCGCTTGCCCCGGTCGCGGTCGCCACCGCAGCCGAACACCAGGAGCACGCGGCCGCCGGCGTGCTCGCGCACGGCGGCCAGCGTTCGTTCCAGCGCGTCCGGCGTGTGCGCGTAGTCCACCACCACCAGGAACGGCTGGCCCGCGTCGACTCGCTCGAGGCGGCCGGGCACGCCTTCCACGCCCTCGAGGCCGCGGACGATCGACTCCGGCGGCACGCCCAGCGCGCCCGCGGCGGCGAACGCGGCCGCGGCGTTGGCCGCGTTGAAACGTCCGAGCAGCGGCAACCGCACCCGCACGTCGCGGTGTCGGACCGGCCCGAGCGTCCCCGGGCCCCAGGGATCCTCCGCGATCCGGATCTCGAGATCGAGGCCCTCGGGCCCGGGCTCGAGTCCGGTCACGTCCACCGCCAGCGCTGGGTCGGGATCGCCCGGCTCGCCGCGATAGAGCAGCGCGCGCATCCCGCCGCGGCGCGCCGCGTCCTCGACGCGCTCGGCCACCGGGTCGGCCGCGTTGATCACGGCGACGCACGATTTGGTCGGGTCGGGATCGTTGCGCCCGTCGAACAGCATGAGCTTGGCGTCGAGATAGGCTTCCATCGTTCCGTGGTAGTCGAGGTGGTCGTGGGTGAGATTGGTGAACACCGCGACGTCGCAGTGGATCCCGTAGCCGCGGCGTTGGACCAGGGCATGGCTGCTCATCTCGAGCGCCACCGCCGTCACGCCGACCGCACGCATCTCGGCCAGCAGCCCCTGCAGCTCGAGCGACTCGGGCGTGGTGAGCGCGGCGGGACGCCGCTCGCCGCCGACATGGACGCCGGTGGTGCCGATCATGCCCGGCGTGCCCCCGGCCGCGCGCACGATCGACTCCAGCAGGTAGGTGATCGTGGTCTTGCCGTTGGTGCCGGTCACCGCCACCAGCGGCAGCGTGCGGGACGGATCGCCATGAAAGCGCGCCGCCGCCCGCGCCAGGGCGCGTCGCGGCTCGGGTACCCGCACGGCGGTGACTCCCGCGATGCTCGCCTGGTCCGCCCCCACCACCGCCACCGCGCCGGCCGCCACCGCCTGGCGGGCGAACGCCGCGCCGTCCTGACGCGCGCCGCTCAGGGCGAAGAACGCGTCGCCTGCGCGCACGCGGCGCGAGTCGTAGGCGAGCCCGGTCACCTCGACGTCGAGCGAGCCCGCGACCGCTTCCGGTTCGGCCGGGTCCAGCAGCTCGCGCAGCATCACGGCGTCACTCCGGCGCGCGTCGGCGCGGCTCCATCCGCGCGCGGCGCCAGCCACGCCGAGATCTCGCCGGGGCGGCGCGGCTCGCAACGCAGCACGCACGAGCCTGCCAGCGGCAGCGGCGTGCCCGGCGCCGGACTCTGCTGCACCACGGCGCCGTGGCCCACGATCCGCGCCGGCACCTGCCGGCGCGACAGCTCGCGCACCGCCTCGCGCACCGTGAGCCCCACCACGTCGGGCAACAGGGTCTCGAGCGAATCGGTGCCCGCCGCCAGCCACATGTCGACGCGCGCGCCGCGCTCCACCGCGACGCCGGCCGGGGGGGATTGCGCCAACACGCGCGGTCCCTCACCGAGGAAGCGACCATGGAGCGACCGCGACGCCAGGGCGCCTTCGGCCGCGCGGGGCGGCAGCAGACGCAGGTCGGGCACGGTGACCGGCGCCGGCGCCGGAGGGCGCGCGGCGATCTGCGTCGCCGGTCGACCCAGCGGATCGCTCGGCAATCCCAGCAGGTCCACGATCACGCGCTTGAAGATCGGAGCCGCCACGTCGCCCCCGTAGTAATGCTTGCCGCGCGGCTCGTCGACCACCACCACACCCACCAGGCTCGGCGACTCGGCCGGCGCGAAGCCGGCGAAGGACGAGAGGTAGAGTCCCTTGCCGTAGCCGCGGACGCTGGCATCGTACTTCTGGGCGGTGCCGGTCTTGCCGGCGATGGCGTAGCCGGGAACGCGGGCCGCCTTGGCGGTGCCGCTGTCCACGACCGCCGTGAGCATGCCGCGCATCGTCGCGCAAGTCGAGGGGCTGAACACGCGCTGCGCCGACGAGGGAGAGAAACGCCGCACCACGGT
>Ga0070698_100006830_pt1 | contig 12365 bp, 12 predicted proteins | sample KBSK1502metaG_FD_65477 | JGI IMG/M metagenome (GOLD analysis project Ga0070698, IMG submission 65477) | Corn, switchgrass and miscanthus rhizosphere microbial communities from Kellogg Biological Station, Michigan, USA - KBS K1-50-2 metaG | ecosystem: Host-associated > Plants > Roots >...
CTGGCAGGGTCGATAAAATACTCACGAGCAGCACAACCCATGAAGATCCGACGCCGTGGTGTTGTTGTTTCTTTGGTCCCAGTGGGATTTCTCCGAATATGTTCCAAACCGTCGCACTGAGCGGCAGTCGCGGGGAACGACAGCTGTTCTCCGACGTCAGCGTGACGGTCAAGCCGGGCAGGCTATTGGCTGTGACCGGTGAAAACGGCAGTGGGAAGACCAGCTTCCTCCGCATGCTGTGCGGCCTACTATCTCCTGATGGAGGCACGATTCTTTGGCAGGGGAAAGATGTCCGCCAACTCAAGGAATTCTTTAGCGCCCAGCTTACCTATATAGGGCATCTCAACGGAATTAAGGACGAGCTCACCCCGGTCGAAAACCTCAGGGTTTCCGCCTCACTGGCTGGCGATGAACATTCCGGCGCAGTCGTGCAACAAGCATTGGAGGCCGTCGGTCTCGGGCTACGAGTTCATCGTCTGTCGACGAGGGTGCTGTCGCAAGGACAAAAACGCCGTGTGGCACTGGCTCGTCTCTGGCTTTCCACGCGTCCCTTATGGCTCTTGGATGAGCCGTTCGCTTCACTCGATACTGAGGCCACCAGTTACTTGACCCAACGCCTGCAGGTGCATCTGCATCAAGGCGGCATGGTGGTCGTCGCCACGCATCAGGAGATTGCTCTCCCACCTGATTCCGTTCAGCACCTGAGGCTGACTCGATGAGCCAGCCCAGCATGAGTGCGGCGTTGCGCGGGCTTATCCGGCGGGATCTTCTGCTGGCCATGCGGCATCGTTCGGATGTCGCGATGTCGATCTTCTTCGTCGTCATCGTTGCGAGTCTCTTCCCCTTGGGGGTCGGGCCAGAGCAGGCGGTTCTGAGGATGATCGCCTCCGGTGTGCTCTGGGTCACAGCTCTACTTGCGTGCCTGTTATCACTGGGGCGCCTGTTCACCGCTGATTATCTCGATGGCGTGCTGGAACAGACCCTGTTGATACCTCAGCCTCTGGCTATGTTGGTCGTTGGCAAGGTGTTCGCGCATTGGGTGATCTCCGGGTTGCCAGTCGTTCTGCTCTCGCCTCTCCTCGGCTTGCAGTTTGGCTTGAGTGGGGACTCGCTGGTGGTGTTGACGTTATCGCTCTTGCTTGGTACGCCGACGTTGAGTATGATTGGAGCCATCGGTGCTGCGCTGACGCTTGGGTTGCGGGGGAGCGGCTTGCTCGTTGCTCTCCTGGTGCTTCCCCTCTTTATTCCGGTGCTGATCTTTGGGGCCGGCGCCGTCACGAATAGTTTGGCCGGAATCGGTAGCGAAGCGAATCTGTCGTTACTCGGAGCCTGTTTCATGCTGTCACTCGTTTTTGCACCATGGGCCACGGCTGTTGCATTACGCATTGCGTTGGAATAAGACTTGTACGGATGAGCACCACTGGCACGAACTGGTTCAAGTACTCCTCGCCGCAGGCCTTTCACCCGTTGGCCGGGCGGCTGATTCCGTGGTTCGCCGCTGCGGCGATCGGGTTGAGCGGCGTCGGCCTGTACCTGGGGTTCTTTGTGGCGCCGACCGACGCGACACAAGGTGATGCGTATCGCATTATTTTCGTCCATGTGCCGGCCGCCTGGATGTCCATGTTTCTCTACGTCATGATGGCCGTGTGGGCCGGGATCGGACTGGGATTGAATGCGCGGCCTTCCTTTATGATGGCGCAAGCGATCGCTCCCACCGGTGCGCTGTTTACCTTTCTCGCGCTGCTCACCGGGTCGATGTGGGGCAAACCGACCTGGGGGGCTTGGTGGGTGTGGGATGCCCGGCTGACGTCGGAGCTGATTCTGCTATTTCAATATATCGGGATCATCTTGCTTCGGTCGTCGATCGACGATTTACGCCGTGCCGATCGCGCAAGTGCCGTGTTGGCACTGGTGGGGGTGGTCAATGTTCCGATCATCTATTTTTCCGTGCGCTGGTGGAACACGTTGCACCAGGGGGCCTCGGTCAGCATCACCGCGGCGCCGAGCATGGCCGGGAGCATGGTGACGGCCATGCTTGTGATGACGCTCGCGTTTTGGATGTATAGCTTCGCCGTGACGCTGGCCCGCATGCGGTGTGTGATTGTCGAACGGGAGCGACAACCTTCGTGGGGCAAGCCGGCCGCGATCCCGGACGTCGCGGAGGCGCGCTGATGCAGTGGGGGAGCCTGGCAGAGTTTGTCGCGATGGGCGGGTATGGCCTCTACGTGTGGATCTCATTCGGGGCCACGGCCCTGTGTATGGGGGGCGAGGTGCTCGCGGTGTGGCGGCGGTCTGCCGCCGCGGCGGCGAGTCGTGATGAGTCGTAGGAGGAAACGGAGACGATGACACCACGACGGAAACGGTTTGTCCTCATCGGGCTGGGCCTGGTCGCCTTGGCTGTGGCGTCGGCCCTCGTGTTGAATGCGTTTCAAAGCAATCTCGTGTTCTTCTATACGCCGACGCAAGCTGCCAGCGGGGATGTTCCCCAGGGGCGCAGCTTCCGCATCGGCGGGATGGTCGAAGCCGGCAGCCTCACCCGCGAAGGCGATGGACTAACTGTGCATTTTGTCGTGACCGACATGGCGAAACGCGTGCCTGTGACGTTCAAAGGAATCCTGCCGGACCTCTTCAAAGAAGGCAAAGGAGTAGTAGCCCAGGGTCAACTCGGTGCCAATGGAGCATTCCTGGCGAGTGAAGTGCTAGCGAAGCACGATGAAAACTATATGCCACCGGAAGCCGCGGACGCGCTCGCCAAAGCCAAGACCATAGGGGTGCAGAGCAGCGGCACCCTGGTTGTCAATCCACGCTAGGAGCCTACATGATTCCAGAAATTGGTCATTATGCCTTAATTCTTGCGCTCTGTGTGGCGGTGGTGCAGGGGAGCCTGCCCATCTATGGCGCTGCCGTTGGAAACGCGTCGCTGATGGCCGTCGCCAAACCAGCGGCGCGCGGGCAATTTCTTTTGGTTCTATTGGCTTTTTGTTGTCTGGGATATGCCTTTGCAGAGAAAGACTTCTCCGTGCTCTACGTCGCGGCCACGTCAAACTCGCAGCTCCCGTTGCACTATCGCCTCGCAGCCATTTGGGGTGCGCACGAGGGCTCGTTGCTTCTCTGGATGTTCATCCTCAGCATCTGGATGGTCGCCGTCTCGTTTTTCTCCACCCATCTGCCGGATGCGATGCGTGCGCGCATCTTGGGCGTCATGGGCCTCGTCAGTGTGGGATTTCTTTTATTCATGTTGACGGTCTCCAATCCGTTTGAGCGGTTAATCCCGGCGGCCCTCGATGGGCGCGATCTAAACCCGCTCCTACAAGATCCTGGCATGGTGATCCATCCGCCGATGCTCTACATGGGGTACGTGGGATTCTCGGTTGCGTTTTCCTTTGCGATCGCTGCGCTCTTAGGGGGGACGCTTGATGCAGCCTGGGCGCGCTGGTCGCGTCCCTGGACTACTGTGGCCTGGTGTTTTATGACCGTGGGAGTTGCGATGGGGAGCGGTTGGGCCTATTACGAGCTGGGATGGGGTGGCTGGTGGTTTTGGGACCCGGTCGAAAATGCCTCTTTCATGCCCTGGCTGGCTGGCACCGCGTTGATGCACTCGCTGGCAGTTACCGATAAACGGGGCGGCTTCAAAGCCTGGAGTGTGTTGCTCGCCATTCTGGCGTTCTCGCTCAGTTTGCTCGGAACTTTCTTGGTCCGCTCCGGCGTGTTGACTTCAGTGCATGCGTTTGCCACTGACCCTAAGCGTGGCTTATTCATTCTCGTCTTCCTGGCCGTGGTGATCGGCGGCTCATTAGTCTTGTACGCGTGGCGGGCGCCCCGCGTGGGTTTGGGCGGGGGCTTCGCCCTGATCTCGCGTGAAGGAATGTTGCTGGCGAACAATGTGTTGTTAGTGGCGGCTTTGGGATCGGTGCTCTTGGGCACATTGTATCCCTTGTTCTTGGATGCGCTGGATCTTGGCAAAATCTCGGTTGGCCCGCCATACTTCGACACCGTCTTTCTCCCTCTGATGACCCCCGCCATTTTTTTGATGGGAATCGGGCCTCTGGCCCAATGGAAACAGGCAAGCCTGCCGGCCTTGGCCATCCGCCTGCGCTGGGCCTTCGGCGTCAGCCTGGCGACCGCCGTGGTGGTGCCGTGGCTCATGGGTCAATGGACGCCGCTGATCAGTCTGGGGCTCCTGCTGGCCTTTTGGATTCTGGCGACGATCCTGGTGGATCTGCGGGAGCGGCTGCTCCAGGCCGAGGGCGGCAGCATTGGGGGCCGAGTGGTCGCCCTGCCACGCGCCTATTGGGGCATGGTATTGGCCCACTGCGGCGTGGCCCTATTCATTCTAGGCGTGACCATGGTGAAGGGCTTTGAAGTGGAGCAAGACGTGCGGATGAACGTCGGTGAGACGGCCACGATCGGCGGCTATACGTTCCGTTTTGACGGGACACAACAGGTCAATGGCCCGAACTATGTCGCGGCACGTGGGACATTTCATGTGAGCCAGGATGGCCGTGAGGTGACGATGATGTATCCCGAAAAGCGCCGCTACTTCGTGCAGAACCAAACGATGACCGAAGCGGCGATTTCACCGGGGTTGTTGCGCGATCTGTACGTGTCGTTGGGCGAGCCGATCGAGGGCGGAGCCTGGAGCGTACGGCTCTATCACAAGCCCTTCATCGATTGGATCTGGGGGGGCTGTTTGGTCATGGCTTTGGGTGGCGTCTTGGCCGTCAGTGATCGGCGCTATCGACTGGCGTGGCGGCGGAAAGAGGCCGCAGTGCCGGCGGCGACGCAGATGGCGCGCCAGTCCGTCTCATGAACCGGTTTCTCATCCCGTTCGGGCTCTTCGTCGTCGTGGTCGGTTTTCTTGCAGTCGGGCTGACGCTCAACCCGCGTGAATTGCCGTCTCCCTTAGTCGGGAAGGCGGCGCCTGAGTTTTCGCTGCCGCAGCTCCACGATCAAGAGAAAATGATTTCGTCAAACGATCTCAAGGGCCAGGTCTGGCTGCTCAATTTCTGGGCGTCCTGGTGCGGGGGCTGTAAGGACGAGCACCCGGTGCTCATCCACCTTGCCCAATCGGGGGAGGTGCCCATCTACGGTATGGACTATAAGGATCAGCGGAACGAGGCTCTGGCGTGGTTGAAAGAGTGGGGCAATCCCTATTCGGTCGTCGCCGTGGATGAGCCGGGGCGTGTCGGGATTAATTACGGTGTCTACGGGGTTCCGGAAACCTATGTGATCGATAAAGCCGGGGTTATCCGCTACAAGCAGATCGGCCCGCTACGCGAGGACATCTTGGAAAAAAAGATTTTGCCCCTGGTCAGGGAGTTACAGAACCAATGAGATGGCTGTGGGTGCTCATGCTGCTGCTCCCCAGTCTCGCTACGGCGTACGAGGCCCAGCCGCTCGCTGCGAACCCACAGGCTGAGGCGCGCTTGAAAGCTCTTGCCGTCGAGTTGCGCTGTCTGGTCTGTCAGAACCAAACCTTGGCCGACTCGAACGCGCCGTTGGCTGAAGACTTGCGCAGAGAAGTGCGTGAGATGATCGCAAAAGATATGAGTGACAAGGAGATCATCGATTTCCTCGTCACACGCTACGGTGATTTCGTCTTATATCGACCGCCGTGGAAGGCCACGACTACGTTGCTCTGGGTGGGGCCGTTCCTTTTACTGGGTATCGGCGCAACAGGATTGGTGTTTGCGTTGCGCAGGAGACAAAAAAAGCTGACGGATGTGACATTGTCGGAAGCCGAGCACAGCCGTGTCGAGAAATTGCTTTCTAAAGGAGCCAATCACCCTTGACGATTATATTCTGGCTGATCGCATCGAGCATGACCCTTCTCATCCTCGGTCTCCTGTTGTGGCCACTGCTGAAACGCACAGTCGCCGTAACGGGAGAGCAGGAAAAGACGTTGGCTATTTTCCGGCAGCAGTTCGCAGAATTGGGGCAAGACCGCGCCAACGGTGTGCTCACTGACGAATTGTATGAGCAGGCGCGACGTGAGCTTGAACGCCGTTTGCTGGAGGAAACAGGCACCACGGAGACGACTCCCACAAGGGCACCACGCGAAGTAAGTAGCAGGCCGGTTGCGATTGCACTGGCCATCATCGTTCCGACGATCAGTGGGTTGATCTATTGGCAGATTGGGAATCCGCTTGCCATGACCCAGCCGACAGCAGACTCGATGTCTGCGCAAGGGGGGCCGGAAGATGCTCATTCGTCCGCCGATGCGCTCGAAGCTTTGGTCGGGCGGCTCAAGCAGAAGATGGAGCAGAATCCAAACGATGGCGTGGGATGGGGATTGCTCGCGCGTTCGTACGTAGGACTGGGGCGCTACTCTGAGGCCGTGGCGATTTATGAGAAAGCCGTGGGACTGATGCCTGATGACGCGCAGTTACTCGCTGACTATGCAGATACCTTGGGTGTTGTTCATGGTCGCAAGTTAGAGGGCAAGCCCGAAGTTCTTATTCAACAGGCGCTGAAGATCGATCCACGCAATGTGAAGGCTCTGATGCTGTCAGGGACAGTGGCATTCAACCGAAAAGATTTCGCTCGTGCAGTCAAGGATTGGGAACTGGCTCGATCAAATCTTCCTCAGGATATAGATCCGGAGATGACCCAGCAGTTGATGGCTGCCATTGAAGAAGCCCGAAGCCAGCTTGGTGGTGGGCGGAAAACGATGCCCGCCTTTGCGGAATCGGCGGCGCCGGCTCGGCCAACCGGGCAAACGGGACAACCTCGTACGATCCGAGGTACGGTGACCATGGCGCCGGGCCTCGCCGGCAAAGGATCTCCGACGGACACATTATTTGTGTTTGCACGCGAGATGAATGGCCCACCCATGCCGGTGTCGATCGTGCGCGCGTCGAGAAAAGATTTGCCCTTCACGTTTCAGCTCGATGACTCGACCAGTCCGATGCCCTCCAGAAAACTTTCCGGCGCCGGACCGGTGGTGATTGTGGCCCGTCTGTCAAAGTCCGGCCAAGCCATGCCACAAGACGGAGATTTGGAGGGGACGAGCCAGCCGATACAGTCTGGAGTGGATGGCATCACCGTTGTCATCGATCGCGAAAGACCATATGCAGAATCGGCAGCGCCAGTCCAGCCAGCCGGGCAACCCGGACAACCACGTACCATCAAAGGCACGGTGACGATGGCGCCGAGCTTAGCCGGCAAAGCATCCGCGACAGATACATTGTTTGTCTTTGCCCGCGAGATGAGTGGGCCACCGATGCCTGTGGCGATCGTGCGGGCGTCGAGAAAAGATTTGCCCTTCACGTTCCAACTCGATGACTCGACCAGCCCGATGCCCTCCAGAAAACTTTCCAGCGCAGGCCCTGTGGTGATTGTCGCCCGTCTCTCGAAGTCTGGCCAGGCCATGCCGCAAAGCGGAGACCTGGAGGGGACGAGTCAGCCTATACAATCAGGGGTGGATGGGATCACCGTCGTCATCGATCGTGAAAGACCGTAACTAATCCACCAGATTTATTGCACAAGCCCACTTGACATATTTCGATGTATGCTGAGATATATGCGCGCTGTTCGCTAATCGATAAGTTTACTCAAGAGCGTAGTGATGTGTTTACCAAAAGGGGGAGTATGCACATGGTCAACAAATTTTGGCTGAGGTGTGGTCTGCTGGTCTGCGGCGTGCTGTTTACTTCAATGGGAACTGGATATGCGGAACCGGCAGCGCCGGCCAAGTCGTCTGGACAGTCGTTTGCGATCAGCGGCAAGGTCAGTATTGCGCCGAGCCTTGCAGGCAAGGGGTCCGCAACGGACACGTTATTTGTGTTTGCCCGTGAGACGAATGGCCCACCGATGCCGGTGGCGATCATGCGGGCGACGAAGAAAGACTTGCCCTTTACGTTCCGGCTCGATGACTCGAACAGCATGATGCCGTCCAGAACACTCTCCGACGTCGCAATGGTGGTGATTGTGGCTCGTCTGTCGAAGTCCGGGCAGGCTATGCCGCAAAGTGGAGACTTAGAGGGGATGAGTCAACCAGTGAAGCCTGGAGTAGATGGGGTCACCGTCGTCATCGATCGCGAAAGACCGTAGTGCCTGCGTGGTTCAGGCTGACGTTTTTATTATGCTGATCACTTTTTTCGACAGCCTCAAGGTGCCTTATGAAGGCATTTATCTTGCAATTTTTGGCACATGATTTTATTTTTTACGAATCAAACATATGTTCCTCAAATCCTCTTGACATCTGAGAGACTCAGAGATATAAATGCGCCTCACGTGAAGGATTAATGTGCCGTAATATGAACACAATTAAGCGCAAGACCAGAAAATTTTTCTCAACCATAATGAGTAGCGGTGCACACTTATTAGGAAGGAGCATTCAATTATGAGGTCCAAACTTTGGGTGGGGTGTGTTCTAGTCCTCAGCGGCATCTTGCTTGCTGGGACAGCTCAGGCGGACTTCCCCAGCGTCCCCAAGGAAACCTACGAGGCGCTGAACCTTGATCGGTCCGCCAGCCCCAAGGAGTTGTATGACGCGTTGACGAAGCGCTGGCTGGATCCAGGCAGAGGCGCGGGGAAAGGGCAGTTCGGCCAGTATTGGGAGCCGATCCCGATGAGCAAGTATTTCGATCCAATGTCGTTCTACAAGCCCCCGACATCGGTCAAGGATATCGCGACACGCGAGCAGTGCGTGAAATGTCACACCGATGAGTCGCCTGGCTGGGTGACCATGTGGAAGAGAAGTGTCCACGCCAATCTTGACAAGATTCGCAAGCTGACCCCCAAAGACGACACGTTCTATAAGAAAGCGAAGCTGGAGGAAATCGAGGCAAACCTGCGCTCGATTGGCAAGCTCGGTGCAAAAGAGAACTTGAAGGAAGTCGGCTGCATCGATTGCCACGTGGACATCAATACCAAGAAGAAGGCTGACCATCGCAAGGATATCAAGATGGCAACCTCCGATGTGTGCGGTAACTGCCATCTAATGGAATATGCCGAGCGCGAGTCCGAGCGCGACACGATCTTATGGCCGAAAAACCAGTGGCCGAGGGGCCGCCCGTCGCACGCGCTGGATTACAGGGCCAACGTCGAGACGGAGATCTACGCCGGAATGTCGCAGCGCGAGATCGCTGACGGCTGCACCATGTGCCACACCAACCAGAACAAGTGCGACAACTGCCATACCAGGCACGAATTCTCGGTGGCCAACTCCCGCAAGCCTGAAGCCTGCGGCACCTGCCACAGCGGCGCCGATCACAACAACTGGGAAGCCTACAACGGGTCGCAGCATGGGCTGGGGTACCAAGGCTCTAAACATCAAACGAATTGGGATATACAGCTCAAGGATGCAGTTGCCAAGGGCGGGCAAAAATACCCCACCTGCCAGAGCTGTCATTTTGAGTACCAGGGTAAATTCTCCCACAACACGGTGCGTAAGGTTCGTTGGGCGAACTATACGTTTGTGCCTGGCATTAGAGAACCTGTATTTGGCGAATGGGGCCAGAAGCGCCTGGATGCGTGGGTCAAGACCTGCACAACGTGCCATTCTGAGAGCTTCGCGCGCGCATACTTGGAGTTTATGGACAACGGCACCACCGCGGGACTCGATAAATACGATGAGGCGCACAACGTCGTCCATAAACAGTACGAAGCTAGACTCCTCACCGGTCAGAAGAATAACCGGCCTGCCCCTCCAGCGCCGGCTAAGGCCCTGTTCGACCAGTTTTGGCAGATCTACTGGTCGAAGGGCAACAGCCCTACAGCGATCGAGCTCAAACTCTTCGAAATGGCTGAGGACCATCTGGTGCAACTGCACGTGAGTCTTGCGCACCAATATCCAGGGTACACCTACACTGTCGGCTGGGCCGCGATCAACCGGGCTTATGTCGAAATCATGGACGAGGACACCAAGCTTAAGGAGAAGATGGTACTGATGGAACGGGTGTCCAAGCTCGAGGAGAAGAGCAAGACGAGTAGCCTGCTGGATTTTGATAGCACGGACGGGAAACTTACGCTCGGCAGTCTTGGCGGCGGCATGCTCCTGACCGGTACCCTTGCGCTCGCCGGATGGAGCAGACGCAAGAAGAACCAGCGGTGACAACGGGCGCAGCGCAAACGATGGAAGCAGCGCTAGCGCGATCAAGCAATAGAGTCCTCCCGTCGCTAGGAATAGGCCTAGTGGCGGGAGGACTTCTTATGCTTGGTTGGCTTGCATTTATGTGGCTCAGTCCAGGCCCAGCGCCGTATCACTACCGCTTGGTGGAAGAGGGCGGTAGTGATAAGGTCAGCAAGCTCGGGCGCGATGCTTGGCCTGATCTTGGCATCAGCAAGCAAGAGATTCTCGTAGAGGGTGTGGACGAACCGGTAGCTGTAGGCTATCTTGCCCGCCGCGGAAATACCAAGCCCGTTATGCTCGCCTGGGAAAATTACATCGGCGATCCTTTGATTTTCGTCGACAGTAATCTCTCCGAGCTGACCCTGTTAGCGCCAGCGATTGCGAAGCATGTGCCGAAAGGCGCTGCCATTCTGGCCTGGTGGGACACCTCGCGCCAGATTCAACTCTTGACCGGGTTAGAGACGGTCTTCACCTCCCATCTCAGTGGACCTCTAATCACGCCGTCGCTGTGGAAACCACGAATCGAGGCGATCGAGAAATACGAACGCGACTTCTGGGGCTCTGCGCCAAGCGCAGAAGAGAAGCGGAAATTCCAACGCTTTGCTGACGCGCTTTCGGCAGAGCCAACAGAGGGTGCAGCGATGCTGCGTGAATTGACTGGCGGGCGCGAAGCCTATGTCGTGGTTCACATCTCGGACCTCTACAAACTCGGGCTGATGCACCCCGATCGCATCGGTGTCGCCTACAAGGACTTCCCCGTGAAGGGGAGTGGTGATGTGCATGGACTCAACGTGATGGTGAAGCGTTGGCAAGAGGACAACAAATATACTTCCCATACGGTGCATGGAGTTTCGGAGACTAACATGCGCGCCTACTTCCTCACCGATGATAAGAGCGTGAACACGCTGCTCGCACAGATGCTGCCCATGACGACCTCGCTGATTCTCGAATTCAAACCCGTCCAGATGGTCTATAAACAGGGAGGCTATTTGGTGTATAAGATTCCGTCTGCGCAGCCATCGAATAGCTGATTCTTTGAGTGGCCGAAGTGGAAGGACCGTTATTGTAAATCTAGCACACTCTCGATAGAGTAACGCATAATCGATTTTTCAAGCACGACCAGCATAGTTTTCTAGATAGAAAGGAGACACACCAGTGAAGCATCTCATGACACTCACACTTGCCGCTACGGCGTTGTTTGCTGTCTTAGTCGGAACCGCTGCTGCCGAAACTCCATTCGAGGGGCGAAAGAAATGCAGTAATTGCCACAAGAGTGAGGCCGACTCCTGGCTCAAGACCGCCCACGCTAAAGCTGTCGATTCGCTCAAAGCCAACAGGGACAAGGACAAGAACAAAGCCATGCTCAAGGCAAAACTTGACCCTAAGAAGGACTTTACCAAGGACAAGGATTGCATCGGTTGCCACGTGACTGGGTTCGGAGTAGAAGGCGGGTATGAAATTACGGAGCCGGACAAATTCTTGATCGGTGTAGGCTGCGAGTCCTGCCATGGGGCCGGTCCAGATTACCGCAAGGTTCACCGTAAGGCGGGCGAGGCCTATGAAAAGTCGAAAAAGGTCACGCCGCGCGAGTCTCTCGCGGAAGCCGGACAAGAGTTTGAGTTCATTGAGAAGTGCAGCTCCTGCCATCTGAACTACGAGGGCTCTGGGTGGAAGGGGACCAAGAAACCCTACACGCCCTTCACCCCCACGGTAGATAAGAAGTATACGTTCGACTTTGAGAAGATGGTGCGTAACAACAAGGCTATGCATGAACACTTCAAACTCGTGGGTACGTTTGAAGGCCCGCCTACTCCCAAGTTCCATGAGGAGTTCCAAAAAGATGCCAAGCCGGCTGAAATCGGTAAGGAGGAGTAATGGCAGAGTGGGGTAGGGTATCGATCGGTGCCCTGATTCTTGGCGCAGCTATTGGTGTCGGAACCATCGCTGTGGTATTCGGCGGCGAAGCGGCCATTTCCAGGACCGAGTTCTGCGTGAGCTGTCATTCCGAGACCTACCCCTATGAGGAGCTGAAGAAATCCTCGCACTGGGGAGCGCTTGGTTCAGATCCTGGCTGCAAAGATTGCCATGTGCCCCAAGGATTGGCCAACTTCCATCTGGCGGTGTGGACGCATGTGGTGGATGGACTGCCGTTCTTGATAGAGGAGTTCACCGTTGATTATTCTACGATCGAGAAATTCAACGAGCGGCGGCCGGAGGCTGCCTACAGGGCGCGCATGAAGCTAAAGGGGTGGGACAGCATGACCTGCCGGGCTTGCCACAAGAATACCAA
>Ga0070698_100006831_pt1 | contig 12365 bp, 11 predicted proteins | sample KBSK1502metaG_FD_65477 | JGI IMG/M metagenome (GOLD analysis project Ga0070698, IMG submission 65477) | Corn, switchgrass and miscanthus rhizosphere microbial communities from Kellogg Biological Station, Michigan, USA - KBS K1-50-2 metaG | ecosystem: Host-associated > Plants > Roots >...
GGACTATCGCGATTGCGGCTGCCGCACTTCTTGCCGCCGGCTGTGTGACTCGCAAGCCTCTGCCACCTTTGCCTGTTTACCCTCCGGTTCCGGTAGGCGCAGTGCGACAACTTAGTTACCGTCCTTCGACTCCTTACGATAGATTGGAAACCGTCACGATTGTGGCAGAGGCCGGAGGCCAGTATTTATCCGCTTTACGAGACGTTCGTCAGTCCGCAGCAGGCAAGGGCGGAAATGCAATGATACTGGTCGAAGACAAGGAATTTCGAGAGCGAACCCGCGGCCGGCAACGAATGGTTCGTAGAACTATTTACTGGGTTGTCCATCTGAAGTGACGAACGACAAGCGTCGAGCAGAAGCGCGTGACATCAACCGAACGCATATTAACTTACCAGATCATTTCAACCGACAAGCATTCATGGACAGCGAACAAGGGCGATCCTTATCAATACGAATTCCGTGACCATGGAGGAGCTTGTCGTTATTACCGGCGGCGCCGGATTTATCGGTTCACATCTTGCCGAAGCCTTCGTCAGAGACGGTTACCGGGTCAGGGTTATTGATAACTTGTCGACTGGCAAATCGGCGAATTTGGCTCGTATCAGAGACTCGATCGATTTCCGGAAGATTGATGTATGCGACTTGGCCAGTCTGATCCCAGCATTGGAAGGCGCTTCGATCATCCTTCATCACGCAGAAATTTCATCCGTAATCCGAAGTTTCGAAGATCAAGCGGCGACTCACGATGTCAATGTAACAGGCACACAGAATCTATTGAAAGCCGCAGTTGCCGTCGGGGCGAAAAAAATCATCAATGCGTCATCCTCTTCCGTCTATGGTGATACCAGGGCAGAATTGCAAACGGAGAGCGCATTTCCCGCGCCTTGTTCTCCCTACGGATTTTCCAAATGGCTGGGGGAAATTTATTCTCTCCAATTCGCCCAAATGACTCAGGTCGAAACGATCTCTCTTCGTTACTTTAACGTATTCGGTCCCCGTCAGAATCTCGACGGCGATGCTACCGCTGTGGTTCCGCAGTTTATCCGCAAGCTTGCCGACGGCGTTCGGCCAATCATCTTCGGAGACGGTACCCAGACGCGTGACTTTACTTATATCGATTCGGTTGTGGAAGCGAACCTCCGCGCTGCGAAGACCCCGATCCCATCTGGAGCGATATTGAATATCGCCACCGGTGGCCGGCTTTCCCTGAATGCGCTTCTCGAAATGTTGAATGAAATATTCGGATCGCAAATCGCCCCGATCTATGAATCAAATCGGATGGGTGACATTAAGCATTCGTGTGCGGATATCCGTCTCTCGGAAAAGCTTCTAGGCGATTATAACCGCGCAGATATTCGTGATGGATTGGTCCGCACCGCTCGTTGGGTTCTCTCAGCGTCGGGTCGCACCAAAAAGTGCGAAGACTGACTCCACACCTCGCTGATCACGTCCCAGGCTGCCTCCGCGAGAAAGTCCGCCCGGTACGGTTCTTCAAGGTTTTCTGGACCCCCAAACGAACGCTGGCAAGTGATGTTGTTACTGCACGGCGAGGAGAATCTGGAACGTTTCCGCAGCGAAACCGCCTGCGCCGTCTACCAACTCCCTTGGCTGTCGCCGCGCGACGCGATGAATTACAGCGGCGAGCTCACGGAACTGGTCCCGCTGTTCGAGAAGCCGCTGCAATCGCTACACGAGGCGCTGGTGCCAAGACAGTCGAGGCAGCAGCACCGGTTGTCCGCCGCATCAACTCGCAGGAATCGTCACAGCTCCTCTCCTGCGTTGTGACGATCGGCCGCCCCGATATCTGCAAGAAACCTTGCTGCAACCTCCTTCAGCCGCGACTTGGGCGGTCGTCGTGCAGTGCTAGCTAGCCTTTCGATAATTTTCGCATCCAGCGGAATTAACAAGTCGTCAGTAAGCAGAGCTTCATCTGCGACGCCTGCAAAATGAATGTCGTTCCGAGTGACGACTACCGGCAGACCATGTTCAAGCATCGCCGCTACCGAACCGCTCTTCCCGACCAGGGAAAGAGGCGTCGTCGCTATGCCCAGATCGACCGACAACAGGAACTTGGAGATGCGCTCCGTAGAATGTTCTCCAAGCACACGAAACCGGATTTTTGATTTGAACCTTTCGACCATATCCGACCATATAGACTCTCCGGGTCCGATCCGCCCGATATGCGAGACTTCAATTGGCTTTTGTAATTTCTGAAGCCGGGCAAAGAGTTCGTTTGGAGACCATTCCGGATGGATCGAACCAAACATGGCAATGTGCAAAACGTTGTCGACTCGTGGCGTCAAGTTCTCCCCTGCTGCAATCGGTATATTCCCAAACAGTGGAAGATATTTGGCGCTGATTCGGCACTTGGCTAGTAAGCGCAGGTAGACCAAATTGCTCGTGTGAACGACCCGGCACGCCAATTTCCTCACTGTGGCTTCAATAATTTTTCTTTGGCAGAAACCGAAAACCCTGACTCTGGGCGGCGCTCCGACCTGGGCTCCGGTCCAAATCTCATGCAGCATTACCTGCACTGGCAACCGACCAACAATCGCGCTCAGGATCTGCGGCAATGCAAAGTTCAAACCGGCCGGATGAAAGCTGTAGGGAACGAATTGTAAACTTACCAGATCCGGGCGGATTTCAGCTAAGAGAGCTCTTGCAGATTTCACCCGCTCTGGCCAGGATGATTGAGGCCCCAAGCGGTGGGTTGTTTGTTGTCTCTGCGATCCACCGATCCAGGAATCGTTGAGACCCAACAAATAGGTCTCATGTCCAAGCCTGGCGCATTCGGCAGCCAGGATTCTGCTGTAATCGCCCACTCCATCTTTGCCCGGCTCCAATGAGCCGCACAGAAAAAGAATCTTCACTCTCGGTTGTTATGTTTCACGCGATCCCAGCCGCCTCCGGATTCGATCCCAAAAGGTTCCAACGTTGCCACGATAAAACCGGCGAGCATTCCATATGTCCATCTAGAAAGAAATTTACTTAACTTAACGAGGCCGCGCCTAGAAAAATCGGAAGAAGTCTCGCACGGTGGCCACGGAGGTCACGGTGGCGGTCTTAGTTAGCCCAACTTCGCGGATTAATGGAATCATCGGCGTGTTTGTTGCCTGCGCCGAATATCGTGCGTTGCCGCAAACCGGCTACAGATCGTCTCCTCGCCGAATTCCCCGACACGGATCTGATGCCTCTGCCAACCCCCTCTCCGGCAAGTCCCTGAGTGTCAGTGGTCACCTGAGGAGCTCGCTGATCTCAGACGCGGCCTCGCCAGTGGGACGGCACGGAGGCCGTCCCTCCCTGAAATACGAACACCAACGCCAACAAGCCCTCAGCTTATACGGCGATGGACCAATCGCAGCCAATGGCAGTAATCTTTGCGCCGTGCTTGCCATCGGCTTTGCGCGAAAAACAGGCCGATGCCCGCACCGAGTTCAAACGCTATTCCAAATACAAAAACGGCTAAGCGCCATTCTTCGGGAAGAGCGAGGCAAACAAACGGGAGGGTTGATATGGCGATTAGAAGGATTATCAACCGCGAAATGATACGGCGCGCAGACTCCAGCCTGCGAAACAAAAAGACTGCCCGGCTGTAATCATCCTGCGAAAAATGGTGATCGCCAAATCGGTGCTCGAGTTCGGGAAAGAAACGTTCTGGAGACAGATGCGACTCCGCCCGGAACAGGTCGTCAAAGGAGGGGAGTCGCCTTGGACGATCCGAAAAATAGTCTTCGTTATTTAGATCTGCAGAAGACATGCCGCCAGCAAATGTCAACACCTTCGCACACCAAAGTCAAATGGGTTAGCCTGGAAAACTCACAGGCCAGGGCGCTTGTGGGTTTTCCAGGCTAGAGATGCTCCCGAACGATCGCAATCAACTCATCCGGCCCGAACGGCTTATGCAACAAAATTCCCTTCGAATCCGGCGAATCGGCGTTCGAAGGTTCGTGGTGAAGGGCTCCAGTCATAAAAAGAACCGTAATTCCTAACTGTCGCCGGCGAATCTTTTCGGCCAGTTCAAAACCGTCAAATGAACCAGGCATTACAACATCCGTCAAAACGAGACCAATGTAATTGTCCGGATTCGAAATGAGTTGCCAGGCTTCCTCTCCAGTCTGGGCAGTCATTACGCTGAAACCGTTGCGCACCAAGACCAGTCTTACATATTCCAAAAGAAACAATTCATCGTCGACGACAAGGATCGCGCGAGGAGAATTGGTGCGGTCAGGAGGCACCGTTTGGTCGATTTCCATGAACAAAGGTTCTTTACCATAGTTCGATCAATTCTCACAAGAGCGAGGCCGCCTCCCCCAATCGGCGCTGCTCCCAAAGCGATCTCCAGATCCTTACATCTCGCCGGTCTGAAGCGCGGCCTTCTCCAGGACCTGGTGGTGGAAGCGCTTGAGGGGCAAAGAGTTAGAGGTTCAGTGATGGAGCTTGATTTTTGATTAAAGAGGACCAGTCGTTAATGATTGGAGGTAGGGCCGGATCTCCGAGCCGGCCGTTCTAACAAGGCAGACTCCTAAGGCTAGGGCGCTATTCTCGGCGGGCAGCTCGGAGATCTGCCCCTACCGCACTTGTAGACCCACCGACCCAAAGTTCCTTGCACACAGCCGGAGCTTCTTGTGATCGCTAGCTTAGCTAGATCCTCCTGAAAAAACGGACCTTATCCTATTTCTGATAACCGGCCTGCTTCACAGCGCGACCCACCGCCGCCTGGCTATTCTTCAATGCGACCTCAACCGTCATTTTCCCGGCTAGAGCCCCCGAGATATTTTGACCAACGACAGTACCGAACGATTGAAATTCCGGGATGCCAACAAACTGAATGCCGGTATACGGGACCGGTTTGATGGCAGGATTGTTGGGATCCGCTGTCTGCATGGCATGCAACGTAACAGCTGCGAAGGGGGCTGCTTTCTGGTAGTCGGCATTGTCATAAGTCGACTTCCGAGTTCCAGGCGGAACTGTCGCCCATCCAGCATCGTCAGCTACCAGTTTGATGTAAGGCTTGGAGGTAGCCCAGAGCGCAAATTTTTCCGCTGCCTCGGCATTCTTGGCCGCCTTGGGAATCGCGAATGCCCAGGACCAGAGCCAGTGAGCTCCGTTCGGTGTGGCCTGAGTTGGCGCATTGGCGAACGCTACCTTGTCCGAAACCTGCGATTGAGCCTTGTCGTAAAGAGGTCCGCCACCTGAGGTTGCGTCGATCCACATCGCTGCTTTTCCGCTGGCAAAAAGCGTCAAATTCTCATTAAAACCATTGGCGCTCGCGCCCGGCGGCCCATTCTTCTTCATCAAGTCGATGTAAAAAGTAATCGCCTTTTTCCACTCCGGCGTATCGATCGTCGGATTCCACTTCATGTCAAACCAGGTCGCACCAAAGGTGTTCAGCAACGTACCAACGTAGGCCATGTTTTCGCCCCAGCCCGGTTTCCCGCGTAGCGTGATCCCGTAGATGCCTTTGGCTTTGTCGCTAAGGGCATCGGCGAATTTCTGGATGTCATCGTAGGTCGGCTGTTCAGGCATCTTGAGTCCCTTTTCATCGAAAAGATCCTTTCGATACATCAGCATCGAGCTCTCTCCATAGAAGGGAAGCGCATAAAGCTTTCCCTCGTAAGAGAGTCCGTCCCGAATCGATTTGAATACGTCTTCGATGTCGTAATCGGCTGGAATGTTGCCCATCTCTTTGAGCCATCCGCGTTTGGCAAAGAGCGGGGTCTCATAAAGACCGATGAATACCAGATCGAACTGGCCGCTTCCCGTCGAGACATCCGTCGTCACCCGCTGGCGCAGGATGTTCTCTTCGACAACAACCCAATTCAATTTGATGTTGGGATTATCGACTTCGAACTTTGGGGAGAGCTTTTTGAGCTCGATCATCGCCGGGTTATTGACCACGGCGACCGTTACAGTTTTTTGCTGGGCCAGAACGCTGGCGCCAGTAAGCAGGACGGCTAACAGGGGAAACGCAAGATGCTTCATAGTTTTAACTTTCGGGGACAGCCGTAAGTGTGGCGTTGGGGGCTTGCGACTTCTACTTTGGGGGCTTGCGACTTCTGTATAGTAGCCTATCAGGAGGCATTTTGTAGCGATCAATCGTTCGTTGTCAGGTCATCGAAACTACGCGATGTTCTTTACAAGTGTCGCTCTGGCTCCCTCTTCGTAGAAGCTGCGCAACGTATCTGAGACCTGTTTTATCAAGGCAGGCGAATTGGCCAGGTTTTCGTTGAATATTTCAGGCATGGCCAGAAGTTGCGCCGCGTCTCTGCCAGCGGCTTTCGCGCGTTCCCGCAATGTCTGGGCCATGGGATCGAGCATCTGCATTTCTTTGCCCGATTCATCCAAACCGGTGAGATAACGGAACCAAGACGCGATCGTAAAACTCATCAGCTTTATAGGTCCTCCGCGTTGCAGTTGCTCCTCGAGCGAAGGCAGGAGGAACTTTGGGATACCCGACGACCCATAAATTCCGATCCGGGAAAGCTGATCGCGAATCGCCGGATTCCCGAAGCGCTCTATCAATGTCTTTTTGTAATCTGTCAGATTAACGCCGGGAACTTCAGACAAAAGCGGAGTCACTTCATCATCCATCATCTTTTCGACGAGTTTCCGGATATCCTGATCTTCCATGGTCTCGTGCACAAGCTGATACCCCAGCAGCATTCCTATGTAGCAGAGCGCTTGGTGGCTGGCGTTAAGAAGACGAAGCTTCATTTTTTCGTAGGGCAGGACATCGGTTGTCATCTGGGCGCCAACCGATTCCCACGCTGGGCGGCCAAGTGGGAAGTGATCTTCGATCACCCATTGTTTGAAGGATTCCGTCATGACCGGCCATCCATCATCGATTCCGAACTTCTCTTTGACCAGAGCGCGATGCTCATCGGTTGTCGCCGGAGTGATCCGATCGACCATGCTGTTCGGAAATGGGCATTTCTCAGCCATCCAATTGCTCAAAACCGGATCCCTTAGCTCGGCAAAGGCCATCAGCATCTTCTTGGCAACCTCGCCATTGCTTTGAATGTTGTCGCAGGACATCAACGTGAAGGGTGGAAGCCCGCGCATGCGCCTGCGATCGAGAGCCTCCAAGAGATACCCAAATGAACAGCGAGGTTCATGCGGGTGCGCTAGATCATATTGAATGTCAGGGTGCTTGTCGTCCAAATTCCCTGTCGACTGATCAATATAGTATCCACCTTCGGTAATGGTGAGCGAAACAATACGGGTCTGGGGGGATGCCATTTGTTCAATCACTTTTTGGGGTTCGTCCGGCGCGAACACAAATTGAACAATCGAACCAACGATTCGTGCTTTGTCGCCCTCCAGGCTTCGTTCTACGAGCGTGTAGAGGCAATCTTGCGAAAGCAAAACATCGCGGATACGGGCGTCATGCTTCAGCAATCCGACTCCGCAATAGCCCCAAATCGAATCTCCACCCTGCTGGAGTAAATCATCTGTGAAAAGCGCCTGATGCGCACGATGAAAACCGCCCACTCCGACATGCATGATGGACTGACTGACTTTCTGACGGTCATAGCTTGGAATCTGGATAGCTGGATCCAGTAGATGGAGGTTCGCTGCGTTGAGTTGAGTAGTCATGGTTTGAGGGCTTTCAGAAAAGCAGACTCGGGGGCAAATAGCTCAGTATTTGTGACTAGCCGAAAATGAACATTATGTCAACCGAAGAGCTTTTGCTCACAACCTGGGGCACCGTCTCGCATATATAAGCTAAAGCTATATACGCAAAGTGGCCTAAAAAAACTCGGCTCATTTGTCGTTTCAATCGGAACAACAACGCGTTAGCTCCCTGTGCCCCGAAGGGGGCGGGAGGACTCAGACCGGGCGTTTTAACCCCGGGGTAGAACACCTCCCGAGAAGCGAGTCGCCCTGAAGCGTTCGGGGCGGGATCGCCTGATGGTAGCTTTCCCGGGGTTAAAACGCGGGCTTCTGAGTCCTGCTGCCCCTTCGGGGCGATAGGGTGCTAAACAGAAACGTGGCCGGTCCCATTCGCAAAATGAAACTCAATACTCATTGGCGGACTTCCAATTTCGCTGTTATGCCATTCGAGTATGAGCAAGATTCGAATCGTCGTCTGGGGTGAATACGTGCACGAGCAGAAGTCCGAAGTGATTCGAAAAATCTATCCGGAAGGAATACATAATTGCATCGCAACAAGCTTAGCGAGCGACGATTCGTTCGCCGTCGGTACGGCAACGCTTCAGGAGCCAGATCACGGTTTAGTTCAGTCACGCCTCGATGAAACCGACGTAGTCATCTGGTGGGGTCATGTCGCGCACAATCAGGTCGAGGACCAGGTCGTCGAGCGGGTTCAGAAAAGAGTTCTCGAAGGAATGGGTTTGATCGTCCTTCACTCCGGCCATTACTCCAAAATATTCAAGCGTTTGATGGGCACAACATGTTCATTGATTTGGCGCGAAGCGGGGGAGAAGGAAAGAATATGGGTATGCAACCCAGGTCACCCGATAGCACAGGGGATCGGTACCTATTTCGAAATTCCGGCCGAAGAAATGTATGGCGAACCTTTCGGAATTCCGACTCCTGAGGAGACGGTCTTCATTTCCTGGTTTGAGGGCGGTGAGGTTTTTCGCTCGGGCTGCTGCTGGAAACGCGGGAATGGAAAGATATTTTATTTCCGTCCGGGGCACGAATCGTTCCGGACCTATTATCAGCCCGAAGTTCAGACTGTTGTTCGAAACGCGGTTCGATGGGCGGCACCCGAAGGCTCTCGCTGGGTTGATGCAATTCCGAACGTAAAAGTTTCCCCGGAAGGGATCCGCCAGGAGCCAGTGAAATAGAGTGTTTCGACGACACGCAACTCGGCTGTTCAATCTGCCTATCGGCGAAATAGCCAGCTGACAACTGTCAACAGGATGCTGATCACGATACAGGTCACGATAGGGAAGTAGAACGAAAAGTGGCCCTTCTGTATCGAAACGTCTCCAGGCAGCTTCCCGAACCACTGAAATAGATTCGGAAAGCGCCAAGCGAGCACGCCAAGAACTGCCAGAACAATCCCCAGAAAAAAGACGTACTTACCGATCTCCTGCATGAACAAACAAAGTATCCTCTAACCCTTCAAGTTCATCAAATGTTCTTCGGCTTTTACGTTCATCATCTCAGCCCGTTCCTGATACAGTTCAATCAGCAGTTTGGAATACGCTGGTATGGGATCGCCTATATCGCAGGTTTTCTTGCGGCTTTTTACCTGATGAAGTGGCTTGCGCGCCGCGGCTACGGATCGCTCCGGGAAAAGCAAGTGGGCGACTTTGTTTTTTATGCGGCGCTCTTCGGCGTTCTGATTGGTGGCCGGCTTGGATATGTGATTTTTTATCGGCCTTCCATGCTGACGGAAGATCCGGTGGGAATACTTCGTGTCTGGGACGGGGGAATGGCCAGCCATGGAGGAATACTCGGACTGGTTATTTTCAGCTGGATTTATGCGCGACGGAACCACCTATCGTGGACCGGGATTGGCGATAACCTTGTCACCGCTGCTCCGCTCGGCCTTCTCTTTGGGCGGATCGCAAATTTCATCAATGGCGAGCTTTATGGGAGAGTGACGACGGTGCCATGGGCAATGCAGTTCCCTGCCGAATTACTTGATCATCCCGAGGAAGCGGCCGCCGCTCTCCAGCAAGCTCCAAAAATAGATCCGACACTGGACAATATTCCGGCAATCATTGCCGCCAGCCGGCATAGCGAACAAGTGCGAAACCTGCTCGCTGGAATTCTCACTCCCCGCCATCCGAGCCAGCTTTACGAAGCGTTTCTCGAAGGTGTTTGCCTGTTCGTGCTCCTGCTGTTAATCCGTCTCAGGTTCAGGAAACCGGATGGGGTGACTACGGGTTGCTTCTTTATCCTTTACCCCGTCATGCGCATCATCGGCGAAAACTTTCGAGAACCTGACGCGCCTCTGACTGGTCCTTTAACTCGGGGGCAATTTCTTTCTCTATTCATGTTCCTGATCGCCGCCGCATTTCTTTGGAACGCATGGAAAAACCGCAAGCGATCGACATCGTGGCAACCATAATCGGCAGCGGCTAGGCTAGCTTAGCTTAGCTTGGAGGGCGCCGGTCTCTCGCGGCCACCCCGGCACCCGGCATCAACATCATCTCACGGCGCCGACGGAGCGGACGCCCTCCAGGGGATCGGCCAGCAATGGCCCTCCGTCGTGGCAACATCAGCTTGGAGATGCGGTCCCTCGCAGCCGCCCGCTACCCGGCATCAACATCATCTCACGGCGCCGACGGAGCGGACGCCCTCCCAGGGGATCGGCAAGCAATGGCCCATCGGTTTCGGTGCAAGCCTGGAGGGCTGCGGTCCCTCGCAGGCCGTTGCCGGCCGTAAATTGAACACCGGTTTCACGGCGCCGACGGAGCGGACGCCCTCTAGGGGATCGGCCGGCAATGGCCCATCCGTTTCGGTGCAAGCCTGGAGGGCTGCGGTCCCTCGCAGCCACCATCAACATTATCTCACGGCGCCGACGGAGCGGACGCCCTCCGTTCCAGGGGGGCGCCAAGCAATGGCCCTCCGTCGCTACCTCGGCGTCAGTCGAAGAAACTCGTTAGGAGCGATTTTAACGAGCGCAAGGCGAACATCCTTTTGCTTTTTCGCCTGATAGAGTTCGACCTTCCCACTGTCATCTTTCCCAGCTTTCAGGACATCAAAGTCCCCAATCTTTGCCGGTTCGTTCGTTTGCAGGAAATAAGGCTGTCCCTTCCAGCGCAGCACTTCCCTGCCCGGTTTTTCCCGTGGATCGGGACTCAGGGTGACGGCGTCCGCAACTGCGGTCGGCTCGGAGATCCGTTCATCACGCTCGCGGTTCGCTTGATCCAGCCAGGCGCTCCAGGCGACTAGACACAGCAACGCAAGAAAGCCGGCCATGAGTCTGATCGCCCAGTTAGCACCCGGAAATTGCTCGCTGGTATCGACGTCCATCGGACAAAATATAGAATCCTTGAAAAAGCAAAACCACCTACCGTTTTTGCGCCAGAAAATACCTCGGTTGGTAACGCTTCATTTGCGCGGGAAGCAGGAGAGGCAATGGTTGTTGCGCAGCGCTTCGAGTCGAATCGACATACTGTGCCGAAGCATTCCTCAGGGCCCGCCATCGTTCCCAATCGTAATCGGGAGCGTGCATTACCTGGCGAAGCAGGCTCCTCCATTCGGTGATTGCGCGTTCAATATCTCCATACCGCAATGACTCATTTATGAGTCGGTTTCGAGGCGTCTGCTCCTCGACAATCGCTCGAATGACCTCGGAGGCACCGGCCCCGTAAGCTGGCGGGACACCCATCTCCAGGTACCCTGGATAATCCGCGCGAGCGTACGTTTTCTGACAGATCGACCCGAGGCGCCCGCCGAAAAGCGATTCGTCCAAAGCAAAGCGATGTCCGGCACGTAGATTTCCCAGGTCAAAAACCAGATCTTCAATCGGGTATTCTTCTTCTTCGAGGGCCGCAGCGATCGCCAATCCTTCTCCCTGATTAAAAAAGCTGAATAGAATGCCACGCCGGGTCGGTTTTCCTGTCTTATCAATCAATCCGAACTGGCGCCACGCGAAGGCAGGAGTCACCGGCAATTCCATCGATTCGCATTCAGGGCGGAATTGGCAAGTCTGGCAGATATCCGGATAGCTCCGCTGTGTCAGCGGATCCGCAAGTACGTGTCCAAACTCATCCAAATACCCCGAAGCGGCTCGGTGCCCAAACCTGAATTGGGCCGAAACGATGGACTCGCGCCTGCTGAAATTCCAAAATTCACCATCGATTTCAGCGGCAACGATTGGCAAAAGTTCCTCTTTGAATTCACTTTTCGAGAGGGACTTCTTTTGCGCGATGAGCGGATAACGCTCCCGCAGCAGTTTTCGCAGCCACTTTACGGGAGTCCACCCATTCTCCGACACGGCAGCCACAGTCACCTCCCGTCCATACTCAAAAACTCCGTTTCCCAACCGGCACTTGCACAAGCCTCCAAAACCGATGCCACTCAGACTGGCCGGCAGCATAAGCGCGGGTCGCCAAGTATCTCGCTTCGTTCGTACCAAGAGCCTTGCAAGAGTTGTCTGCGTCGCCGGCGGCTGTTTTTGCCAGCGACCCATCGAATTTTTCATTTCGATCTGATGCCGCCTGACAAACCTGCCACGTTCACTGTCCACTCGAATTTCACAGGGTCGAAACCCGGTTTCGTAAAATCCCTCGATGCCAAGCGTCAACATTTTGGAGGTGAATAAGCGCCTGGAAAGATCAATCGCATTGCGGAAGGAGTCTTCACCTCGTGAAGTAGCGACATCCATAACCGCAATGAACGAAGGCCAGTCGAGCGGTTCTGAACGCTTGAGCTTTAGC
>Ga0070698_100006832_pt1 | contig 12364 bp, 14 predicted proteins | sample KBSK1502metaG_FD_65477 | JGI IMG/M metagenome (GOLD analysis project Ga0070698, IMG submission 65477) | Corn, switchgrass and miscanthus rhizosphere microbial communities from Kellogg Biological Station, Michigan, USA - KBS K1-50-2 metaG | ecosystem: Host-associated > Plants > Roots >...
GAGAGTTCTTAGACCGGCCTGCAAGGCTCTCTCTATCACTAAGGGAAAGAGAAGGCAATGTTGGTATTACGCCAGATAATTATCAAATTTTGCCGCCATCAAGTAATCACATTTACACCCCACCGGCCCAGCAAATGAGCCACATGCATGTGCCGCACTTCAAACCAGTCAGGCCCCACTTCCCCAAGCGGCGTATACGGCGGCGGGAGAAACTCGTGCAACATCTGGACCAGCACGGGCCGCGCCCGTTCCTCCTTCATTTCGCCGAGCGAGAGGGCAGCGGCCCATCGTACCCCCGGATCGTCGCTCTGCAAGAAGGGAAGCAGGAGATCCCTGGCCCAGGCTGAGCGCGTGTGTCCGATGGCAAAGGCGGCCACCATCTGATCGTCGCCCTGCGCCTGCTGCAGCACACGCGAGAATGTTAATAGGTCAACGCTGCTCCAGCGCTCTTGAAACGCTTCGATGTCCTCTTGCAGCCACTCCTCGGTGCTGATGACCTGGATGGCGCGGAAGGCATACGCAACATAGTCGGGAAGTGTGGGCATGCTCGTCTTCTTTTACTCGGTGGCCTCTTTGAGTGCGGCGTCTCGGGCCTCGTCCAGGCGACGGTGTTCGTATGCCAGCTGCGCGCGCAGCATGTCTACCACGGTCTCCACCTGGCCCAGCGCTGCGGCAGCTTCTTCGATGATCTCATGGTAGCGCGCCTGTGGACCTCCAGGGATCAGGATGTTGGCAGCGTTAATGCTGGCCAGCGTATCGAGCCGGGCAAAGATGATCTGCAGCGCTGCGTAGGTCTCCTCCAGGTCGTTCATAGCTGTTCCTCCTCTCCGGGACCAGGTCTCAGGTGGTTCTTTTGCGGGTAGGATGGCTTTGCTGGACCTGCTGCTCAAGGGCTTGCCTGGCCGCGATTTCGCCCTGCAGGAGTTTCCAGACTTCTTGTAAACGGCTCTCCTGCCCATCGGCGCGTTTCTGGTAGCCAAGCGCTGTGATCTGCACGGCTTCCGTCTGCATCGCCACTTGCTCGATCCGCTGCTCCACCTTCTCCAGGCGTTCATGGAATTGCGCTGCGTCCTGCGCCTGGTCGCGCTCCACCTGCTCAAGCGCAGTCAAGACCTCACACACCTGCTGCTCTACGAGGGTCGTCATGTCCCGGCGAAGTGTCACGAGCGCTTCCTGCTGCTCTTTGAGGTCGCGATGCACCTGGTCAACCTGCTTGGCCTGCTCGATAAGTCTGCGCTCCAGTTCCTGCTGGGCTTGTTGGAGGGTCGCCTGCGCGGTGTGCAGCTGACCCACCAGGTCGGTGCGGAGCTGCTCCAGATCCTGCTGGTGTTGCCTGGCCTGGTCTGCAAGTTCGTCGCAGCTCCGCTCGATCTGCTGCCCCTGGTCACGTACCACAGCAGAGAGCACCTCGTGTTGCTGCCCTGCTTTCTCCAGCGCCCGTTGCAGCTCGTCGCGATGGGTCGAAAGTCGGTGCGACAGGTCCTCCGATAACTCACGGAGTCTCGCAGTCACCTGCTCGAAGGCGGCGTGCGTGGTCGCCTCGTGCCGCTTCGATGCATCCAGCACATCCTGCATCAATTTCGTCAAGCGCTGGTGGTCTTCCATGATCTGCAGTTGTTGCCGGGGAATGCTTGGCAGGTCGAGCTTGCGTACTTCGCTGGTGATGGCAGCGGTCGGGTCAACAATGGGCCGAATAGCGGCAACGTCGCTCATGCGAACCAGGCGCGTGCGTGGGGGAACGCCGACCGGCTCTTTTTTGACCTTGAGCCGTCCAGAGGTGACCCACCGCCGCGTCATCGCCTCACTGGTTCTGGTGATCCGGGCGGCATCGGTTAGACTGATCCATGCATCTTCGGGTCCAGCCAACTCCTCTACATACTGGACGAGGTCGTCTTTGCTCGCCTTTTGCTCCGCCTTGCGCTGTTCCGAGGGGGTTGTGCTCATCTTCTGCCTCCTGTGTATAGTGAATCGGCACAGCCACGCTCGGCGCGCCTCTTTGATCAGTCCTGGCATAAGAAAAGCTGGCTGTGAACAGACTTTCAAGCGCATACCGTACGAGGTGGCTATCTGAGCCAGTTCACTAGCAAGTGCGCGTCCCTTTGCGATAAAGAAAACTCCTTCCACTTGGTGTTCATCCCAATTAAAGCCAAACTCTTTCGCCGCTGCATTCATATTACGCTCGGTTTTGCGGTAGATCTGGGCGAAAGAGATCACGACCTCATCGGTTGTACCCTCCAGTGCTCTAGCAAGGGTCGCAAAGTCGCGTCAGTGCCACTCGACAGGGGTCAGTGACGAGAAGATAATGGGATCATAGCGCCAGATGAGCCTCTCTACCCCGTACTCGCCTGCTATCCGCCGCATATGCTCAACCGTTTGTGTAGCGTTGGTCACCCTGGATTCCAGCTCAAGCGGATAGCCGTTGACAGTGTGCTGGATGATAAACGGATAGCCTCTCTGCTGCACCTCTGGCAGATACTGAAGGAGTGGGCCGATGTTCTTTGTCCAGAATACAAAGCCATCTACCTGTTCAGGAGAGAGATCAATGGTATAGATTTGTCGTCCATATGGATTGACCATTTTGCACGACCCGGCCCGCAGGCGATTCATAAACCACTCGCCGTAGAAGGTCGGTATATCTGTTTTGTAGCTGGCTGAGATAATCATACCATACTATTCTTATACTTTACGACAAATCCGGTAGGTAATTGTCCCTTTCAGCTTCGGATCTTTGAATTTACTGTAGTAAGGTTCCAAGTCGGTCTTCTCTTCGTCAAATTCCATTTGAAACCCATGATACTTTACGCCATTAAGACAATCCAAATTATAGTTCATAGCCAGAGAATCAAACCAATTGTAAAAGTTCCAAGAACCATTATCTACAAAGAGAAAAAATGAGCCAGGTTTAGCATTTCCAAATAGGTACTCGAAGAAAGAATCTGCATCTCCTTTATTTGAGAAGACCTCAGACATAAAGAAAATCATGGTGAATAAATCAGTTTCTAGGAGTTTATTGTATGTCGCCCCCCATTTCACTGGTTCCGTAACATCAAGTCTTCTGAAAGATATACCCATACCGAAGGTGCTCTTCAGTTTCTCGTATACGTCTTCCCAGGAGTCACCCCATGCTTCCTCCCGATCATATAATCTACACATCAACCTCGCAGACTTACCCTCACGTTCCATAAACTTGAGGACTCCTAAAAGATCACTACCTGGTCCTCCACCAACACAAGACACACTTATATTGGGTCTGTCGAATATATTGCGTAAGTCCTGAGTATCTCTAATGAATTGGTATACCATGTTCGCATGAGCGGCAGTATAGCGATATATATATGCAAAACGCGTAATAGGGTCACTATAGTCTATATTGGTAGTATACATTAAATCTTGATAGATTTCACTCAAATCTTCTAATCTACTCCTAATAGCCTCATCTCGTTGATTTTCATTTACAATCTCATGTGAGATCTGATAATATAATTCATCCAGCACGGTCTTAATAAACCGGAAGCAATTCATAGTTGCCACCTTTCCACAAAGCGAAGTAGATTTCTTAATAAAATGCAGAAGGATGCCATCCCAAATTTTGTGTAATAGCGTGAAGCAGATATCCCTTGCGTTCGGGGCTGCTCTCTCCCCAGTCGACTCCGATCAGCACATCGAGTTCCTCGCGCATCACGTCCTCCAACACCACGCGCATGGCACTGCGGGCAAGGTCGCGTAGATGCTGGCGGAATTCCTGCTGATCTGGCAGTGGTGGGGCGGTCTGCTCCTGTGTTGAACTAGGGGTCTTGGGTGTGGTATCCTTCTTCTGACGATGAACAGGCAGAGTGTCCTCCTTTGGTGACTGAGCGAAGAACGTCAACAGGACGTTCTCTGCCTGTAGTATTGGCTCACAAGAGGCTCGTCGTCAGTCCGCTTCGCTTGTCACGCAAGGGCTGGATACGAGAGGAGAGGAACTCGACACCATATTTGCAGAGGAGGTTCCTCGTGGATCAATCATCGTTGCATCAAGAAGCACACGACATCTGGAACCAGAACGCCGCCTTCTGGGACGAATTTACGGGCGAGGGGACCTCATGGCATACCCACTTGCTTGGGCCGGCGGTCGATCGCCTCCTCCAGCTGCAACCTGGCGAACAGGTTCTGGATGTGGCCTGTGGCAATGGCAATTTCGCCCGCAGAATGGCCCAACAGGAAGCCTACGTCACCGCCTGCGACTTCAGCGAAGTCTTTCTTGAGCGAGCGAAGGCGAGAACGACAGAGCATAGTGAGCGCATCGACTACCGTCTCATCGATGCCACTAACGAAGCACAACTCCTCTCCTTGGGCACGCGCCGCTTCGATGCCGTCTACTGCGGCATGGCCCTGCAGGACATGGCATCCATCGATCCCCTCCTGTCCGCGCTCACGCAACTGCTGAAAAGTACTGGTCGCTTCGTCTTTGCCGTCATGCATCCCTGCTTTAATGCTGCTGGCGTCAAGATGGTGATGGAAGAGGAGGACAAGGAAGGCGACATCATCACGGTCTATGCGGTCAAAGTCTCCAGGTATCTTGGGCTCACCCCCCGCAAAGGCCTGGGCATCATTGGTCAACCCACCCCGCAGTATTATTTTGACCGCCCGCTCAGTGTCCTCTTCACCGCCTGCTTCCGCGCTGGTTGGGTCCTCAATGGCCTGGAGGAGCCTGCTTTCGCTGAAAGCCACGGGTCACGCCGCCCTCTGGGCTGGAGCGGAAAGTTGAAGGAGATCCCGCCGGTGTTGGTGGCGCGATGCGTGTTGTCCCCCAGTCGTGAGCGCTGAGGCTCTTGCTCGTGTGCAACAGAGCCTTCAATCTCATCGGACTGACCACTGGATTCACAGCTTGTCGTTAGTAGAGTAGGCGGCTGGCGAGGTACTGGTAATTCCTTAGACCTGCCTGCCAGGTATCCCCGCAGGTGGTTTCACAGGACAGTCCTTTTCCATCCGCCCCTCCCCGAACCGTGCTTGCTACTTTCATAGCACACGGCTCTCCAACTTCCGATAGTCTACTTAGATCGGCTTTCCGCATCTCGCGTACCTACCCGTTGGAACTATCGTACCACCTATTCCCCTTCGTCATGTCTCAGGCATTACACCTGAGCATTTGGCTACTATGGGAACTCCGTCGCCCTGAGCCTCGCGGCTTGTAGGCGATCCCGCATTTGCCCACGTGAGACGTCAGAGTACGTGTAGGTAGCCCCGTTCGTTTCCTTGCCCTGTTCGTTACCAGGTACTCACCGCAGAGAGCCTTCACGAGCCGTTGTGTAAAGCTCGCTATTTCCCAGAGGTTCCTCTGACCTCTGGTCTGACGGTGTCGCCGCTTCAGGGATGCTGCGACGGGCGCCGAATTTCGCCGTTGGAAACTGGGGTTCAACCAATACAGGCTTCACCTTGCGTACAGGACTTGCGGCCCCTCACGCTACATCCCTTCGCGTTTAGCCGCTTTTCCGACATGCTCCTTTCCCCTTCAGGTTTCCCCTCCAGGTTGGCCGGCTGTCCTAGGAGGTTATTACGCTCTCGACCTCCTGCCCCTATGGGGCAATCTCACGTGCACCGAAGCGGCGCACCACAACTTTCGGGATGGCATCTGCAGAAGTGCATACTAATATAACATAAGGCAGAGGAATTGAAAAGCTATATTGAGGTAAGGCTAGGATCCTGGCGAAAATAGCTCATAGCGAACTTTTTTTCGAACAATTTGCCTGGTTTGGAGTGTTTGAGTCCGAGTAAAAGCCTTTCTAGGGTCTATTTGGGGTAATTCATGCAACATTTGTCCTCATTCCGTATGTTATTTCCTGCTTCATGAAGCCTCTTGAGAAGCGGCTTTACAATGCTATGAGCTATTTTCGCCAGGATCCTAGCCTTACCTCTACAGGCCCAGTTTGTCCTGGGCTTTAACGTCCTACAGCAGGCCACGGTCGTCCTGCTGCGAGCAGTCATCACGAGCAGAAGCCTCCTGCTGCACTTTTCGGCGGTCCCGGACTGGGTCCCCCAACTGCCCCCACTCAGCAGCGGGAGAAGTCGGCACGGGGGCCACGAGGAGGACATGCTGAAGCTGGTGCGCACGAGCATCCCCATTGGATTTGCGGCGGACGCTTTGACACGCATGCAAAGGATGCTCGACCAGCTCCCATATGGGGCTGATCGCCCTGGGGTATGAAGCAGAGCCGGCGCCTGGGGAGCGCCGGGCCCGACCCCGACCGACGCGGACAAGAGCGGGGTGGTCGTACAGCCAACCTGCGAGATACTTTTCTTGCAGCAGAATTTCCCGGCGCTCTTCAACCTGCTGCCCTTTACCGAACTCCTGCAGGCTGGCAGGGTGAGCTGCCTCAAGCTCAGCAGGAAGTCGGTCCTGCGCGGGAGGGCGCTCGGGCTGAGTACCGAGGAGATGCTCTCCAGGCTGGCCCGCTACCATCAGCACGGAGAAGTTGCCCACCTCGTACCGTACGTTTTGAGCGACTTCTCCTCTACCACCGTCGAGCGGGTCTCCCTCATCGAGGTTTCCAGTGAGGCCGCCGCTGAGGTGCTGAGCCGCCAGACCCAGCTGCACGCCCGTCGGCTCGCTCCCTGTCTTGTGGCTGTCCCCCCGGACGAGTTCACGCTCAGGGAGGTCTGGAGCGTGTGCGAACGCGAGGGCATCGATGTCCGGCAGGTGGCACCACCGCCATGAGACGCCCCTCGTAGATGAACCCGATCGATGCCCCGACCACCCGGCCTATTCTTGGACTGGATGAGATGGTCGGAGAGGATGAGTGGGGAGTGACCGAAGGAGTCCTCCACATGCTCAGTGTCTCCGTTGCAGCGATGCGGTACGTTTTAGATAACGACAGGAGATCGCTCTCCCTCTTCATAAGAGAGAGCTAGCACCAATAGAGGGGGCAGGATGCGTATTCAGCCAGGCAACCAGATCCTCGGCATCCCCGTTTTAACCATGAGGAAGCTCCTGAAGTACGTCCAGGGACTCCAGAGTGGCACGCTGGACGTCATCGCCGAGCAGCTGGATGTGTGGATGCCGCAACCGCGGAGCAGATCCAGCGGGGCCTGCTGGAAGAGGGCTACATCGAGCCCTCGGGCTCCCCCTTCGGGCCGGAGCACTGGCATCTCACGTTGAAAGGCAGCGCGCTGGCCAATGCCCGCGCCAGGAAACCCATTACGCGCAAGACGGCCGAGCGCCTGATCGAGGAGTTCCTGGCGCGGGTCAGAGAAGTCAACGCCGGCGACTACGCCTACCGCGTCCGACGGGTCATCGTCTTCGGGAGTTTCCTGAGCGACTCTGCGGATTTAGGGGATGTCGATCTCTCGATCGAGCTGGAGGACCGCTATGCGGACCCAGACGCGCGCCAGGGGCGACCCGCCCCTGGCGGAACAGGCCGGGCGCTTCTTCAAGGACTATATGGAGGTGCTGGGCTGGCCAGAGCGAGAGGTGATCCTGAAGCTCAAGAACCGCTCGCCCTCGCTCTCGCTCCACTACGAGGAGCGGGAACAAGTCCTCTCCCGGTCTATACCGGCACGGGTCATCTACGATTCGACCTAGCCAGAAAATGCTGGCGAGAGGGCGTCCGCGGGACTTGTAAATACACCAGATCAGGAATGAAGGCCAGGTCGCTCGTCGAGGCAGAACGCCCGGATGCCATGATCCTGCGCTATTTCGCGGTAAGAAATTCAGGCACAGATGTAACCTTTTTGCTTATGGAAAACACACCTTCTCACCTTCGTCGACGAAGGCACTCGTCAAGAGAAAGGCCCGGGCGACGGCCCCTACCCGTGATTCTTCCACTCCCAGACGGGAGAGGTCATCTCGCACCAGCGCAAAGTCTTGCGGGTGAGGACCATAGCTGTCACGTAACTGTCTGAACAGGGGCGGTGTCCAGGCGGCCTGCTCGATGAAAGCCCGGTGCCTGGGGTTTTCGGGACGCATCCCCAGAAGCGAAGTTCCTACCTCGCTCACGCCATAACGCTTGTGCTCCTGCTCACTCAGCAGGCCATAGGCTAACAGAGAACCGAACGCGCCGTAAGTGGCGCCGATTTTTCCTGCATACCACCCCATGGCATGCATCACGGCGGCTCGATCGGCCGGCCAGGCGGAGGCATTGTCCAATACCTGAGCCAGCATATGGAGTGCAGTCCGAAGGTCTTTCTCAGGATAGTGTATCCAGCGTGCCATAGTGTCCTCCAGGTACTTCAGTACGATTTCTTCTCGAAAATACCGTACTTCTCAGGAAATGTCAAGGAGAAAAGAATAACAACGCATTCAGAACTCTTTGACGTGAGCGGCGTTCCTCTCACAACATTAACTGTATAGTATAATCAACCTGGAAGGAGACCGGTAGGGGAGGGGAGGAAAACAGCCACGGTTCGCCAACCACGTGGGTGATGAGGGCTGCCAGGTTCGACTTTCCAACCCAGCGAGATCGGTAGAGGCGAACTCCATGCAATAGCGAGGTGACCAGCCGCCACAAAGGGCCAGAAAATTTCGCGAATTTGGGCCGCTTTTGGCCGCATTTTAACGTATGGTAATGGCGATTAGCTAAAGGCGTATTATCAATAAATCCTAAAAAATCTGCACCCGCCAGATGGGGAGGGGAGGGTGAAACTCCGCAAGGGGCGAAAGATTTCATGCAACGGTATGGATCGGGAGATCAACAAGGTAGAAGAGGTATGGCCGGGATGCGTGTCAAAATCGCTCATAGCGTACGAGTATTCTCCCCTAAGAGAGGTAGGACCAGGATCCTGGTCCTACCTCTCTTAGGGGAGAAAAACCTGTTTTACATGCAGGAAAGCAGAAAGAGGGCAAGCTCAGCCTCAGTTATAAGGCACGTTGCACTTTTTCGTCAGTTTCGCACTGATAGACCTGCTGCCTGACCGTTCACACTGTCAAGTGCATTCGGCTTCTTAATCATCATTGAAATCCCATGAGAATCAAGCCGTAGGGAGTGTCAGTGGCCAAACAACAGATCTGTCAGTATCAGGCAGCTATACCAGTATAAACGGTTCGCTTCTGATGAAGGAGACAATATTTGCGGGGCTACTGCTAGCAGGAGGGGGACTAATGAGGGTAACGGTATACTGCAACACATGGCCTACTAAAGCATCAGCTTGAGTCCGGGTAAGTGTCACGGGAAACACTGACTTGTACTCAGGCCATTGGCTACTGTTCCCAGTGGCGTTGGTAAAGTTTTCTACCACTGCTTTCATAAAAGCGGCAGAGGGCTCCGCATTGTGTCCCAGGGTAATATCAAAGGCAACGAGAGACAGTACGTAAGGAGCACCGGAGTTACCTAGTACCCATCCCGCTCTGGCTTCTACTACAACTTCAAGTGAAGCGCTTTCTTCGTCTGTCGTTCCGCTTACTCTGAGACAATAACCAGGGATGTTTCCATGCACCTCTCGCGTGTAGACACTTACTAGTTTTACATTGTTCGCATTCATTGCTAATCTCCTTTGCATGAGGGCCGAATTCTGTAATGCTGACTGGAGCTGGGGCTGGAACTGTGGTGTTGGCGGTACCTGTGGTGGTGCCAACGAGCCTGTTGGTGAGACTGGTAGTGCTGCATTTCTAGATAGCGGCTGGTGGAGCGGAGACAGGTTGCCGTCAATATTGTCGTTGGAAGAGGCAGGAGCGATCAGTAAACCACATTTCCGACAAAAACGTGCCTGAGGCCTTAGGGGCGTCTTACAGCGTCGGCAATTCATCCTGTCACCTCTCATCCTGAAAAATCTCCTCGCTGGTCTGCCTTGCTGAGGCGTGATTTATGCTATTGGATTGTACTGGAGCCTTTCCCGCAGATCCATGTTACCTACTCACACATAAGTCGTTCTGCCTAATGAACCGGCGGAGTGACCCCTGTCTTATGGTATGGCGAAGTAATAGGAAACAGTTCGCTCTCGGCTAAAGATGTATATGGATTCGTAATCCCTATGTTTAAGGAAGCAATTGCCTTCCAAATATGACCCTCGTTAACGGCTCCCGGGGCAGGGATTGGAAACACACTTTGCTGGGCTTGCGTGGGCCAACCTGCATCCCCTAAATGACCAGTGGCTACAATCGCTGAAGTAACAACGGAAGTCATAGCAGAGAAGTCTATCACATCAATTCTAATTTCATACTTTGCTCCAATAGCATAGATGGCTGTTCCTGCCTCACACTCAATGGCAATCTCAAATGCACAGTCAGACGGGAAAGCCACATCTGCTATCATAGCACCCATCTTCCTTGGAAAGACTCTCACTAATCGTGCATCGTTTGAACTCATTTGAAACCTCTTTTCACAGATGTCATAGCACAGTCTACCACCTCGGCTTTCTGGTCTGGTCCTATAGGCCTATACGTGCATTTTTGATGACAGGATACAACATCTTTGTGAAGGGGCTCTACATCAGAGCAGGGCAGCAAGTTGCTATCGTGGGCGATGAATAAGACGCACTTTGTCGCTGGCCTGCTGGAGCAGTAGGCCCCGCAACTGGAAGAATCGCAACGTTACGGTTGGAGCAGGGTGTGCCTCGGCTTTTTGCCAATCGCCAGGAATACTATCAAGTACAAAGAGAAGAGAATACCTGACCTATCTGGTGAGATACCCTCTTCTCCCTTGCTCGTATTGACTCGTCGCTTACTAATCTCTCGCTTCAACATTCAAGGCACGACTCAGACGTTTAAACGACAAAAATCGGACCGGCGGAACCGAAAGTGGGAACACTGTCCGGGTCCAAACCGCTTGGACCTTCAATCACGCCTGCTGTAACGCTGTAAAGGTCGAAAGCCGGACCTGCGGTCACGGTAAAAGGGATGACGGTGCTTGCCGTGTTCCACGGGGCCTCTTGGAGATGTCCTGTAAGCGGTAGGAGCTGATGTAAATTGGCGCCGTTTACGAAGACGGCAAGACGGTAGGCCGATCCGTCCTCAAATGAGTCAGGCGAGGCTGTTACATTCACATTAATAGTGAAAGAGCTGCCTGCAAGAACGGCCAATGGTGCGGAAACACTGTTGATGGTGAGATCTGCCATAGTAGATTTCTCCTTTCGCGCGCTCACGCGCATGTCGTTTTACTTTTACGTCTCGTTTCAAGAGTTGAATCGACTGAGCGCAGATTCGACATACCCGCCTTCGTCAACTCCTCTTACAAACCGTATTGAGAGAGCACAGGTCAAAACCTGCTCTTATCTGGTCAGGTGCCTGAGCCAATGCCTGATGCGCCAACACGTCCCAAGCTTCACACCCATGGCCTCCAGGTAAGGGGCGATATAATCTCCGATCTCGTCCAGGCTTTTCAGGTAGCGGCGTCTGCTATCAGATACGTGGGTGATGTGGCCACACCAGATACCTCGACTTCCTTCCTCTGCACGTTCTTCAACCCAGACCCTGACGATGAACGACTGGACTGTGGACTCGATCTCATCCATAACTGCCCTCTTTTTTCCAGTGCGGCTGGGCTTGCCTGCGCTTGCTTTGACCAGACCTTCTCCGGTTCAATTATATTTTAGCCTGGAGGCGTCTCAGCAGCGTCTCTGGAACGTCTCTGAAGCGTCTTCGCTCCCGCTCGTTTTTGGCGACGGGGTGAGCCGGGAGTTCTTGCTCAAGGGCTGTTCCACATGCTGCATGATCAGCGTTAATTTGACAATGCCCAGATTATAGATACCATGCAATTCCAACAGTGAGGCTGAGATACTCTTCAAGTAGAAATATTCAAAAGAGTTCGCGATGGCATCAACAGGTATAAAATTCAGTTCCTCTCTCGTTAATACACTGGATGAAAAACGAATAGGAAGCACTTTATAGCTTTCTGGATTTCGTGAAGAATAATTGCTCAAAACAGCATATCTTTCCTGCAAAAATTATATGAAAATGTTATGATAGTCGGGGATAAACTCGTTCCTCTAGCAGGGAACAATCTCACGGGAGCACCCCATGTGCCGGTGGCACGCCACTGGGCATGAAAAAGGGTAGAATGAGCGTAGGACGCTGCAACGACAAGAGATCGGTGAGATGCTAGTGCTGCGAGCCTGAAGGGGAGTCCGATCCGGGTGCTGTGAGGCACCACCGTCTGTCGCTGCCTGAAAGGTCCACCTCCTGAGCGTCGTTGACCCAGTTGGAGCTTTCAATAAAGCCACGTCGAACACTGGAACTACATGTCGTGCGAAGTCAAGATAGTGTACCAGGGGGAGTTGTTATGTCTACGCTCAGCGTCCAGTTATTTGGGAAATTCTGTGTCTGGCGTGATGAGCAGGTGCTAGATGGGTTCGACGCTCGCAAGGCACAGGAACTCTTCTGTTATCTCCTACTCCAACGGGAACACTCACTACCCCGTGAAACACTTGCTAGCCTGCTGTGGCCTGATACCACCAC
>Ga0070698_100006833_pt1 | contig 12364 bp, 8 predicted proteins | sample KBSK1502metaG_FD_65477 | JGI IMG/M metagenome (GOLD analysis project Ga0070698, IMG submission 65477) | Corn, switchgrass and miscanthus rhizosphere microbial communities from Kellogg Biological Station, Michigan, USA - KBS K1-50-2 metaG | ecosystem: Host-associated > Plants > Roots >...
GGCAACTGGATCCTCAGCCACCACGCGGTGCCCCGACACGACCTCTATACGTTCACGGTCAGCAACCACCGGTGGATCACGCACGAGTGGCTCAGCGAAGTGATGGTGGCGCTGCTCTACGCCTTGGGTCGCCTGCCACTGGTCAGCCTCGTCTTCGGGGCCGTCACCGCGGCAGGCTTTCTCCTTGTCTACCTGGCGATCGACCGGCGCGTGAACTTCGTGATCGCGGGCCTTACCCTCGCCCTCGGCGTGGCGGCCGCCAATCCGATCTGGGGGCCGCGCATCCAGATGATCACCTTTGCGCTGAGCGCACTGACCTATCTCTGGGTGAAGCGCTTTTGCGAGGGGCACAGCCGCGCGCTCTATCTCCTCCCCCTCGTGATGCTGTTCTGGGTCAACCTTCATGGGGGCTTCGTGTTCGGCTACGCGATCCTGGGGCTGGCGCTGTTGGTGGAAGCGCTCCGATACCTGACCGGGCGCCCGGGTGCGATGGCCCTGCCGCGCCTTAAGGCGATGGCGATCGTCCTAGCCGCGTCGATCGCGGTTGCCATCCTCAACCCCAATGGCTGGGACATCTACCTCTATCCCTTCCAGACCGGTGGCAGCCCGGAGCAGCAGCGACTGATCGTTGAGTGGTTCTCACCGAACTTCCAGATGTCCCAGATCTGGGCCTTCGAGGCGATGATCTTGCTCATCATCCTCGGGCTGGCGCTGTCACGGCGGATCGAGCCGCGCCAGTTGCTGCTCCTCCTGCTGGGTCTCGGCCTCGCCCTGCACTCGGTCCGCAACCTTTCCTTCTTCATGCTGGTCGCGGTCCCGGCGCTGGCGGACTACGCGCAGCAAGCGCGCGAGCGCCTCTCCCGTAAGTGGCCGCGGCGCGTCCCCAGGACCACGCCGCTGACCTTTGCCGCAAACGTCGTGATGCTGGTGCTGATTCTCGCCGTTGTCGCGGGGGCCAGCGCGCCCAGCCTGCTGCAGCGCGTCGATGGCAAGTTGGTCGCACGCGACTTCCCCATCAAGGCGGCCGACTTCCTGGTGGCGCATCCGCCGCCCGGCAACATGCTCAACGTCTATGGCTGGGGTGGCTACTTGATCTTCCGCCTCGAAGGACACGCCCCGCCACAGCCGGTGTTCATCTTCGGGGATGCGGCGCTAGCCGGCGATCAGCTACTGCGCGATTACGACCATTTGCAATCGCTGGCATCGGACCAGTCGCACTTGCTGGATCGGTACCAGATCAACTGGGTGATCTTCCACTCGAACGACCCGATCATCACCGAGCTTCGTCAGATCCACAATTCGCCGGGGCAGACGGGCTGGTTTGAGCTCGGCAGCTTCGACAGGGCGACCCTGATGATGCGCGACACGCCCGCCAACCGCGCCTACGCCGTGAAGTCCCGGGGATGACCCACGCTGCGGCGCGCCGGCGATTCCGCCAGCGGGTGCTGGTGGTCTTCCTCCTGGCGATGCTGATTCCCTACGGCCGCCAGCTGGTGACGTCCTCGACCGTGGGGCAGGACTTCCGCGCCTTCTTTGCCGCGGCCACCGTCGTTGCGCATCATGGCGACCCGTACAACTGGCCGACGCTGGCCGAAACCGAGTACAAGCTTTACGACGCACCGCAGGGGCTGGTGCCGGGCAATCCGGCTTATTACGAATTCCTCGCCTTCCCCGAAGGACCGTGGCTGGCGTATGCGCTGGCGCCCATCACCAACCTTCCCTGGCCGGTCGCCTATGCCCTCTACGCCACCCTGCTTGGTCTGCTTCTGTTGACGGCATCGTTTTTGACCTTCATCCTGCTGGGCTGGTCTCGCCGGCAGGCCACGCTTGGCGCGGGAGCCACCCTCCTCTGCGCGGTGGGCTTTATCAATCTCTTCATGGGCCAGGTCTCGGTCATCGTGTTCGGCGCGTTGATCGTGGCCTGGGTGCTTGCTCGCAACGGACAGCCTTTCTTGGCCGGTGCCGTCTTGGTGTTGGTCTGGGTCAAGCCGAACATCGGCTTGCCACTCCCGTTCGTGCTCGCGCTGCTGGAGCCCGTGGTGGCTCGCCGCATGATTTCGGCCTTCGTCGTCGCGTCGGCCGGCGCCTTCGGGCTGATGGCCGCCGTCATGGGGCTCCGGTTTCTCGAGTGGCCGCTCCAGGTCCCGCGCATGTGGCAGGCGGTGCAGGGTCTTCAACCCGACATCGCGTCGGTCGAGAGCTTTTTCTACCCGGGCCTGCATGGCTGGATCAAGACGGCGGCTTTGCTGGTCACCTTGCTCGTAGCCGTCGCCTACGGGGTTTGGGCGATCCGTCGCGCCCCCGACGCCCACACCCGCGGGCTCACGCTGCTGATCATCTGGCTCTTCGCCCTGCCGTTCGTGCAGTCCTACGACCTCGTCCTCTTGCTGCCGGCCGTGGCATCGCTGCTCGGACCACGGCTCGACGGCTGGGAGGATCCGCTGGTCGAGCTCACCGTCTGGGGCTTTGCCGTGATTCCCCTCCTCTATTTCCTCGGCGCGCGGCTCGGCTACTTCAACGGCTTCACCGTGATCCCGCTCTCGCTGCTCGTCATCGCCTGGCACCGGCGGATGCTGCGGCGGCCGGCCGTGCCGGCGCAGCTCAGGGCGGCATGAACCCACAACGCTGGTATGGGGTTCGGCGACTTTACGAGGCCCGCTTTCGCGAGCGGGTGCTGCTCGGGCTGGTTGTGATCGCCGCGCTCTACTACGTCACCTGGTCGGTCGTGCAATGGGCGACCCTCACGCCGGCCGCGCTTCGCTTCGACTTCGTCAACTATTTCGGGGGCGCGCAGGCGGCCGCGCACGGGACCGACATCTATGCCGATTTCAAGCAGTCCTGGGGGACCGAATCGTGGGTCGTCGCTTACATCTACCCGCCGTTCTTCGCGCTGCTGCTGGCACCGCTGACCGCGTTCGGGCTGGTGGCGGCGGCACGCATCTGGCTACTCGTCGTGCATCTGGCGTTCCTGGTTGCGCTCGCGCTCATCCTGCGGATCCATCCCGAGCTCTCGCGCGGCGGCCGGCGGCTGTTTCTCCTGGCGAGCTTCACCTTCATGCCCGTCTACCTCAATCTCAAATTCCAGCAGGTGGCGACCGTGTGGCTGCTGCTGCTCGTCGCCACGCTCTGGGCGGTGTTGCGACGGCGGGCCGGGCTGGCCGGCATCTTCATCGCGGCCGCCGCTTCGCTCAAGGTGTCGCCGATTTTTCTGATCCCGTTGTTCGCCCGGTTGGGCCGCTGGCGTGTCGCGCTGCTGGGTGGCGTGACACTGGTTGCCGTCACCGTGGTCAGCATGCTCGCCGCGCCCGGAAGCTGGCAATTCTTCACCGTCGTGCTACCCCGCATCGGTCTCGGGACGGCGAACTGGGACAACGGATCGATCGATGGATTGGTGAGTCGCATTGTCGAGCTCGCCCCTGGTCTCTTCGGTGGCGCGACGCAAGCGGTGGCCAAGGTCGCGATCGTGGCGGCCGCCGTGATCGTCATTGGCGTCACGCTGTGGTTCGCGCGTGATACGCAACGTCTCAAACGCTCGCATCGCACTAGAACGTCTCGAACGCTCGTGTGGCACGTCCCGCGCCACTCGCGTCGGGCGACGCCCGGAGCGCGGCTCGCGTGGGGCGACGCCCCGCGGCAGAACTGGACGCTTCGGCTCGGCGTCGCGGCGCTGATCACCGCGCTGCTGATCGTCAGCAGCGTCACCTGGCAGCATCACCTGGTGACCCTACTGCTGCCAATCGCGACCGCCCTGGCGTGGATCACGGTTCGCAAGCCGGGCGCTCGGTACGGGTGGGGACTCGCCGCGGCCTACGTGATGTGCTGGATCGACCGGCGCGCCTTCCCCTTGCCGGCCGACCTCCAGGTGCACTCGCCGGGACAGGGGGCGCTGGTGCTCGCCGGCACCTCGATCAAGCTGGCCGGCCTCTTGGTGTTATGGCTGCTGCTGCTAGGGATGCTTCGGCACGAACAGCGCATGGCGGCTCGGATCCCGGAACGCCCGGCGGCGGGCAGCCTGGCGCAGTCCGCCGCCTGACGGCCAGGCCTCAGGCCGCGACCGCGGTCGGCAGGTCCTGCGCCCGCCGGAGATAGAGGCGGCCGTAGAAGATAAGACCGGCGAGGAGCACGACCGGCGCGAGGCTGACGAACGAGCCACCCAGGTCGGCGACGACGGCGAACGCGACCGCGATCCAAAATGGCGCCGGGGTTGGAATCGCCTTCATCCGGTGGAGGACAAAGCTCAGCCACGCCGGCACCGCCAGCAGGACGGTGTCGTAGGGCAGCGCGTGCGGCGAAAAGAGGACGGCGACCGCGGTGGCCAGGGCAGCGAACGCTATCGGGTGGGCGCCCTGCCGCCGCCAGGCGGCGAGCGCCAGGGCCGCGAGCGCGAGCGCCCAGAGGCTGAAGCCCAGGATGGTCGAAAGCCGGCCGGGTAGAAGGGGCGAGGCCGTCCCGATCAGGCTGTCGTTGTAGCGCGCCACGCCTTGCCCGGCCTCGAGCGCACTCCCGGCCATCGCCTGAAGGCCGCTCACCCCACCAGCCAGCAGTGGACTCAGTCCGACGGCCGCCGCACCCAGTACGGCAGCCATCAGCGGGCGCCATTGCCGCTGGACGCCGAGCAGGATCAGGTAGGCGGGCAGGTACTGCGGCTTGAGCCCGAGCAGCAGCGCGCCGGCCGCCGCCATCGACCATCGGTCGTGCCGCCAGGCCCCGATGAGAAGGGCGGCGCCGAGCAAGAGCAGCCCACTCGATTGCCCTTCACTGAACAGTGCCCAGCTGGCCGGGAATGCCAGCAGCGCCGCGATGGCGAGCGGCAGCGAGCGGCGGCCGAGGGGTAGCCACCGCGCCAGCAGCAGCAACGCGAGCAGCAGCTGGCACAGGGTCAGCACCCGCCAGACCAGGAAGGCCGGCTCCGGGGGAAGAAACGTGAGCGGCACCCACACCAGCGCGAGGGCCAACGGCGCATCAAATGGCAGGCGTGGGTCGATGGCGTTATGCGAAAGCCGCAACATCAGGGGCCCGAGTTGGTCGGGCTTGTAGATCGCCTGCGGATGACCCTCGCGGATCAACAGCGCCGCCGAGTAGTTGATGGTGAAGTCGGCATTGCGACGTGCGAGGCTCGATTGAGAACCGACCACGAGCAACCCTGCAATAAGGAAGGCGGCGACGACGGCGACCGCCAATCGCTGCCAGCGGGCCCGCATCATGGCACCACCTGAAAGAGCGCGGCGGACCCCTGCCGGTCGACCAGGCGCAACGGCGAGTCGGCAAGCAACCGGTCGCGAAAGACGGCGCTCGTTGTCAACACGTAGCCGATCTTGTTGACGCGCAGGAATTCGGCGCGCTGGTCCGCACTCCAGCTGCCAAAGAAGGCGAGCACCTCCGAGGACTTGCGCGCGGCATCGATCGTCATGTCAGGGTGGCCGTCGAAGGCACGGGCGTCGGTCTGCGCGGGGACGAAGATGCCGTCGAGGTAGGTCGTGAGCACGATGTCGCGCCGCGAAACCTGCGGGGCGAGGCGGCCGAGCAGGGCGGCCTCGTCGACGCTTTCATATTCGGCATAGCGATCGAGCCGAAAGGCCGCGATCCAGTACGGCTGCGCCAGGCTAAAGAGTCCGAAGAGACTCGAGGCGGCGAGCGTCGCCATCAGGAGGCGACGGCGCCACGCCCGCCGTCGCACCTGCCGGAGCATGGCCAGCAGGCCCGGGGCGGCACACAGGCCAAACGGCACTGAGCTGGCCATGAAGCTGCGACCGAGGGTGCCGCTGATGCCCGGCGTGAACATGAACACCGTCATCCCAGCGATCCAGAGCGCAGGGAGCAGGAGGTCACCGCGCAACCGGTGGCGCCAGAGGGCGACCACGATCAAGCTGCTGGCGACCAGGTGCGACAGGACGATGAAGCCGAAGGGATCGCCGACGTCGAGCGCTGGCCGGATGACGCTCAGTGCGGCCGGCGACGTCCGCCATACCCACGCCAGGTACCCGAGGTAGGGCAGCTGCAGCAGGGCCGATACGATGGCAAACCAGAAGGCGCGGCGGTGGCGCCGGACCACCGACCACGAACCAATGGAGACGACGGCCAGCAAGGCCAGCTGCGGATAGATCAGCTGCAGTCCGACGAGCGCCAGCACGCCGCTCGCCGGCACGAAGCGTCCGGCGCGGCGGCGCAGCCGGAGCGCGACCACCATCGTCCAGCACATCAAGGCCAGCGCCCAGGGTAGGTGCGGCGCCATCGAGATCAGATCGGCAACGCTGGTCCCCGGGGAGGCCATCTCGGTGGCGTGCGTGGTCCAGGGCCCGAGATGAATGTCGCGCGGCAGCAGTGCGCCCACGCCGCCACCCAGCGCGCAGAGCACGAAGGCCCACCGGCGCAGCAGTCGCGGTCGGAAGAACTCGACGACCAGCAGCCACACCGCGGCCAGCAGCGCGGCCGCGGCCGCCAGCCTTAAGACGTGATAGAGCCAGGGCCCACCAGCCCAACCGATAAGGTGCGCCGGCCAGAGGTACCAGGGATACAAGAGAATCCCGGGCAGCGATTCCGAGGTAAAAGCCGGGTGGAAGAGCCAGGCACCCTGCCAGCCGTCGCGCCACATCGCCTGGTAGACGAAGGCATCGCGCGCAATGACGACGTAGCCGCTAAAGACGCTGGAGGGCGGCGTCGCGCGTGCGGCGAGCAGGATCGGGGGCACGGTCAGCAAACAGAGCGCGGCGATGACGAAGGCCGGCCGGCGCCAGGCAACGGCACGCGACGCGGGCTGTCGCCCGATCGACCCCGGCTCCGAGGTCCGGCGGGCTAGTGCCATCAGGCGGTGAGCCCACGGTTGGCAAACGGCGGCAGATCGCCAGCCATGACGACGGTGTAACGCCGAGTGTGAGGAACCCCTTCTCCCGGCCGTTATAGGTGGGCAGTGTCGACCCCTCGCTCCGCGGCCCGGGTCAACCCGGCCCTCACGACCGTCGGTCGGGTTCGCCCTGCCTTCGTGGCACAGGCCGTCATGGCCGGGGTCGCGATCGTCATCTACGCCCTGGTCCTCAACCAGGGCATCCACCATCACCAGGACTTCGGCGCCTACCTTAGCGCCGCCCGTGACATCCTGCAGGGCCAGCCACTCTACACTGCCTTTCTCCATCATCCGTTTCCCGACGCGACGCTCCGGCCGGCGTACATCTACCCACCGAGCTTCGCGCTTCTGATCGCGCCGCTCGGACTGCTTCCCGAGGTCGCGGCGGCCGCGGTCTGGATGGCGGTCGAGCAGGCGGCGTTGGCCGTCGCCATCGTCGTCGTGTTGCGATGGCTGCGGCCAACGAGGTGGGCGGTCGCGGCGTTGCTGGTGGCCACCCTGAGCTTCTATCCGCTCTGGGTCGACGTCGTCCAGGGGCAGACGAACCTGCTCGTGCTCCTGCTCGTCACGCTCGGGATGGTCGGCGTCCTGCGTGGCCGGGCGGCGTTCGGTGCCGCCATCGGGATCGCCGCGGCGCTGAAGTTGACGCCGCTCATCCTGGTCGTCTGGCTCCTGCTCGATCGACGCTTTCGCGCCGCCGCCTTCGTACTTGGGGGATTCGCGATCCTGACCTTAGCCGGCGCTCTCCTTCGATTCCAGGACACGGTCGCGTACTTCGGGCAGGTGCTGCCGGCGCTCGCGAAGGGCACGGCGTTCTATGCCAACCAATCGCTGGCCGGCGTGCTCGATCGAACCCTGAGCTCGAACGCCTACACCCAACCATGGATCAATCTGCCCTGGGTATCGCTGCTCCTCATCGCCGCTGCGGTCGTCTTGATCTCGTGGTGGTGGTGGCAAACGCGGCAGCATTCGGCGCCGTCGCGCGGCTTCGCCTTCATCCCGCTGGTCCCGCTGCTTTCGTCGGTGACGTGGACGCATCACCTGGTGATCGTGTTGCCTTTGATCTGGTTCAGCCTGGTCGCGCTCGGTCAGCGCGAATGGCCGCCGCTGCCGACCGCGGCGCTCGCTATGGTTCTGCTGCTCTTCAGCATTGCTTCCCGCTTGCCCGCGGGTCCGGCACTCGGGCAGACCGGTTTCCGCGCGGCGCAGACGATGGATCCGGTCGTCTTCCTCGCCGCGAACACGGTCTTCTTCGCCACCCTGATCCTCTTCCTCAGCGCGCCATGGCTGCTGCGCTCCCGCTAGCCCGACCGGCGCCGGCGCCCGCGCCGCGCTCGCGGCGAATCCGGTTCGCGCTGGTTTTCGCGGCGGCGATCGCGGCCATCTCCCTTCTCCCCTACCTGCTCGCCTACCTCTGGACCCCGCCCGGTCATCATTTCGCCGGCTTCTTCTTCATCGCCGACGATGCCACGACCTACCTGGCCAAGATGCGCCAGGGCGCGGACGGCGCATGGCTCTGGAGCGACCCCTACACCAGCGAGCCGCATGGGGGCGTGTTCCTCTTTGGCTTCTACCTCCTGTTCGGCCACCTGGCCGCGCTGCTGCACCTGCCGATGATCGCCGCCTATCACCTGGCCGGGATCAGCGGCGCCATCGCCCTGGTGCTCGCGGCGGAGCGACTCTGCCGCCGGCTGCTGCCGCCCGAGCGCGCCAACCTGGGGCTGGTCCTCGTCGTCCTCGGCTCCGGTGCCGGCTTCCTGGCGCAAGCCACCGGCAACCCCGCGATTCTCGGCAGCCGCATCGAAGCACTCGACCTCCACTTACCCGAGCTCAGCGGCTGGTACTCGATCCTCGCTATCCCCCATTTCGCCTGGGCGACGGCATTGATCATCATCGCGCTGCTCGGCTTGCTGCGGATCCTGGAGGCGCCGGGCTGGCGGCCCCTGGCGCTGACCGCCCTGTCGTTGATCGCGCTCACCGCCATTCACCCGCAGATGATCCCGGTGCTCGCGATCATCTGGGTCGCGTATCGGGCGTTGCTGCTGTTCTGGGGGCAGCGCCCACCGTGGCGGACCATCGCCGCGGAGGCGGCGGCGTTCGCCGCCACCCTGCCGCTGCTGGCCTACAACGCCTGGATCCTATTCCGCGACCCGACGATTGCCGAATGGGCCCGCCAGTGGCGACACCAGGCGCCCGGACCCGTGAGCCTCGCCCTCAGCCTCGGCCTGCCCCTGCTTCTCGCCATCGTTGGGATGTCGGTCGTCTGGCGACGCCGCGACCAGGGCCTCGCATTACTTCTGGTCTGGCCCCCGCTGGTCGTGGCGCTGCTCTACTTGCCGAACGCGGCGAATATCCAGCGCCGGCTGCTGGATGCACTCTTCGTTCCGATCGGCATCCTGGCGGCGGTCGGCCTGACGAGCCTGACCGTTCGTCTACGACGGGCTCGGGCGCGCCGACTGCAGGTGATCCTCGTCACCGTCTGCTGCTTCTCGTCCGCGATCGTGCTGGCCATCGCCCTTCGGTTTGCCTCGGGAGCGTTCCCGGAGGCGTACATCAACAACGATGCCTGGCAGGCGATGCAGTGGCTCTCGTCGCATCATCAAGCCGGCGACCGCGCCCTCTCCGCCCCGGGGGCCGGCCAGCTGCTCCCTGCCTGGGCCGGCGTCCCGGTCTACGTCGGCCACTACAGCGAGACGCTCGACTACTTCCAGAAGATCCGCAACGTCTCCGCCATCCTCGGCCCCGGTGAGCCGGACGGCGCGGTGCAGGATTTTCTTGCTGTCAATCATCTGACGGTCCTCTACTGGGGACCCGATGAGGCGGCGACCAGCTTTCAGCCGGATCTCCATGCCTACCTTTATCCGATCTATCGGCGCGGCGCGGTCGCGATCTACCGGGTGAGCGGGAGCTAGGCCACCATCGCCCTGCTCGAGCCGGTTCCAACCCAACGCGCCGCGGCCCGGCGACACCGCCCCTCGCCGGTGGTGATCGTCCAGCTGCTGGCCATCATGCTCTTTTTCGCGCTCGCCAGCCTCCGCTTCATAGTCGCGCCAATTGACCGCAGTGACGAGGGCGTCACCCTCACCAATGCCGCGCTCAGCGCCGCCGGGCTCGTGCCGTTCCGTGACTACTGGGCGCCCTACGGGCCGCTCGATACCTACGTGCTCGCCAGCGCCTTTAAATTGTTCGCCGTCAACGTCATGGTCGAGCGAGCGCTCGGTATGCTCGTGCTCGCGCTGTTTGCCGTGGTGGCGTATCGGCTGACGGGGCGGCTCGGTCTACGCGGTGGCATTCGTCTCATGCTCACCGGGCTCATCAGTGTCGTCCCGATCTCCGTTCCCGCGTTCAACTCCGCGTTTCTCGCGAACCTGATCGGCGTGACGGCCGTGCTGGCGTTCCTCTGCAGCCTGGAGCGCGAGCGGCGTCGATGGCCGTTGCTCGCCGGTGCTCTGGTCGGGCTGGCATCGTTCTCGCGCCCCGAATTCGCGCTCGCGCTCGGGATCGGTCTGGGCGCCGGGTACCTGGCGACGGGACTCACTCGCGCGAGCATGCGAGCCCGGCTGGTGCCGTACCTATTGGGCGCCGCCGGCGTCGCGGCCGTCCTCTGGGGAATCACCGTCCTGATTGCCGGTTTCGCACCGGTATGGTCGGACATCGTCGCCTACCCCGTCAGCCTCTATCCGCGGGCTCGCAGCATTCCCATCGGCGACGGCCACGAGGGACCGATGGTCATCGTCCTCGGGATCGCGTTCGCGCTGATCTGGGTCTGGGGCGCGGTGCGGGCTTATCGCCGGCGGTCAGTCCCCGACGAACGGGCGCGACTGATCGCCCTCGTGCTCAGCGGCCTGCTCATCTTCACCTGGGTCCGCACCCGAGCCGATGGGATTCATGCCCTGGACGCCTGGCCGCTGACCGCCATTCTGCTCGCCCTGTTGATGGAACGTCGGGGCCGGCTCGGCCGCCAGGCGCGCGGCGTTTTTCAGATGCTGGTGCCGATCGCCGGCATCCTCTTATTGTGTGTGGCTGCCGGCGGAACCGCCTTCCGCGACCTGGCGCTGCCCGCCGCCGCGGCCGGGGTTCCACGCAGTGGATTCAGCGGCGAGCGGGCCTGGATGCCAGCGCCCGAGCTGGCCGAGGTCATCCGCGAGATCCATGCCGCCACCCCAGATGGCCGTCCGATTTGGGTCGGGCTGCGGCGCAACGACCTGGTGCTGTTCAACGACGTCACGCTCTACTTTCTCAGCGACCGCAAGCCGGGCACGGTCTATTACGTAGCCTTTCCTGGGCTCACCAACACCGAGCCCATGGAGCGAACCATCGCCTGCCAGCTGGCGCACGCCGGAGTCACGCTGGCCGTGCTCGGACCCAACCCCGAGGGGGAGCCGTGGAACCTCAGCTCGGTGCCCGGGTCACGATTCCTCGACCAGTGGCTCGCCGCCCGGACCGTCGCCCGATCGCAGGTCGGCCCCTATCAGCTGCTCAGGCTGACGCCCGGTTTGCGTCCTGACGATCGATGCCTTTAGTCGGGTGCTTGCGGACGCGCGCCGGGATGGCGAGCAACTCGAGGAACATCACGGTGGAGTGCCGAATCGGATGCACGCGGCTTTGCGGTGAATTGATCCAGCGGGTCGGCACCTCGACGATCCGATAACCGGCTTGCTGGGCGCGATAGAGCACCTCGACGTCGAACCCGAATCCGCGGGTCTGCAGGACCGGGAAGACCCGCTCAGCGACCTCCGCGGTAAAGGCCTTGAAGCCGCACTGGGTATCGTGGACACCGCCGAGCACGAAGACCCGCACCAGGCGGTTGAAAATCTTGCCCATCGTCTCCCGATACCAGGGCTGGTGCAGCTCGACTTGCGAGTCTTTGAGCCCCCGGGACGCGATCGCGACGCCCGCGCCGCTACGCAGCGGCCGCAGGAGCTTCTCCATGTCATCGATGGGGACGCTCAGGTCGGCATCGCTGAAGATCCGATAGCGGCCGTGCGCCCGTGCCATCCCGAGCTGTACCGCGGCGCCCTTGCCCGCGTTGCGACCGGCCGCCACCAACTGCAGCTGCAGCCAGGTGGCCGCGCGCTGGCGCACCACCTCGGCGGTCGCGTCTCGACTGCCGTCGTCGACCACGATCACCTCCGCGCTAAGGCCACAGGTCCTGAGGTAACCCTCGATTTGGTCGAAGGTGGCGGGGAGGCGGAGCGCCTCGTTGAACGCCGGGATGATGATCGAGATCTCGGGGTTCACGCGGCTTTCTCCACCTTGCGCATCTCGGCCTTGAAGGCGAGCAGCTCGCTAAAGGCCCGTACTACGACACGAAAATTGGCCCCGGTCTGTCGGCCCGAGGTCCGCGCGTAATGCTGGATCGGCACCTCCACCACCCGCGCACGCAGCTGCCGCGCCAGCACGAAGACCTCGGTGTTGATCAGCGCACCCTCGGAGTGCAGCGCCATGCGTTCCAGCAGGTCGCGGCGCATCAGCTTGAAGGCGCAATTGACATCGCGAGCCAGGCGGCCGAACAAGATCGTC
>Ga0070698_100006835_pt1 | contig 12359 bp, 10 predicted proteins | sample KBSK1502metaG_FD_65477 | JGI IMG/M metagenome (GOLD analysis project Ga0070698, IMG submission 65477) | Corn, switchgrass and miscanthus rhizosphere microbial communities from Kellogg Biological Station, Michigan, USA - KBS K1-50-2 metaG | ecosystem: Host-associated > Plants > Roots >...
AAAGTCTGTGCCGGTACGCATCGGCAACGCTGCTTCGACGCAATTTCAGCTGGATGTGTACGGCGAAGTACTGGCGACGATGTTTGAAGCCGATTGCGCTGGAATCAAAATGGAGGAGCCCGATTGGGCCTTGATGGTGCATTTGATGAAATTCCTGGAATCAAACTGGCAGAAACCGGATGAAGGAATTTGGGAGGTGCGCGGCGGCCGCAAGAATTTCACCCACTCGAAAATGATGGCCTGGGTGGCGTTCGATTGCGCTGTGAAACTTGTTGAAGAATGCGGATGCGCGGCGGGCGAGCATCATGGCCGCTGGCGAAAAGTTAGAGAGCAAATTCGCGCAGAGGTTTGCGAGCGCGGTTACAACTCAAAGAGAAAGGCGTTCACCCAGTTTTACGGTTCCGATGCGCTGGACGCCAGCCTGTTGACGATGCCACTCGTTGGCTTTCTGCCTGCAACAGACGAACGTGTGCGCAACACCGTCGAGGCCATCGAACGCGAGCTGATGGAGGATGGCTTCGTCTTGCGTTATCGGCCGCAGGAATGCGGCGTGGACGGATTACCGGGGCGTGAAGGTGTTTTTCTCCCATGCTCTTTCTGGCTGGCTGCTTGCTGGCACCTCCTCGACCGAAAGAAAGAAGCGCGCGAATTATTCGAGCGCTTGCTTGACGTGCGAAACGACCTGGGCCTTCTCTCCGAGGAGTACGATCCGCGCGAGAAACGACAGCTGGGAAATTTTCCGCAGGCATTTTCGCATGTCGCGCTCCTTGGTGCCGCGCGAATCCTTGATGACGAGCAGGAAACCGTGACGTTGGAATGAATCAAGTAGCCCGGGCCTCGCTTGAAGAAACGAGACACCGAACCAAATCCTCAATTGTTACAATCCCGCAAAAATTTTTCCTTCGATCCAGGACAGCAGCAAGACCGAGTCGAGCAGCGCGCAACTGCTGTACAACCCGATAGGCGGATTCCTCCTCATTCGTCGTCACGATGCGCCGGATGTAATTGGCCAGCGGCTTGTTTCCATTCTGCTCGAGCAAGATATCGAGAACGTTAATCAATCCGGCAGGTTGCCCTCCCGACGTAATCACTGGCAGACGGTCAAGACCGGAAGAGGCGCTGAGCTCGACCGCTTCTCGGGTTGACGCGTCAGGCGGCAACGCAACGACTTTTGCCGAAGGCAACATTACGTCGCGCACTTTGACACTGCGGAAATCGACTACGTTATGAATCATCGCGCGCTCCGTAGCAGTGAGAGAGCCCTCGAGCTCGCTTTGTGCGGTGATCTGTTTCAAGTCCTCGCGTCCCGCAAAAAGACGAGCCCGTTTGGCGGCGTGACCCGGCAGGATCAGCTTGCCCAGCCGCGCACCGAGTTCGAGCAATGGTGAGAACAGGAGCGATGCTAGTTCGAGTACGCCGGCAAGTTGCGCCAGGGCGCGAAAGGGAAATCGCCGGAAAAGCGATTTGGGGAGAACAGAGAGCAGAAACAAATAGACTGGAAGCGCAATCGCCAGAGAGATAAAATAACCGGCGTAACCCCATGATCGGACTAACTCGCGCGTCAGCAGGAACAGACCGAGTATGTCCGCTGCGTTGGTGAACAGGAGAACGGTCACCAGCAATCGCTCCGGGTGCTTCAACAAGCGATTCAACCGCACGGCCGCCGGCACGCGACGCTTCACATTTTGTCGCAATCGAATTGGGTTGATCGCAAGCAGTCCGCTTTCAATCCCGTTGAACAGAAACGAAACAATCCAGCAACAAAAAATGATTAAACCGATTATCATGCCGCTGCCTCGAAAGCTTTCGGAGCTGTTTTCTCCAGTAAAATTTCCTCGATTCTTTTGCGGCCTGCGCGACGCACCGTAATAACAAGGCGCGGGATCTCTAATTTTGTGCCAGGCGGCGGCAAATAACCCAGCCGCGTGAAGACAAATCCGCCGATCGTGTCGATTCCTTCCGCGTCGATTTGAAAACCGAGATATTCGCTTACGTCATCAAGGCGCGCATTGCCGCTAACAAGGAATCTGCCGTTCCCGAGTGGCTCGATATAAAGAGCGACATCATCCCGTGGCACCACATCGCGAAGGATTTCTTCCACGATATCCTCCATCGTGATGACGCCTTCGGTGCCGCCAAATTCGTCAACCACGACGCCCATCCCCTGGGGACGAGTCAAAAAGAGCTTGAGCAGCTCCAGCGCTCCCATCGTCTCGGAGACGAAGGAAGGAGCGATTAATTTCTCAGTGTAATGTTCCGACGGATCGAGCATGAACAATTTCACATCGATCAGCCCAAGGATTTGATCGGGCGTGTCGGCGTAGACCGGGACCCGCCGATAACGATTCTTCTTCAGGCGCGCAATTGCTTCCTCGTTCGTCAAATCATCTGGCAGCATGAAACTATCAACGCGCGGCGTCATGCAGTCCTTTGCGGTTTTATCACCGAGTTTGATGATTTCTTGAATGATTTCGGCCTCGCCTTCGTACAAGGCGCCTTCCTCCTCACTCATCTCGATCAGCGTTTCCAATTCCTCGTCACTTAAGCGCGCACGGGTGCGGAGGTGCGATGGCGTCAGGAGATCGACCACGTAAGCGCTCACGTTTTCGAGCCCGCGGCCGATGCGGTCAAGAAGAGGCATTGATACCTGCAAGGCGAAGGCGCCGATCGTTGAGAGTCGATAAGGCGCTGAAAGCGCAAGGAGTTTTGGAATTAGATCGCAAAGCAGAACGATAATCGCGAAGATCGCGAGCCCTGCTGCCCACTGCGAAATGCGCCCGGCCAATGGGCCCTCCCACAGGAAGAACAGACACAACACCACCAGAAGCACGTTTACCAGGGCGTCGGCCAGGAGCAGGACATTGAGGACGCGACGCGGGTTTTCCCGGAAAAATTGCACGAATTTTGTGAGCCTTGCATGATGTGTTTCCAGACGGAGTAACTGATGCGGCTTGAGTGAGAAGAGGGCGGTTTCCACTCCGGAAAAGAGAGCGGAACAGAAAATCAAAATTGAAATGACCACCAGCAAGATGGCCAGGGCCACGGCTGTCATTTCTTGTGTCGAGGCGGCCAGGCCGCCTGCGAGAAGTCAGCCACGCGAGGCGGGCGGTCTTGCCCCTGGGAAAAACTGGTGCGCGCTGGTTTGCTCATCGTCTGAGCCGTGAGCAAATTAAGCTCTTCATGAACAAAGGCGAGAGGATTTCGCGGTTCGTAGGCAAGTTGGTTGTTGAAGATGTCGATCCGGACCAGAGAGACATCGCGAAACATCCATTTTATCGCGCGTTTTTCCATTGCTGGAATGAAAAACGTTATTACGAGGCGCATGACGTGCTCGAGCAGCTTTGGCTCAAGACCAAATCATCCGATGCAGATTATTTCAAAGGATTGATTCAGGCAGCTGGGGCTTTCGTCCATCTTCAGAAGCGATTTGAGTACCCACTGCACGCGAAACATGGCAAGCGCTTATCTCCTGCAGTTCGTCTGTTCCGGCTCGCGGATAAGAACCTGTCGCGCTTCGCACCGCGACATCACGGATTGGATGTGGCTGCGTTGTGTCAGCTGTTGCGCACGTGCGCCGATCGAATCGTTGCATCTGACTACAAGACCAATCCGTGGTCGCCGGAAACCGCGCCAAAATTAAGATTGGATACGTAGGTAAGTGCGATACACCCGAACCGCCCGGGCGATTGAGGTCAATCGCCCTACCTCGTGAAAATCAATTTCGTACCGGCGATAAGGAGAACCGTTGCCAGAAAGAGTGAAATCGCACGGACAGCAAGATGCCTGCTTCCCAGATGCGAACCTACAATTCCACCAATGACCGCGGATGCTGCGAGGAAAAGACCCAGCGAAGGAATTGAGTGAACTTTTGTAAAGTAACCGACGAGCCCGGCCATCGAGTTCACCCAAATGAACAGCGCCGAAACCGCAGCGGCTTGTCGAATGTGCGCCCATCGGCAAAACAGTAATAACGGTGTGAGAAATATTCCGCCGCCGGTCCCAGTCAGCCCGGAAAGGAATCCAAGGCCTGCACCTGCGCTAATTGCCACGGGCAGTGAAGGGGTGACTGTTTGCGGTGGATCGCTCCTCCGAAACACCAATCGCCCGGCCGAAAAAATCAGGACAACGCCTATCAGAATTCGGAGGACCGAGGCAGACGGCTGAAGATAGCCGCCGACGTACGCAGCCGGAATGGAAAGCAGCGCAAAAGGCCAGAATAATTTCCACGAGAAATGACCGGCTCGCCAGAATTGAAACGTGCCGATAGAAGCAACCAGGATGTTAAGCACAAGCGCAGTTGGTCGAATAACCGTCGGTGCGAGCCCGAACAATGTCATCGTTGCGATGTAGCCCGACGCACCGGCATGACCGACTGACGAATAAAGAAATGCGATCAGACCGATCGCGAGAAACAAAAGAATGAAATGTGTGGTGTCCATGCTTTGTCATGTCGAGCGGAGTCGAGACATCTCGGTTTAACAAGAACGCCGACGAGGCATCCGCCAGAAACAGCCAGAGATTCCTCGACTTCGCTCGGAATGACAAGAATCGATGATGTAAACTTGTGCTGCCTTGTGCGTCGTCTCATGACAAGTCGCTTCCGCTTTGGATTTCTCGCGCTAACGTGGTTGGTGACAGCGAGCGATACTTTTGCTGAGGCCAAGCCTGCGCGTCCCGAGCACACCAACCGTCTGGCGCAGGAGAAGTCGCCTTATCTTCTTCAGCACGCGCATAATCCCGTTGATTGGTATCCATGGGGCGAAGAAGCGTTCGCGAAGGCGCGCCGGGAAAAAAAACCGATCTTTCTCTCGGTTGGTTATTCCACCTGTCACTGGTGCCATGTCATGGCGCACGAATCGTTCGAAAACGAAGACGTCGCCGCGGTCATGAATCGCGAATTTGTGAACATCAAAGTGGACAGGGAAGAGCGCCCCGATGTCGATCGCGTTTACATGACGTTTGTTCAAGCGACCACCGGCGGCGGCGGGTGGCCGATGAGCGTCTGGTTGACGCCTGACCTGAAGCCATTTGTTGGCGGAACCTATTTTCCGCCGGGGGAACGATATGGTCAGCCGGCTTTCAAGAGCGTGCTCGAACGAATCGCGACGGCTTGGAAAGAAAATCATGACAAAATTGTCGAGCAAGGCGGGAAGATCGTTGACGCGCTGCGTGAATCTCAATCGGCGACAACTGCCGCAGGAAAGATCGATGCAACGATCCTGGATGCTGCCTACCGGCAACTTGACCGTAGTTACGACCCGAAGGAAGGCGGTTTCGGAAATGCCCCTAAGTTTCCGCGACCGGCGACGCTCAACTTCCTGGCGCGATTCTACGCGCGAACTCCCAAGGGTGAATCCGGCAAACGCGCGCTCGAGATGGCTTTGTTCACGCTGCGCAAAATGGCTGCCGGTGGAATGCATGATCATATCGGCGGCGGCTTCCATCGTTACTCGGTCGATCGCTACTGGCACGTGCCGCATTTCGAAAAGATGCTTTACGATCAGGCGCAACTCGCAGTCGCTTATCTCGACGCATTTCAGATTACGAGCGATCGGCAATACGAATCAGTGGCGCGCGACATTCTCGATTACGTCGCTCGCGACATGACATCGAAAGAAGGCGGCTTTTTTTCCGCCGAAGATGCCGACAGTCCTGTAGCCGCGGGCGTCGACCGCGGCCATCCTGAGACGAAGGAGGGCGCATTCTATATCTGGACAAAAAAAGAAATCGACGATGCGCTGGGAGATATTGCCGAGATATTCGATTTTCATTACGGCGTGCAGCCGCACGGAAACGCGCCGGAAGGGAGTGATCCCCAGGATGAATTCCGCGGCAAAAATATTTTGATTGAACGCCACACGATTCCAGAAACCGCAAGCCACTTTCGGAAAACCGAGGAAGACATTGGAGAACTGCTCGCGCAGTGTCGCGAGAAATTGTTTTCCATTCGCGCCAGACGTCCGCGGCCCCATCTCGACGACAAGATCATCGCCGCTTGGAACGGCCTGATGATTTCCGCTTATGCCCGCGGCGCGCTAGTACTCGACGAACCCCGCTACCTGGAGATTGCCACACGCGCTGCCAAATTCCTAAGGACAAATCTCTACGAAGAAAAGAGCGAATTGCTCTTTCGCAATTATCGCGGCGGCCACAGCGATATCCAGGGCTTTGCCGACGATTACGCATTCATTATTCAAGGTCTACTCGATCTTTACGAAGCCTCATTCGATGTCGAGTGGCTGAAATTCGCGCTCGAATTACAGGAGGCGCAGGATCGCTTGTTTTTCGACGAGAAGAACAGCGGCTATTTCAGCACGAGTGGCAAGGATGAAAGCGTCTTTCTGCGAATGAAAGACGATAACGACGGCGCAGAGCCTGCTGCAAGCTCGGTCTCGGCCCTGAATCTTTTGCGGCTGGCACAATTTCGCGATAACAAACAGATGTCGGAGCGCGCGCGAAAAACGATCGACGCATTCGCCACGACTCTCTCGCATTTTCCCAGCGCCATGCCGCAAATGCTGGTGGCGCTAGACTCCGCGTCAAGTAAACCGCGCCAGATCGTGATCGCCGGAAAGAGGGAGGCTCCCGAAACCAAAGCCTTAATCAGAGAGGTGAATCGGCATTTTCTGCCGAAGACGGTGGTACTTGTCGCAGATAGGGCTGAAGGCCAGAAATATCTCGGCGAGCAGAATGAGGCAATTCGCGCCATGTCGCCGATCGATGGAAAACCAGCCGCTTACGTCTGCGAAAATTTCACCTGCAAAGCGCCAGTGACCACTCCGGCGGAACTCGCCGAGTTGCTTTCAAAATAATCGCTTCGCCGACCGGCGGAACTTGTAGCCACGGCCCCGCGGGCCGTTTTGGATGCGCGGCAAGAACGGACGTTCGTGACTGGCCACAGGCCAGTGGCCACAGGTCGGCCGCTACTTGCTGCCGGGCTTAACGGCCGGAATTTTTGCGAGATCCGGCGGGAGATTGTCAGCCGGGAAGTTTTCGACGGTCATCTCGACGAGGCTCACGAACGGACAACCGAAATCTGGTTTTGATTCACCGCTCCGATCGACAATCACTCCGACTGCGCAGACGACACCGCCTTGTGCGCGGACGATGTCGATTGTTTCCTGCACGCGCCCGCCGCGCGTTACGACGTCCTCAACAACCACGAATTTTTCATCCCGCGAAATTTGAAAACCGCGCCGCAAAACAAGCTTGCCCTCGTCTTTTTCGACAAAGATGTGGCGCTTGCCTAACGAGCGACCGACTTCCTGGCCGACAATAATTCCGCCAAGGGCAGGGGAGATCACTGTGTCAGAATCAAATTCGCGCAGTTTGTCCGCGAGCCATCCACAAACTTTTGCAGCGATCGCAGTATCCTGAAGAAGCAAAGCGCATTGGAAGTACTCGCGGCTGTGTAAGCCGGAGCGCAAAATGAAGTGCCCATCCAACAGCGCACCGGTCTTACGAAAAAGAGTGAGAATATCGTCGCCCATTTAGCCGGACGTGTCATACGCGACCGGGGCAGTCGATCCACCCTGATCTGCGATCGCGATGACTTCGATTTCTACATTTGCTCCCTTGGGCAACGCTGCGACCTGGATAGTGGAGCGGGCAGGCGGATCCTTTGTGAAATACGAACCATAAATTTCGTTAACGGTCTGGAAATCGCCCAGGTTGGTAAGAAAAATTGTTGTCTTAACAACATTATCGAAACTTAGGCTCTCTGCCTTCAACAGGGCTGCGATGTTGTCCATTACGCGCCGAGTCTGGGCAGCGATGTCGCCGGGAATGATCTGGCCGGATTTTGGGTCAAGCGGAATTTGACCGCTGCAAAATAGAAAGCTTCCGGTGCGGATCGCTTGCGAGTAGGGGCCAATCGCCCCTGGAGCTTCGCTTGTGGAAATGATTTTCTTCATGGGTGCGAGCTTAAACGCCGATGCGCGTCGCGCAATCACGGCGATGCCGCACCTTGCTGTCTTTGCCGATCGACCTTCTGGCGAAAATCCTTCTCGCTTTCGCTCAGATAACGATTGTAGCCGTCAGGATCGACAAAAGCATTTGCGTCACCACGCATCAAACGTTCGTGCTTATCCACGAAATGAAACAGCGATCCGTGGGATGCGAGAAAAATATCGCACGGCAAGGTTCTTAAGGCGGCGAACGATTTTACAAAGTCAGCCGCAATGCCGGGATAGCTTTCTTGTCCAACGAATTTGTAGTCGAGCGAGCTCTGGCTGCCGACGAAAACAACGTCGTACGTTCTGGCGCCGTCTCGGATTTTAGTCGTCCAGGTCGTGGTTCCTTTTGTGTGTCCCGGGGTCAAATGCGCGGTCATCACTTGATCACCGAGTTGAAGCGATTCGCCATCAAGAATGATTTTGTTTGGTTCAATCGACGGAAAAAGCAGGGTGTCGCCGAATCGAAAGTCGCCGTGCCCGCCCTGGCGCAGCAGGACGGCGTCGCCTTCGCTCGCAACAAACTTTGCGCCTGTTACCTTCTTGAGCTCAGCCAGGCCGCCGGCGTGATCGCAGTGGGCGTGACTGTTGAGCAAATATTTCACCTCGCTCAACTTGAAGCCGAGCTGCACGATGTTGCGCTCAATTTGCGGGGCGGTTTCGACAAATCCGCCATCCAAAACGAAATGACCCTGTGGCGTCGTGATTAAATATGACGTGATGTCGATTGCGCCGACATAATAAAGATTTCCGGCGATCCGGAAGGGTGGTACCGGTTTGTTCGATTCCCGGCTCTTCGCATCAGCTTGACCATTCGCGGTCCCTGTAGCAACCAGGACCAAGGCAATCACGATGTCGATCTTCCTCACGGCCGAGCTTAACGACTGGGGCTGGGAATGACAAATGGTCGAATCTCGTCGATATTGGAGGCGAAATGGTTAGTTGGATTTTAAAGAAGATTCTCGGGTCGAAAAATCAACGCGAGCTGAGGCGGCTTGCACCGAACGTGGGCCGGATCAACGAATTCGATGAGCAATTCAAGAGCTTGTCCGACGACGCGTTGCGTGCCAAGACCGCGGCTTGGAAGGAAGAGCTTTCCAAAATTCCCGAGCTGGAAAATCAATGGAAAAAACTGGATGAAATTTTGCCTGAAGCGTTCGCCGTCGTGAAAAACGCAGCGCGCCGGCTGAAGGATCGCCAGCACACTTTCACCGTGTGCGATCAGCCCATGGTCTGGGACATGGTGCACTTCGACGTGCAATTGCTCGGCGGAGTCGTTTTGCACCGAGGCCGGATCGCAGAAATGGCGACCGGTGAAGGCAAAACCTTGGTCGCGACTTTACCGCTTTACCTGAACGCGCTCACTGGTCGCGGGGCGCACCTGGTAACTGTGAACGATTACCTGGCGCGACGCGACGCGGAATGGATGGGGCAACTTTACAATTTCCTGGGGCTTACCGTTGGCTGCATCGAACACGACCAGGAGCCGGATGTTCGCCGCGAACAATACGCGATGGACATCACCTACGGAACGAACAGCGAGTTCGGTTTCGATTACCTGCGCGACAACGGCATGGCCACCACACGCGAGCAACAGGTCCAGCGCGGCTATCACTTTGCCATTGTCGATGAAGTCGATTCCATCCTGATCGATGAAGCACGCACGCCGCTCATCATCAGCGGGCCGGCGACGATTTCCACTCATCAATACGACAAGTGGAAGCCGCTGATCGAGCAGTTGGTGCGAAAGCAAAACATGCTTTGCAACCGCGTAGCGAGCGAAGCAATCGAGAAATTTGAGCAGGGCGATGTCGAAACCGCCGGGCGGCTCATGTTCAAGGTGAAGCTGGGTCAGCCGCGCAATAAGCAGCTTCTGCGCATGATGGAAGATCCGGACAAGCGCCGGGCCGTCGATAAAGCCGAGCTTTCGTTTTACGGGGACACCCGCAAAGAAGAACTGTTCGCGCTAAAGGAAGAGCTTTTTTTCACGATCGATGAAAAATCGAACGAAGCCGATCTCTCCGAACAGGGTCGTAGCTTTCTCAATCCCGACGATCCGAATGCGTTTGTGTTACCGGATTTGATCAGTGAGTTCACCGAGATCGATCTCGACCAGACGCTCCCGACTGAGGAGAAGGACAAAAGAAAAGCGGAGCGCCAGCAGCATTGCGACGCCCAGGCCGAGCGGATTCACAACATCTCGCAGCTCCTGCGCGCCTACTGCCTCTTCGAAAAGGACGTTCAGTACGTCATCGAAGATAACAAGGTTGTGATCGTCGATGAGTTCACGGGGCGCAAAATGCCGGGGCGGCGGTGGAGCGATGGATTGCATCAGGCGGTCGAAGCAAAGGAGGGAGTTCAGATCGATCGTGAGACTCAGACTCTGGCGACGATCACCATTCAAAATTATTTCAGGCTTTATCAAAAGCTGGCGGGAATGACCGGCACGGCCGAAACGGAAGCGGCGGAGTTTCACGATATTTACAAGCTCGACGTGAACATGATTCCGACCAATCGACCGGTGCGGCGCACGGATAACAACGATCGCATCTACAAAACGCGTCGGGAAAAATACAACGCGGTCATTAAAGAGATCAGAGACGCTCACACGAAGAGCCAACCCGTGCTGGTTGGAAGCGTGAGCGTGGAAGCTTCCGAGTTACTCAGCCGAATGCTGAAGCGCGAGAAGATCCCGCACAACGTGTTGAACGCGAAATTTCACATGCAGGAAGCCGAGATCGTGGCGCGCGCCGGTCAACCGGGCACGGTTACGATTTCCACGAACATGGCCGGGCGCGGTACCGATATTAAGCTCGGTCCTGGCGTAATAGAGGCGGGCGGGTTGATGGTGGTTGGCACGGAGCGCCACGAAGCGCGTCGGATCGATCGACAGTTGCGCGGGCGTTGCGCGCGCCAGGGCGACCCGGGCGCGTCGCGGTTCTATGTCAGTTTCGAAGACGACCTGATGCGCAACTTCGGCGCGGCCGATCGAATGACGAAAATCATGGAGCGGTTCGGCCTTGAGGAAGGCCAGGAGCTCGAGCATCGCTGGCTCAATAAATCGGTCGAGACCGCGCAGAAACGCGTAGAGCAGCGCAACTATCTCATCCGAAAGCGCACACTCGATTTCGACGACGTGATGAACATGCAGCGCGAGGTGGTTTACACCTATCGCAATGAAGTGATCGATTCCGAGGAGCCGCGCAAACTCATCTTCGAAGTGATCGATGAAGCGGTGCCGGCGAAGGTGAAGGAATATCTCGACGTCGATGAACCGAATTACACTGGTCTCGTCCATTGGGTGAACACGACTTTTCCTCTCGGTTTGACGAAGGAAAAAGCGCAATTCGACACACGCAGTGTCGATGAAAACACACAGTTTTTGGTCGAGAAGATCAAAGACGCGTACGAGCGAAAATCGAGTCACGAAGAGCCGACCGCCGTTAAAAGCCTGGAGCGCTACATCATTCTGAACGCGATCGATCGCCTGTGGCAGGAGCATCTCTATGCCATGGACGCATTGCGCGAGGGCGTTTATCTGCGGGGTTACGCGCAGAAGGATCCGCTTATCGAGTATAAGACGGAGGCTTACGACATGTTTGTCGAATTGATGGCAAACATTAAGAACGAAGTGCTGAACAATCTGTTCCGCAGTACTTCAAACTTGCAGGCGTTCGAGAATTTCCTGGCCACGTTGCCGCAATTCTTGATGCGCGAACATGCGCCGAGCGCACCAACTGCGAGCGCCGACGCGCGCATGCGTCAGCCCGTTGGGGCGATGGCCGGAGTTGCGGCGGGAGATGGCGACGGTCAGGGCGAGGTATCGATCGACCTTCCGGTCCGTCGTTCAATACCGAAGGTCGGCCGCAACGAACCGTGCCCCTGCGGCAGCGGAAAAAAACATAAAAACTGCTGCGGGCGCGTGGCGTAAGTAGCGCCGCGTCATCTCAAGCTGGCAATTCGTAAGTGGTGATCTCCAGCGCATGGCCATCGGGATCGCGAAAATAGATTGAATGCGAGATTTCGTGATCCTGGAATTCGAATTCGATTCCGCGCTTTTCCAATTCGCGTTGTGCGGCGAGAAAATTTTCGCGGTTAGCGCGAAAAGCGAGATGAAGCATCCGGAGTTCGCGGTGACTTAACGATGTCGGCTTTGCATCCGGACTCGCGGGGAACAACGCAATTCCGGTTTTCCCTTTGCCAATAAAAGTCGGCACACCGTCCCACATGCCTTCATGAAGTCGCTCGAACGCGAGAACTTCGATATACCATTTCACTGATCGCTCGATGTCGCGCACGCCGAGCGCTACGTGATCGATTCCTTCAAGTTGCATAAGAAGCTGAGACAGAACTTATAGAATTGATCGGATCAAACAAAGCAGAACAGTCGTGGAATGGTTCTCTATG
>Ga0070698_100006837_pt1 | contig 12355 bp, 14 predicted proteins | sample KBSK1502metaG_FD_65477 | JGI IMG/M metagenome (GOLD analysis project Ga0070698, IMG submission 65477) | Corn, switchgrass and miscanthus rhizosphere microbial communities from Kellogg Biological Station, Michigan, USA - KBS K1-50-2 metaG | ecosystem: Host-associated > Plants > Roots >...
AGCAACCTGGGCGGCACTCTCAGGAAGGCATTCCATCTCGCTGGCCAAGGCCTCAAAAAACTTCGGCTGCACCCAGATCGCCTTTAGTATTGGCCAAAGCTCTGATGGCAGCTTCTTCACGGGGTCGAGAATGTGCTCCACTGTTTGGTTTAGGGCACCACCACTCACTAGGGAAACTGAGAAGCGTGCTATCCCAAACGCGCCCGCACTAACCAAAAATGCAGTGAGACGTACAATCCCCAGGCGAGCAAGGATTTCACCACGGCGGGACAGTCGTGCACCTGTTTCAAGTCGTTTCCTTTGTTCCTCCGTCATTTGCAACCATTCACTTGGCTGGGTGGGATCAACAAGCACCATCCCAACCACTTCCTCCGGATACTGTGCGGCGTACAAGCGCACCGCGAGTCCCCCAAAAGAGTGGCCGACGAGCACGTAGGGCCCTTTCGTTCTGGTGTTGGTCAGGAGCGTGTGCAATTCATTAACGATTCGCTGAACTGTTCGCGGCATCGGGTCGAGGTCGCTCCAGCCGATGCCAGCGCGATCATAGCTGCAAGCGCAGGTGAACTTTGCCACATCGGAACGGACCAGCGCCCAGCTCAGAGAGGAACCGCCGAGCGCGGACTCGAGTACCACCGTTGGACTACCCTCGCCCATGGAATGGATATGCAGACAATAGCCGCCCACATCCACCATTTGGCCGGGAGGCGGAAATCTGCGATTGTCTCGGGCGCTGCCGATAGCCTGATACGCAATACCCACAAGTACAACTGCGACAACAAGAGCGACGAGGTCACCCAGCAGCGCACCTATAGTCACTTCCACTCCTCGCATGCCTAGACCAATAGTTTATGCTCTGGAGTTGCTGCGAATCGCAAGCAATGGAGACGAGCTCACGCGTTCGGGAGTTGAGGCGACTAACGCGGTGGCGGGGCACTCTGATCAAGAAAGGACTTCTTGGCGTAGCGTCCTTGGGCAATTGTGGCCACAACCGCAACTCTCGCAACATGGAGGTCTCGAGGGGGCATTCGCTTCCAAGATTCGATTGCGAAATCGCGAACCGGGATCTGCTTACATTCACCAACTCGCAGCCCCTTCCGGAGGGCTAAGTGTCCCTCATCAACCAGCACTGGAAGACACTTGCCATCAACTCGCCATCAAAACCCAGGTGTTTTGAGGTGTTTTCAGGTGTCGCAAAGTGCGGGAAAGCTAGATGGGGAAAGGGTTTTAGGGTCTTGACCTAAATTGACACGGTAGAAGTGTCCTTTCAATCAGTGTAAGCAGGCTAGCCGGTGATCGTTATTGACAAATCAGTGTGGCGGTACCACTTATCGTGGCTGACGTATTCTGCACTCCATTATTCACAGTGAATTGTAGGTTTTGGGGAGCACTCGCGGTGATGCTGACACTGCCAGGTGCGGAGCAAGTAGCTTCGCCCGTCGAGCCAATAGTGGCCGCGACAGTCCCGGTGCTTGTCGGCGAAGTCTTCCACGAAAGACCGTCTACTTGCGACAGTTCCCGACTCTTTCCGTTTGCGAAATTTCCAGTCGCGGTGTATCCAACTTGGCCCTGAGGGTTGCTTGTAGTGGTGGCCGATTGAGGGCTGACCGTGATACTCGTCAAGTTTGCGTGACCTGCGCCGCAGCCGACTAGAGCAACTACCGCTGCCACGAGAAACGACACGTACTTCATAGTGTGATCCCAAGGGTTAAGATGCGCTGCATATGCTGTGAGTTGGTCTCGAACTCTATGCTCTACTCTGATTTTGAAAAATTGCCATCTCTAACAATGTCGGCTGTGTCAAGCTCTTTTGAAAAACACTGCGCCGTGCACTCGGGAAAGAGCGCCATTTCGCTCTCGTTGAGATTTGCCTAATCCAACCCAAAGGCCGCTCGCAATCGTTTCGGTCAGGAACTCAGTCCGACCCAACCATCTCTTCGATCACAACCGCAATTTCGGCATTTGGAACACGTGGGCCAAGGTCGGGGGGGGAACCTCGCGGGCTTTAGAATGTTCGGGATCATACAGAAGTTCTACGGTCCATAAATACGGGGCATCGGGTATCCAAAGAGTTTTATACTCTCGGACGAATGGACGCTCCTGACTACAAATGGACGCCGGTTCAGGCCCGGTTGCCTGCTGACGCTCAGACCGTAGCTATCAAATTTTGGGACGGGAGTGAGGCCGTCCGCTATGGAATCGGCTGGTACAACGCGAAAGAAAAGAGCTGGGTGATAACCGCGAACCGAATTTGTTCGATGGATCTTGTGCCGATGGAGTGGATGGCACTCCCGGATTGAAGAACGCGGGTCCTGAAGCAGTCTGTCATTTATTAGGGTTTTCCGCTCCTGCACATCTAAGTGTCGTTAGGCTTTGGCGCGGTGACCAGAGTCCACATTCCATCAGCAGACCTTTGGACGTGATTCTCTTTTGCATACAGTTCGAGTACAGCGTGGATTTTCGATTGCGACACCTTGAGATGCTTCTGTAACTGCTCAATCGTCTGCCCGCCTTTCATCTCCCGTAGTCGGTTCATAACGCGGGCTTCGAGCATTGTATCGACCCTCGTGGGCTGGCGGGCCATCTATTAAACCCCTTTCACGCGATGATTAGCTTTCTTCTGCGCCATCCGAGTCTATGCCGCGTCCTCACAAGCCAGCTCGCACGTATGCCAACCTGAAACTGGTTCTTTGTGTCGGTCCGGCTTGAAAAGCTCGGCACGTCCGACCATCTGTGGATAGGCAGGATTGCGAATCTTGTACCAGGTGCTTAGCGAATCACAGCGTGTCGCCATCTACTCACGTACTAGATAACGTCCGCCCTTTTTGGTGAGCAGAATTTTTTTTCCATCAAACTCCAACTCATAATCACCCTCCGGGAAATCGTCGTCGTCTACGATGTCACAGCGGGAGTACGCGATCGCTATCGGTTGCGTGGATTCGCTCGTACATGCTGCTACGCCTTGCCTGAACGCTGCACGTTCGCTGACGCTCTTCTCCGCGAAGCGTCCCATGCAACGGGACAATTTCTTTGGTCGTGGTCATTGCGCTTCCTTATCTGGACGACGAAAGGCAAAAGCGCAGCATTTTTCGTTCGTGGATCAAGGACGTGAATGCTCGGAAAACGCTTGCTAAGCGCTCTTCGCTTCCGATCTTCTAGCTGCACCTTCCTGGCGAATCCGCTCGTACTCAGCGGAAAGTCGTTCTAGTTCCTCATCCGACAGTTTCTCAATATCAATCATCTCATTGTGGGCCCGATGAATGGATCGAATGGTTTCATCGAGCTTGAGATGAATTGCCTTGGCATCCCGATTCTGTGTGTTCTGGATCAGAAAGACGATTAGAAACGTAACCACGGTGGTCGCGGTGTTCACAACCAATTGCCAGGTATCAGAGTAATGAAAATAAGGTCCGGCAACCGCCCAGCCAACAATCAGCGCGATCGCGGCGGCAAAAGCCCATTTTGTCCCAACCACGCGAGAGGCCGTGGTTGCAAAAACCTGAAATCCGTTGGATAAATCCCGGTTTTTGGGATCTTCCTTTGCCATTGTTTTCGCCTCGCCGACCGTCCAAATTAGATGCAAGCTGGTGAAATCGGGAAGCCTGATTGCAACCGAAGAGTTCACGCCTTGGGACTGGCGATTCCACTCGTGATTGCAATCTCGACATCGCTCGGAGCTCAGAACGGTCTCCTCATCAAGGACCGACTCGCACTCGAACGCGCTCGTAATTTGGACATAGTGATTTTCGATAAGACCGGAACGCTCACTCGCGGGTCACCGGCAGTGTCGGGAGTGGCGGCTGTGCCCGGCACCAACGAGAGTGATTTGCTTGCCCACGCTGCCGCCGTCGAAGCCAACTCCGAACACCCGCTCGCTAAAGCAATCGTGGCCGACGCCAAGCGCCGAAACCTGCCCGCATTGCACGGTGCCGACTTCGAAGCGCTGCCCGGTCGAGGAGCAAAGGCACTCGTAGACGGCAAGAGGGTCTTAGTGGGCGGACCGCGTCTGTTGACGGAGTCCAAGGTAGTAGTGCCGCCAGAAGTTCAAAAGTTGACGACGGCGTGGGCAGCCGAAGGAAAGACAGTTCTGTATGTCGTCGAAGGGCGAATGATCGGCGCTTTGGCCGTGGAAGATGAGATTAGGCCCGAATCCTATGAAGCGGTCACGGAACTTCATCGGCTTGGTATCCGGGTCGCGATGATCACCGGAGACGCGAAGACGGTTGCTGATTCGGTCGCCCGACGCATCGACATAGATCAGGTCGCAGCCGAGGTTCTTCCTGCTGAGAAGGCATCGGCTGTGAAACGCTTTCAGGCAGGCGGCAAGAGGGTCGCCATGGTTGGTGATGGCGTGAATGATGCGCCAGCGCTGGCGACCGCGGATGTCGGAATCGCGATTGGCGCGGGAACCGATGTGGCGATTGAGTCAGCTGGAATCGTGCTTGTGCGTAGCGATCCCCGCGATGTTGTGGGAGCGATCAAACTATCTCGGGCTACCTATCGAAAGATGATTCAAAACCTCGTTTGGGCGACCCCTATAACCTTGTTGCCATCCCTGTCGCAGGAGGCCTTCTCGTCCGATGGGGACTCGATCTGCCCATGAGCGTTGGGGCAGTCGCAATGAGTCTCTCCACCATCATCGTGGCCGCGAATGCACAGTTGCTCCGCCGGGTGAAATTGTGGCACGCGGCCCACTAAAAAAAGAAATCTGTCCGGGAAACAATGCACCAAGCATCTTGCAGCTGTTCGGTGCGCATGCCTTGAAGCAGCGGGTATGAAAGCTCGAGCTTTAGGCATGAATCACCTCCACCATTCTGATCCTGCTATTCGGATTTAAGAGCTTGGTTCTGACACGGTATGGTTCTACCCAGACTTCTTGGTGTGGACGGCAAGAGAGGTTTGGGCGTTTGACCCCAAGGGTAAGCACCCCCTCCAATCCGCAATCGCTGAAAAACGTTAGCCGGCCCGAGGGCGTGCTCAGGTCCAGGTGGTCTCGCAGGCTAATAAAGGCCAAGCCTAGAGCCTCACGGCGTCGACCAAATTCCACTGCCGCTGAGAGCCGGATTGCTGTCGCGGGACCAATTGAATGTTATACCACCGTAAAATAAGCCAAATACAGGACTCGAATCAGGACCAAGTCCGACTAGCTGTCCTAGATCCACAGGCGTGCTGCCCCCGAACGCATCGATAGCAGCACGACTCGTCGCCAGGTTCGAACTGTAATTAAGACGGAACTCGTTGCTGAGACGGCTGGAGAAAGCGCCACTTACACCAGCCGTGTAAGTCCGCAGACTGGAGGCTGTCTTAGTGTCCTGAGTCGGAGGGCTACCACCTGTCGCTCGGACCGCCGAACTGGACGCTGTGTCACTGAAACGGAAGAAGACTCTCAACTTATCGTTGATCTTCTCGTCGACGCGAACGCTAGTGGAGTTAAGCGAGCTCGGATTTGACCAAGCTCCGAGGAATTGAGCAAGCCCGTTCGTAGCATCGTCCAGCCCACTGGGGCTGGGTAAAGGGAACGCGTTCAGGACTGGCTGCAGGGCGCTGGAGCCTGGATTTCTCCCGGACGGACAGGCACCCATCCCTCTCATACAAAGGTCCGGCACGAACTCGTTGTTTGTGGCTTCTTGTGGCTGAATCAGACGGAGCCCCTCATACGAAACAAAGAAAAACGTTTTGTCTTTTCCGTTGTAGACGGCCGGGACCCTGACGGGGCCTCCCAATGTGCCGCCGAAATCATTCTGGCGGAGGGCGGGCTCCTTCACACCCAAATAGTTGTTGAACCAATCGTTGGCATCGAAATAGTCGTTCCGTAAATAGTCGTAGGCCGTGCCGTGCCATTGATTGGTGCCGGATTTCGTGTCGAACGCGAATTGCCCGCCGGGACTGCGCCCGTATTCTGCCGAGTAGGTCGAGCTCTGCACGCGAAACTCCTGGAGGTCATCAACGGAGACCAACGCCTGCGTGGTCCCTAAAGTCGTCGCAGCAGCAACAGAACCGCTAGGCCCTGCGCCCAGTAACATCCCCAAACCGGGAGCTGCCCCCACATTGCCGCTTACGCCGTCTACGGTGTAGTAATTGGATTCTGTTCGCTGACGGGTAAAGTACGGGTCAAGAGGTCCGCCATGTCGATATGCGAAGTGGCGGACCCTTCTAAACCTCAAAGTAGTGTGGTTCAATCCAGGCGCTGGACAATCGGACAGTTGATTGAGAAACCAGAGCTCCCAAACGCTGCTCCACCCGGGCCGGTGAGCAATCCATCCTGCACAAAGTTGAGAATCTGGAACTCCTCACGCAATTGGCCCCGGAATCCTTGGTCGACTGCGCTCTGGGTCCATTCGAACAACTGTGCGTCCCAGTTCGGGCTATAGTCGAGAGCGATAGTTGGAATACCGCCGAGGACGTTGTTCGGCCTGAAGCCATCAGCCAGATCAGCCGACAATCCTTGTCGCAGCGGATTGTTGCATGCGCCTGACTCGGGTCCATTGGTGCTGATGAAGATGCGCTCGACCGGGCTAGCGAAGCTGTCATCATGGCCCAATAGCAGATTCTGCATCAGCGGAGCGAAGGTGTTGTGTTCAATGGCGGCGCCCAGAGGAATACTCGTGTCCATGGAGAGATACCAGACTGGACGGCCGAAGCTGAAGCCGTTGATCAGATTAATGGTGACCGTCATATTGGCGGGGTCGATCGCTACTACCTGGTCATGCACTTTGGAATAATCGACGTTGCCGTTTGGGAAGTTGATCTGGCTCGCGTCCACACCAAACGCGACCATGGGTGCGTTGTAGATAACGTTGCCGGCATTAACGATTCGGACCAACGGCCCGTAATGTGAGTCGCCGACAGAGCCTGGCTGCGCAAACTTCGGCGGAAATTCGGCACCAGGAGGTCCCGGAATGATCTTGCGACCTGGCGCAAAATTCACCGTACCGGCGTCGAACACGATATTGCCCTGCGCATCCAGGTTTCCTGTCCTGGCAGCAAGAGAGGAGAATTGGAGTTTGGTGGAGAAGTTCAGTCCCAACGCGGCGGCCACGTTGGAATCACTGACGTCAGTCAAGATGTACCAAACATTCTTGTTGGTGTGGGCGAGCTTGCCCTGATATAGCGGCAGGGTAATGGTTCCGTGACCCGCGTCCACCGTGCCCGATCGTAGCAGTTGAACTGGCCCGACAAAGCTCTGGTTGACGTCGGACGGCGGCGGTCCGAAGTAGGAGAGAGGAACAGTCGCGCCAACGGAGGGTGGTGCAGGAAATAGGTTACATCCTGGACCAGGACCGATTGGGCCGGGGCCGGGCCCCTGGTCGGAATTGAATGTGGTTGATGTCGCGGTGGCAGCAGTTGCAATTGTAAGATCCGAGCCCGCTGGCGACGCAGCGGTAGGACGCTTCGCCAATGTATGCATGGCCATGATTTCTGGCGGGAGTGGGCGACTTACTTGGGTTTGCCTCAATGACGTTCGGTGTGAATCTTGAGCAAGTGCTGAATGGGTTAAGAGATTAAATACAACAAGAACAGCGAGGGCCGTGATAACTGACCTACCCGTTCTGGCATACCACGATGTGCTCTTGCAGGACTTGTCTCCAGATCTCAACAAGAGTGCGCAGACTACTTCTTGCATTTACTTCCTCCTGGGTGTTACTGGATGTGCGTGTCAGGGAGTTAGGGTGAACTCAAGACGTTGGTACTTGTTCTCCGGCTCCGTGTCGCGTGACGAATAAGAGCAAACTGCGTATTAAAAGTTTCGACCTCTTTGTCAAAACTTTGTCTTCGGATTAGAACGAAGCTCTCGTGCGCAAATGGCGTTGGTAGCCGTCACCGAGAAAACGGATTTCGCTTTAAGAAACACTCATGGCTTCCGATGAACGAGTCGATTGATCGGCGCCCAGGTTGCCGTGAGTTCATCTGAGCAAATCCGTGACTGCCAGAAGAGGTTGTCACCGAATTTTTCGTGCTGTCGTGCGGCCTCATCCTGGCTAGTTTCGCCAGGCTTGCAGTAGCCGGGGCCTCTTGGCAATGGTGTACGTACCTACTTGCGCCTTCACTTCGCTGAGTAGGTATGTGTCGCCCACACGTTCGAAACTCAGGCAGACATCATCGACCGGGGGAACCATCGAAAGCAGCAGGCTGCAGCAGCAACGAACTGTGGCTATGGTCGGAAATAACCAAGGGTGAGTTTGAGTTTGTATCTGCCGAGTTTCTAGTGACGGTGTACGTACCTGCAGATAATGTGATACTTCCAGCAATGAACTCGAAGGGAACGGTGTCTCCCGCTTTTGCTGGCCATGACGAGATCTGCATAGTCAGCCGACACCCCTGGGGGCCGCGGCTCACTGTTGCCTCATCTTTGAACATCGTTTTGCTCCCGAGCCGAAAATATCGGGCTCGCAGCTTTGCTACTAATGAAAACCGGGATGGCACCGATTTTATTCCGGACTATTGGGGTTGGTCAGTGATTGGCTTTCGCGGAAAATACAACAATCCAATTTCCCAAGTGCCGATTTTCGGGAACTCACGCCGAGCGACAGGACCAATGCAGTCTGCGTCGAAAAACCGGTGCTGCCCACAAACCGGCGGTCGTTTTGCTCCGATATCTCCCTTGCGCTCGCAGACCCTGCCGTACGGTTCCATTTTGAGCGATCTGTATCAAAAGTGTGACGAAACGCCCGAGTTGCGTGTAACTTATCTCCGACTCGCGAATCACACTCAAGTTGAACTTTAGCCTCTCGGAGACGCTCCATGTATCGCCGTATCGATCAGCGCAAATTCAAAAGCATGAGCCGCCGTGAGCTGCTCAAGCTCACACCCGTGGTGGCCTTGGGAGCGTTAGCCATCCCATCGGTACGGAAGCCGTTGCTGCGTCTCGGACTCGGATTTAGCGACTGGGCTTCGAAGTTAATGTTTCGTTCCGGTCATCTGACGACTACGTTTTCGGACTCGGACCTCACTCCTTTTGAGAAATTTCCTATCAATGATTACGACGTGGATGACCCTGGAGTCGATTTCGACCGATGGACGCTCACAGTTAGCGGCGCCGTGCAGAAGCCCGGAGATTACAAGCTTGACCAAATTCAGGCCCTTCCAAGGCTCCGCCAAAACACTCGACATGTTTGTGTGGAAGGCTGGGATGTCATCGGACGTTTTGGTGGCGCGCGACTTTCGGATTTCTTGAGGAGTATAGGAGCTGATCCGACGGCTCGTTACGTTTACGTTGAATGCGCGGACGATTATTACGAGTCTCTCGACATGGCTACTGCGCTGCACCCTCAAACGCTACTCTGCTACGAAATGTACGACCAGCCACTCACGCGTGAGCACGGAGCACCGCTTCGGCTCAATATTCCAACAAAGGTTGGTTACAAGCAGGCGAAATACCTCACGGATTTGAAGGTCACGAATGTGCTTCAGCGAGTTGGCTATTGGGAAGATCAAGGCTACTCCAAGTTCTACGGCCTGTAACGGAGATTCATTATGGGAACGTCAGCCGTTGCGATCGAAGACACGAAAACCGGCGAAATTACAGAGGCCGTTTACGAGCACCCGTTCATCGTGCGTCTTTGCCATTGGGTGAATGCAGTGGCGGTGTTTGTAATGGTTGGAAGCGGTTTGCAGATCTTTCGTGCGTTCCCAAGTTTCGGGGCGAAAATCCCGGAAAAAGTTTTGGTTAACTGGCCGAAATCTCTTGCGATTGGCGGCTGGCTTGGAGGTGCGCTGCAGTGGCACCTAACCTTCATGTGGATCTACATTGGCACAGGCATCGTATATCTCGGTTATCAGATATTCAGCGGGAACTACAAGCAAGTTCTATTCCTCCCGCGTGACATTCGCGGAGTTTGGCCCATGCTACGCCACTACTTCTTTTTCGGGGCCAAACCGCCCGTCCGAGAGGCCTACAATTCGCTCCAAAAACATGCCTATACATCAGTAGTTGTCCTTGGTGTGTTGTCGGTCGCGACAGGATTCGCGATCTGGAAGCCCATTCAATTTTCATGGCTGGCGTGGACGATGGGCGGCTTTCACTACGCTCGCCTGTGGCACTTCATCGTCATGTGGGCGATGCTGGCTTTCGTTTTCGGTCACCTGGTGATGGTCGTCCTGCACGGCTGGAACAACTTTATCTCTATGCTGACTGGATGGAAGAAGGACCCGGAATACCTTGCAAAATAGCAGTTCGGAACCAGTAACTCTGAGTCGTGCAGTGAGGGCGAGTGGCCGCAGGAACGGGACCGTTGGAGCATCCAGCGCAGCAGGATTACGAACGACGGCTGATTCAGCGCATCGGAGACGGCGAGCACGAGGCGTTTTATGAGCTTATCCGGCCTTATGAGAGGCGCGTCTATGCAGCCGCATTAGCCTTGCTTCGCAATGACGCGGACGCAGAGGATTGTGCTCAGGAAGCCGTGTTGAAGGCATTCCAGAATATTCGGCAGTTTCGTTCGGAAGCAAAGTTCAGTACTTGGCTCATACAGATCGCCATCAATGAGGCACGCATGCGAAGGAGGAAACAACGCACCGATCTCATAGAGCCGATCGAAAAGGACCAGGGCCAGGAGGGCACCTACGTCCCTCGGGAGTTTGCAGACTGGCGGGAGATTCCCTCCGAAACTCTCGAACGAAAGGAAGTTCGCGAAAAATTGGCGGAGGCACTCTCTTCTATTGGTCAAATTTACCGTGAAGTTTTTGTTTTGCGCGACATGGAGCATTTGAGTATCGACGAAACAGCTAAAGCTCTCGGAATTTCGACTGCATCGGTAAAAACCAGGTTGCTGCGGGCACGGTTGATGTTGCGCGACCTGCTGACGCCGGGACTGGGCGGGCCCTGGAGCAAAGACCTTTCATTCGCCAAGGGGGCAAAGCCATGGTAGTCAACTGCGAACACGTCTGGCGCGAGGTTTCCAATTATCTCGATGGCGAAGCGGATGCAGAACTGCGAGCTGCAATCGAAGAACACCTTCGTGGATGCAAGCACTGCACCGCCGTCGTCGATGGCATGCGCAATGTGGTCCAGCTATACGGGGATGAACGCATGATGGAAGTGCCACTTGGGTTCAGCCGGCGTCTTCATCAGCGACTGGAAGGCGATATGTCGCGCAGCCGGAGAACCTTCCTTGGTTGGGCCGTGGTCGCAGCCGCCTCTATATTCATTGCTGGCGGTATCGAGGTCGCGCGATCATCGGTCTTTAACCGTCCGGGCCTGCTCTCCGAGCATGCTCGCACTTCGAACCGCGTTCCTCCTGACATGATGGTGATCGTTGCGGACGATGGAAAGACGTTTCATGTCGCTGGCTGCCCCTTCATTCACGACAAAGCCAGACTGCGAACGATTCCTGCTTATGAAGCCGAGCAGCAGGGCTACGCCCCGTGTGTTCGTTGCATGAAGAAGTATCTGGATGCGACCGCGAGTTCCCATCGCTGGCACGAAATGTCTGATAAGGATGCGACTCTCGGATGATGTGAGGACAACGGAAACTGAATTGAAAAGCATCGGGGTAGCCGGAGGCTGATGAGTAGTCCGCAGCTACCCCAGAAAACGAAATATAACGGCTAGTTCTGTTTCGTATTGTCGTTTTTCATTGTGTCGTCGTGTTTCATATCGTCGTCTTTCTTCATCTTGTCGTCTTTCTTGACTTTGGACTTCTTTTTGGGTTCCTTCTTGTCGTCGTTCATCTGATCGTTCTTCATGTCATCGTGTTTCATGTTGTCGTCATGCTTCATCTGTTCCTGTTGCGATTGGTCCTGCTTCATGTTGTCGCCGGACTGGGCAACTGCCGCGAGCGGCACGGCCAGGAAGCACATAACCATCAGCCTGCGGAGCATTTTTTTCATGTTCTTTCTCCTGAGAAGATTGTCAATTCTACGAACGCACTGGTCGTAGGACAGTGGGGATGCACGACGCTTGCGAAAGTTACACAGGGGGGAGAGGGACTGTAATCATGTGGCATAGTGCACATCCAATGCCGTGAAATATTTGAAGTCCTCGCTGAGTTGAGGCCGTGGCAGCAACCGGCTGAGGCTGATCAAGGAAGCGCATGAAGATAGCGAATTTGGTTACGTCGTTCGGAATCTCCGAACCATCCTCATCAAAGTGAGTGATGTCTTCGGGAGTTCCGTTGAACTGGCAACCTGCGGTCTGGTCCCGCTCGTCCTGAAATAGCTTGCCGCATGAAATTTCCGTTTGGCCAAAAATTGATGCATCAGTTCCATCAGTTCCAAAAAGTCGAGAAGGGCAGGTAATCGAAGTGAAATTTGGGAAATATGATACGAATGAGATTGTGATACGATGCCCATGTTTACTGGGTTCTCGGCTATCTCCATCTTGTACAAGGCGGTAGGAAATAAGCGCGGTTCGAATCCC
>Ga0070698_100006839_pt1 | contig 12355 bp, 10 predicted proteins | sample KBSK1502metaG_FD_65477 | JGI IMG/M metagenome (GOLD analysis project Ga0070698, IMG submission 65477) | Corn, switchgrass and miscanthus rhizosphere microbial communities from Kellogg Biological Station, Michigan, USA - KBS K1-50-2 metaG | ecosystem: Host-associated > Plants > Roots >...
ACCAGGGGTGGAACCGCGTGCTGAAGCGGGCCTTCGACGCCGCGTTCGCGGGCGTCGGGCTCGTGGCGCTCTCGCCCCTGCTCCTCGTCATCGCGATCTGGATCCGGCTCGACTCGCGCGGCCCCGTTCTTTTCGCGCAGGATCGCGTGGGGTTGAGCGGCCGCCGCTTTCGCATGCTCAAGTTCCGGACCATGAGGGCGAACGCGGAAGCGGCGGGCGCCCAGTGGACGACGCGGGACGATCCGCGCCGCACGGCGCTCGGCGTTTTCCTCCGACGGCTTTCGCTCGACGAACTGCCGCAGCTCTGGAACGTGTTCGTTGGGGACATGAGCCTCGTCGGGCCTCGTCCCGAGCAGCCCCTCTTCGTCGATCGATTTCGCGCCTCGATCCCGCGCTACATGCTCCGGCACCACGTGAAGGCAGGCATCACCGGATGGGCGCAGGTGAACGGGCTCCGGGGGGACACGCCGCTCGAGCGTCGCATCGAGTACGATCTCTATTACATCCAGCATTGGTCGATGGCGTTCGACCTGAAAATTCTGGCGCTCACGGTCGGGCGCCTCTTCCGCGATCCCACGGCGATCTGAGGAGCGCATGTCGCTGAAACTGCACGTCGGCTGCGGCACCGTCTACCTCGAGGGGTACGTCAATCTCGACGTGCCCGTCGCCGGCTATTCGTTCCTCGCGAAGGAGCGCCCCGACCTGGTCGAGAAGAATCGGACGAGCGTCGAGCGCTACTACAAGAAGGAGGAGTCGCGCGCCACGCTCGAGCGCGGCCCGGGGGAGACGCAGTTCTGCGTCGTCGACGCGTACGCGACGATGGACGCGCTTCCGTATCCGCCGAACTCGGTGGACGAGATCCGCTCCGTGCAGTGCCTCGAACACGTCTCGATGAAGGAGGGGCCGCGCATTCTCCGGCACTGGTGCGATCTCCTGAAGCCGGGAGGCGTCGCGCACGTCGACGTGCCCGATCTCGAGGAAACCGCGCGCCAGCTCCTCGCTCAGCCCGACGAGGAGTCGAAGGATTGGTACTACCGCCTGGTCTACGGCAGCCAGAAGAACGCCTACGCCTATCACAAGAACGGGTTCAGCCCCGCGCGCCTGGAGCGCCTCCTCCGCGAAGCCGGATTCCGCGACGTGCGGCACCTCGCCAACACGATCCACTTCTACCCGGTCGCGATCGCCGAAGGGATCAAGTAGGCCGCGCGCGGTGCGGATCTTCCTCGCGATCCCACGCAGTCCGAATCCCACGTTCGCCTCCGACCTCTGGAAGGCGAATCTCCACGATCCGCTCGTCGCGATGGGACACGACACGGTCCTCTGGGACGGAGGCACGCTCCCGCTCTTCGATCTCCCGCCGGACGCTCCCGAAACGGTTCCGGAGCGGGCGCGGTTCAGCGAGGCGTTCCTGGCCGCGGTCGAGGACGCGAACCGCGCGGCGAGGATCGACTTCGTCCTGACGTACGTCTCCGACAGCCACCTCACGCCATCCGCCGTCGATCGCGTGCGGGAGACGGTGTCACCGATCGTGAATTTCTTCTGCAACAACGTGCACCAGTTCCACCTGATTCGACGACTCGCGCCGCGCTTCACGCTGAACCTGGTGCCGGAGGCGGAGGCGATCGCGTCCTATCGCGGCGTCGGGGCGGAGACGCACTTCTTTCCGATGGCGGCGAACCCCGACGTCTACCGCCACGTCGCGGCCGCGCCCCGCTACGAGGCGTCGTTCGCGGGGCAGCGCTACGCCGACCGGGCGAGCCATCTGCTCGCGCTTTGCGAGGCGGGGATCGACGCGCACGCGTTCGGACAGGGATGGAGCGCGCCGGCGGGCGCCGGCGCTCCGGCTGGCGTTGGCGCGCCCGCACCGGCACCGCGGCGCGCCGGCCTCGGTCGCGCGCTCGAGATCCTGCTCCAGGGGAGGAGCCCGTTCCGTGCCGCGCGCGATCGGCTGGAGTGGGAGCGGCTTCAGGCGCGCCACCCCGCGGCGCTCCATCCGCCCGCGAGCGACGCGGCGTACGTCGCGCTCTTCAGCGAGAGCAAGATCAGCCTCGGCTTCCTGGTGCTCGGGGACACGCACCGCACGCGCCGGCCGCTCCGTCAAGTAAGGCTCCGCGAGTTCGAGGCGCCGATGTCGGGCGCCTTCTACCTCACCGAGTACCTCGAGGAGATCGGACTCCACTACGAGATCGGGAAGGAGATCGTCTGCTTCCGTTCACGTGACGAGTTGATCTCGCTCAGCCGCCACTACCTGACGCACGAGGAGGAACGGGAGCGGATCCGGCGCGCCGGGGAGGCGCGGGCGCGCCGCGATCACACGTGGACGCGCCGCTTCGAGGACCTCTTCGCGGAACTGCGGCGACGGGGACTTCTGCGGGCGGATCCCTAGCGCCGTGCGCTAGAACGTCGCGCCCTAGCCACCCGTCAGACGTAGGAGCGCGAGCAGCACGGCGTAGCCGGCCCCGGCGATCGCGAGATGACGCGCCCCGAGCGAGACCCCCGCGCGCGCCATCATCCACGCTGCCGTCGCGAAGGTAACCGCGCCCGCCGCCGCGTAGGCGCGGGGGAGCGAGAGCGGCCCGGAACCCGTGGCGGCGAACGCGGCGTAGCAAGCCGCCAGCGAGATCGGCTGGACGAGCCCGATCCGGAACCAGAGCCTCGCGCCGCCGAGCGGGAGGGAACCGAGCGCCACCGCCTGAATGCACACGCGGCCGAACTCGCCCACCAGCGTGTAGGCCATCATCGTGCGCGCCGGATCGAAGCGGCTGGAATAGAGAAGATGGAGAAGCGGCGCCGAGGCGACCATCGCGAACGCGAGCGCCAACGCGGCCGCGCCGACGAGCGGGACCCACTGTCTCCGCGTGTACGCCCCGATTCCAGCGGCGCCGGCGGCGCCGCCGGCGGCGCTGATCTTCCCGAGGGCGTACGAGGCGAGATACGCGTAGAAGAGCGACCCGACCTGCTGGCTCATCGCGATCGCCGCCTGGAGGAGCCCGTTGGTCGCGGCGCCATGCGCCCGCACGACGTGCGCGCGGAGCGCGAGCAGGACGCCCTGGTCGACGACCGGGAGCACGAGCGCGGCGCCCGCGACGCCGAGGAGAGCGCCCGCCTCCCCGCGATCGAAGAACGGCTTCGGCCGAGGCGTAAGCGCCTCCGGATGGCTCCGCGCATGGATCCAGAGCATCGCCGCGACGCCGACGGGGTAGAGGACGGCCGCCGCGACGGCCGCGCCGAAGAGCCCGAAGCGGGGCACGAGCGCGAACGTCAGGAGGGTCGCCCCGCCGGCGCCGCCGAGCGCGAACGCGATCGGAGCCCGCACGTCGGAACGCCCCGCGCAGAGGCCCTGCGCCACCCCGTAGACGCCGACGCCGACCAGTCCGAACACAGAGACGCGGATCAGCGCCGCGTGGTCGGGCGTGCCCAAGAGGAGCACCGAGATTTCCCGGGCGAAAACGAGGACGAGGATCGCGGCGGGGAGCGCAGCCGCGGAGACGAGCGCGAACGCGGTGGCCGCGGCGCGTCGGGATGCCGGCTCGTCGCCTCGCCCCACGGCGGCGGCCACCGCCCGCGTGACGGGTAGCCCCAGCCCCAGCCCGATGACCGCGCCGAACACGCCCTGCGCGCCGACGACCTGGGACAGAATTCCGAGCCCGGTCGTTTCGAGGTGCGTCGCGAGCCACTTGTTCCGGAGAACCCCGGCGAGCGCGCTCACGATCGTGCCGCCCGCGCCCGCGGCGAAGCGGAGGAGCCGGTCGCGCCACAGGGAGACCAACGGGGAAGGCATGGCCGTGAAGTCTCGGCGGGCCGGCGCCAAGTGTCAACGTCGGGTGTGCTATCGTACGCGGCGCGCCATGGACGCCGAACTCAAGAGGGACGCGCCCTCCCGACCCTCCACGGAGGCGCCGCTCGTCACGATCCTCCTCGCGACCCGAGACGGGTCGCGTTTTCTTCCCGAAGCCCTCCAGGGGATCGACGCGCAGACCCACCGGCCGATCGAACTCGTCGCCGTCGACGACGGATCGACCGACTCCACCGGCGAGATCCTCCGCGCGTTCGCCGCCGATCGCCCCTGGGTTCGACTGCTCCGAGCGGAGGGCGTCGGACCGGCGCGCGCGCGCGCGATCGCGTTCGAGGCCGCGCGGGGCTCCCTGATCGCGATCCACGACGACGACGACTGGTCCCGGCCCGATCGGATCGAGCGGCAGGTCGCGTACCTCGCCGCGCATCCCGGCGTCGGGGTCTTAGGATCCGCGGCAGAGATCATCGACGAACGAGGTGCCGCGCTCGCGCCCTATCGCGTGCCGCTCGGCGAGCGCGAAATCCGGCGCGTGCTTCGGCGGGCGCCTCCGTTCGTCAACGGGTCCGTCTTGATGAGGCGCGAGGCCTACGAGGCGGCCGGTGGATTTCGCGCCCCGTTTCGGTGCTCGGAGGACTATGACCTCTGGCTTCGAGTCCCGCCGCGGTTCGGCCTGGCCAATCTCGCGGAGCCGCTCTATCGCTGGCGCCTTCACGGCGCGAACTCCTTCACCCGCGACCGGGTTCGCCACATCGAGTTCCTGGCGATCGCCAGGGCCTTCGCGGCCGAGCGCGCGGCACGGGGCTCCGATTCGATCGACCTCCTCGCCACCGCTCCCGACCTCGACGCCTTCCGTCGCGACTACCGGCGCGCGAGTCGACTCGCGCTCCTTCGCGGGGAAGGCTACGTGCGCGAGGGGCGAACCGCCGAGGGAAGACGCGCGCTGGGGCGCGCCTTCCTCGATCCCAGAACCGTCGCCTCCGCTCTCGCGTGGTGGCTTCTCTCGTGGCCGGTCGAAGGGTCGCCGCGCGGCCGAAGGTACCGCGACCGGTGAAGGTCCTCCTCCACGCGGGCGTCGACATCTCGCTCCCGGGCGGGGTCGAAACCCACCTGCGCGAACTGGCGCGATGCTTGACGGCGCGAGGGCACGAGGTCGATCTCTTCGCGCGTCCCGTGCCGTATCCCCCCTACCGCACGGTGGCCGACTTCGATCCCGCGCGGTACGACGTGATCCACGATCACGGATACGAGTGGCCGCGTGGCCTCGACGTGGGCGGCCGCTACGTTCGCACCCTCCACTTCTGCGTCGCGGCGAAGATGGATACGTACGTCAGGCTCGGAAGACTTCAAACGCTGGTCAATCCGGCCAACTGGCGGGCGCGCGCCTGCGAGCGCGCCGCGATCGACCGGATGGGGCGAGTGATCGCGGTCTCCGCGCGGGTGCGCGATGAATTCGCGCGACACCACGGGCTCGATCCCGCGCGGGCGGTCGTCATCCCGAACGGGGTCGCGTTCGCGAAGCCGACGCAGGGCCGCGACGCGTGGCGGGCCTCGCACGGCATCGCGCCTAAGACGCCGGTTCTTCTCACCGTCGGACGCCGTGACTTCGTGAAGGGGACGGCGCTCCTCGAGAGGGCGTGGAAGCAGGTCCGCGCCCGGGTGCCGGACGCGCTCTGGGTCGTGGCGGGAGGGGACGCGCGCGAGGTAGGACCGGGTCGGCTCACCACGGGACCGATCCCGCACGCCGACGTGCTCGAGTGGATTTCCGCCGCGGACGTCGGAGCCCTGCCGTCCTACTACGAGGGGTGCAGCGTCGCCCTCCTCGAGATGCTGGCGGGGGGACTCCCGGCCCTGGCCCACGACGTGGGGAACGCGGCGGAGGTGATCGAGCCGAACGTGAACGGCGCCCTTGTGGCGCGAGACCGGGTCGCTTGGACGTCCGCGCTCGTCCAAGCGCTCGGGGTCCCGTCGCCGTTCCGCGCTCGCGCGCTCGGGCCGGAATACGGCTGGGACGGGATCGCCACGCGCGTGGAGGCGGTCTACGTGGGGGCCGCCGGGACGTGCTAGACTGGAAGCGATGCGACTCCTCTTCCTGACGTCGAGGATGCCGTACCCGCCCGTCGGCGGGGACCGTTTCCGAGTCTTCCATATCCTGCGCACGGCCTCGGAAGCGGGGCACTCGGTGCACCTGCTCAGCTTCGACACGCACCCTCGCGACCCCGTGGAAATCGCCCCACTCGAACGACTGACGGCCTCCGTGGACGTCGTGCCGTTGCCGCGGCCGCTCTCGTGGCTTCGCGCCGTTCAGGCGCTCCCGGGACGCTTCCCGCTGCAGGCCGCCTACTATCAATCGCGCCGGATGCGCGATCGCGTTGACGACGCGGTCCGCCGCATCCGCCCGCACGTCGTCTACACGCACCTCTTCCGAATGGCCCCCTACGCGCTTCCGCACTTGAGCCGCCCCGGGACCCGCTGGACTCTCGACATGACCGACGTGATCTCCGCGGGCATCGAGCGATCGCTTCCCTTCCGACGCGGTCCCGACAAGTGGCTCTACCGCCTCGAGGAACCGCGCATCCGGGATTTCGAGGCTCGCATCGCGCCGCGTTTCGACGAGTGCTGGGTGATCAGCGAACGCGAGGCGAGGTACTTGACGGCGATCGCACCTGGTTCCAAGGTTCGAGTCGTGCCAATGGGAATCGGTCCGGAGCGATTTCGCCCGCGTCTCTCTCGGTCCAAGGCGCGGCTCCTCTTTCTCGGATTTCACGAAGTGTTCCACAACAAGGACGCCGTTCGATTCCTCGTGCAGGAAATCTACCCGCGCGTGCGCGCCGCCGTTCCGGAGGCGACGCTCGACATTGCGGGGAAGGGGTCGGAAGCCCTGGGCCCCTGGGCTCGCGGGGACGGCGTGCGCGTCTTGGGGTTCGTCGAAGACCTGGAGGAAACTCTCATGGACGCGGCGGTCTTCGTGGCGCCGCATCGCTTCGCCGCGGGCGTTCAGACGAAAGTGCTTCAATCGCTCGCGAGCGGCACTCCGGTCGTCGCGACCCGAATCGTGCGGTCGGGACTGGAACCGATCCCGGACGGCATCCTGAGCGTGGCGGATGACGCCGACGGACTCGCTGCAGAGGTCATAGCGTTGCTTCGCGATCCCGTCGCGGCCGCAGCGCAGGGCGCCCGCGCGTCGGCCTGGGTGCGGGAGCGGTTCTCGTGGCGGGTCTCGCTGCAGGCGTTTGAGGCCATTCGGCGACCCGCCGAGCCCGAGACCTTGCCGGCGCGCGTCGTTTCCGTCGTTTGAGTTCCACGCTTCCGCTCCTCGAAGTGGCGCCGCTCGCATTCGGCGCGTCCCTCATCCTCACGCCGCTCATGGGCCGCCTCGCGGTGGCGACGGGATACCTAGACCACCCCGATCTTCGGAAACCCCATCCCGCGCCGACGGCCCTCCTGGGCGGCGCGGCCGTGGGGCTCTCGATCGCGGTCGGGGTCGGCCTCGCAGCCCTCTTCTTCGGAACGGAAATCGAGATTCCTCGAGTCGGCGTGCTCGTGGGGGCGGCGCTGTCTCTGGCCTTGGGACTCGTGGACGATCGGCATCCGATGCGCCCCGCCGGGAAACTCCTCGGTCAAATCGCGGCCGGGTTCTGCCTCGTCCTCTGGGGGGCGCGAGATGGATTTCTCGTGGAGAATCCGTTCCTCGGCGCCGTGGCGATGCTCGGCGTCGTGGCGCTCTTGAACGCGATCAATTTTCTCGACGCGATGGACGGGATCGTGGGAGCCGTCGTTCCGATCACCGCGAGCGGGTTCGTGGCCTTGGCACTCCTCCATGGGGCTGATGTCGACCTGGCGCTGGCGTGGGGAATGATCGGCGCCGGGGCCGGATTCCTGGTCTACAACGCCCCTCCGGCGAGGATCTTCCTGGGCGACGCGGGGAGCCATCTTCTCGGCTTCGCCCTGGCCGCGCTGACGCTCCAGGCGCTCGACGACGCGCTCACGTGGCCCCACTTCGCGGCGGTCGCCTGCATTCTCTCCTACCCCCTGTTCGACGTCGTATTCGTAATCTGCGATCGCCTCCTTTCGAGGCGGCCCATCACGGTGGGAAGCACCGACCACACGACGCATCGACTTGGTCGGATCTGTGGACGGTGGGGGACCCTCGCGCTGATTTCCGGGCTCGTGACCCTCGGAACGTGCCTCGGCGTGGTGGTTTGGGGACGAAAAAGTGACGTCGCCGTGACCGTCATAGTGTCATGTTTGGGGCTTGGATACGCCATTTTCGGGGCCTTGCTGAGACGCGCAAGTCCCACCCCTTCTTTCGACACTTGACAAACCTTTTTTACAGTTGTACCTTACGAAGTCGAAACCATTCTGACGCGGCCAACCAGCCGGTGACTGCGAGGCAGGGACGCGATGACGCAACACCCCGATTCATTCCACGAGAACGAACCAGGCGGGTCCTCCGAATTCTCGGATAACGATCCTCTGGAGCGCCTGAGCCGGGGGCTCACGCAGTGGGAGCGGGAGCTCCTGATCCAGCCGAAATCGCCTTCCCGCGTCCGGGCCACCAACGACTTGGACCGGCTCCAGCACCTCCTCCAGGCCAGCCGCGCCGTCACCAGCACGCTCGACCTCAACGAACTCCTGATCCGGATCGTGGACGCCGTGGTTCGAATCGCCGCGGCCGACCGGGGCTTCCTGATGTTGATGCGGGACGACGGCAAGCTCCGCTTCGAGGTCGCCCGAAGCAGGGACGAAACGACCCTTCCCCCCGAGGAATTCCAGATCTCCTGGGGGATCGCCGAGGAAGCCGCGCACCGCCGCGAGACGGTGTGGGTGCCCGACGCGGTGGGTTCCTCCCTCTTCCAGGACCGGAAGAGTGTCCGGGAACTATCGCTCCGCACGGTCGTGGCGTTCCCGATCCAGAGCGCGGGCCGCGTCTTGGGCGTGCTCTACATCGACTCGCATTCGATCGCGCACGAGTTCACTCCCGATGACATCGCCCTCCTCGAGGGCGTCGCCGCCGTCGTGGCGGTCGGGCTCGAGAACGCCCGCCTGCACGAGGCGCTCAAGGACTCCAAGAACCGGCTCGAGATCGAGAACCTGAATCTTCGCCGCGCGCTCAAGGAAGACGTTCGCTACGGGCTCCTGATCGGAAAGAGCCCGCGGATGCAGCGCGTGATCGAACTGATGGAAAAGGTGATCCCGACCCAGGTGTCGGTTCTCATCAACGGCGAGACCGGCACGGGGAAGGAACTGGTGGCGCGCGCGATTCACCAGAACGGGTCGCGGAAGGACCGGAACTTCATCGCCGTCAACTGCGGCGCGCTCCCCGAGAACCTGCTCGAAAGCGAACTCTTCGGCTACAAGAAGGGCGCGTTCACGGGGGCGAACGAGGACCGCGTCGGGCTCTTCGAGGCGGCAGATCAGGGAACCATCTTCCTCGACGAAGTGGGGGAGATGCCGGCGGCGCTCCAAGTGAAATTGCTGCGCGTGCTTCAAGACTCCCAGATCCGACGCGTGGGCGACACGGTCAGCCGCAAGGTCGACATCCGCCTGATCGCCGCGACCAATCGGGACTTGAAGGCGGAGGTGGAGGCGGGACGCTTCCGCCAGGATCTCTTCTACCGGCTCAACGTGGTGCCCGTGGAACTCCCGCCGCTTCGCGAGCGGGGCGAGGACATCCTCCTCCTCTCGCAGCACTTCCTGGACCTCCAGTCGAAGCAGCAGGAGAAGGCAGTTCGGGGCATGGCCTCCGAAGCTCGCGAACTCCTGCTTCGCTACCCCTGGCCGGGGAACGTTCGCGAGCTGGAGAACGCGATGGCGCGCGCCGTGGCGCTCGCCGACGAGAACGCCGTGCTGGAGCCGCACCTCTTCGGGCTCGGCGCCACCGTGGCGCGCCGCTGGGACGGGCAGCACACGCTGCGCGAGACCCTGGACGCCGTCGAGGCCGAGACCGTCCGCGAAGCATTACGCCAGTGCGATTCGAACGTCTCCCGAGCGGCGCGGGCCCTCGGGGTGAGCCGCCAGCATCTCCACAATCGGATGAACTTTCACGGCATCCGCCGCGCGCGGGTCGTGAACGACCCGGCTTCGTGACGGATCTGAAAGCGCGCCGGCTTCAGTCGCTGCGCGCCATCCTCATGCAGAGCGACGCGGAACTCCGCGCGCAACTGCCCGAGTATTTCCTCGTCTACTACAAGCACCTGAACATCCTCCGGAACCCCGCGCGCATCGAGCACGTCATCCAAAAGGGACGCGAGATGTACGAATACTTGGAATGCGAGGGGAAGGACGTGCTCGATCTGGGCGCCGGGTTCGGGATCGAGGCGCTCCTGGTCGCGATTCACGGGGCGAAGCACGTCCTGGCGACCGAAATCGACCGCGACATGGTCGCGGTGGGGGAATACCTGGCCAAGCGGATCGATCCGCCCGTGACGAACTTCGAGTCCAAATACGGCGACGGCATCGCCATGGACCTTCCGTCGGAATCCTTCGACGGGATCATGACCAACTGCGTGATCTCGCACGTGCGGGACCTCGAGGGCTTCCTGCGCGAGACGCACCGCCTTCTGCGTCCCGGCGGCGTCTTCTTCCTGAGCGACGAGAACAATTCGCTCTATCTTCCCGCGCGCGCCCGCCGTCGCCGCGGATGGCACGACATGGAACGCGAGCCCGACGGTCCCTATTTCGCGGCGCGGCGCGCGATGATCGGCGAGCACTTTCCGGCCCTGGCCGGAAATCAGTTGCTCGAGGCGGTGCGCCGGACGCGCGGATTCTGGGGCGACGACGTGAACACGGCGGTTCGGGAGTTTCTGACGTCGGGGCAGATCGCGCGCGCCCCGGAGTTTCGATACCGCGATCCGCGAGACGGGCAATATCCCGAGCGCGAATTGAATCCGTTCTGGATGATGCGAAAGTTCAAGGAGGCCGGCCTCGAGCCGAAGCTCCTCCCCGCTTTCTTCTCCCGAGGCATCGAAGTCCACCCGCGACAGTTCGTGAAGGACTTCCTTCGCTTCTTCTGCTCGAGATGGCCCGTACTCTCGGTCTACGTCTGGCCGATCATGCGGCTCCAAGGTCGAAAAGCAGGTTGACACTCACGGAGCGCCGCTCGTAGGCTTCGCGACGTGCGCTGGGCCATCCGGCTTTGCCTCTTGGCCGTCCTCGTTTTCGCATCGGCCGCCACCGGCGCGCCGAGCGGCACCTTGACGCCGCCGCCTCCCGAACTTCCCGCTCCCGATCAATTCGTCGCCAAGGATCGTCCCGGCGATGGCGGCAATTCGATCCTTTTAACTTGGAAGGATCCCGCGTCGCTTCCGACCGGCGCCACGTTCGAAGTGCGCCGCGCGGTGCCTCCCGCGTACGAGTGGACGAAGCTCGCGGACGTGAAGGCGGGCGCGGGCCGCTACGTCGACGCCACCGCGAAGGACGGCATCGTCTATCGCTATGAGCTGCGCGCGCGTCACGCCGACCTCGCGGACACGCTCGGGCTCGCCGGCGTGATCGGCCCCGCCGTCGTCAGCGATCCCGTCGCGTCGCACGACGACTGGATCAAGATGGAGCGCATGAATTCCCTCGTCGCGTGCCTCGCCTTCCTCGTGCTCCTCATGGGTTCGATCTGGCTCGCGGGCCGCGGCTCGCAGCTCTTCATTCGTCGGATCGCGGGGCTGAACGCCGTGGACGAGGCCATCGGGCGGGCCACCGAACTCGGCCGGAAGGTCATCTATGTCCCCGGCATTCAACCGCCGGGGGACATTCAAACCGTCGCCTCGCTCGCCATCCTGGGGCACGTGGCGCGCGCGACGGCGCGATACGGCACCGAGCTCGACGTACCGAATCGAGACCCCCTGACGTTCACGACGGCGCGGGAGACGGTCCGCGCTGCCTATCTGGCGGAGGGGCGGCCGGATCTCTTCCGCGAGGAGATGGTGAACTACATCACCTACGATCAGTTCGCCTACGTGGCGGCGGTCGCCGGCCGGATGGTGCGGGAGAAACCCGCCGCGAATTTCTTCGTCGGGCATTTCTTTGCCGAAGCGCTCATCCTGGCGGAGACGGGCCAGACGACGGGGGCCATCCAGATCGCCGGAACGGCCGATCCGTCCCAGCTGCCGTTCTTCGTCGCCGCGTGCGACTACACGCTGATCGGCGAGGAGTTGTACGCGGCGGGAGCCTACCTTTCACGCGAGCCCGTGCTCCTGGGCTCGATCCGCGGCACCGATCTCGCGAAGGCCATCCTCCTCCTCCTCGGACTCGCCGGGATCGTCTCGGCCACCCTGGGGAACAACTGGGCGGTCTCGCTCCTCAAGACCCAATGACCGGACTCCACTTCGACACCGGCCGCATTCTGCTCCTGGTTTGTTTCGGGATCATTCCGATCGTGGGGATAGCGCTCGGTCTCGTCGCGCCGTCCTTGCGGCGCCAGATGCCGCTGATCGTCGCCTTCGTCGCGGGCATCGTGCCGATCCTCTCCCTCTACATTCCGAAGCGGTTCCTCTCGGCCGCCGGGGAGGGAATGAGCCCGAGGCTGGATCAATACTTGATCATCGTCGCCGGGTTCGCGCTTCCGCT
>Ga0070698_100006840_pt1 | contig 12353 bp, 9 predicted proteins | sample KBSK1502metaG_FD_65477 | JGI IMG/M metagenome (GOLD analysis project Ga0070698, IMG submission 65477) | Corn, switchgrass and miscanthus rhizosphere microbial communities from Kellogg Biological Station, Michigan, USA - KBS K1-50-2 metaG | ecosystem: Host-associated > Plants > Roots >...
CACGTGGGCCAGCAACAAGGGAATATCGTCAACACGTTCACTGAAGATGGTCAAGGTCTCGTTCATACCGAGACCGTACCACAATGTTCAAAACCCCTTCAACTTTGAGCGAACCGTAAGATGAAAAGAATGCCTTTTCATCACTGGGGGTGAAGCTCCGCTTCATGGCCGCTAACATTATTGGTTAGTTTGTAAGAGACTGCTATGAAAACGAAGCAGGTGAAGACTAGGCTGCATCCTCACGCGCTTCGACTGTAACCTTCACTCCGAGGGCTTCGAGTTGACGGATGAGCCGCTGCGATTGCGCCTCGATGCTCCGTTGTTGGAAGACGCTCTCTCCCAGGTCGGCATAGCGCGTGCGCCGTGACAACATGTGATACACGATCACCAGCATGCTATGGGCCACGGCGACGAGGGCTTTCTTCTTGCCAATCCGCTTCACGAGCCGATGGTATTGCCCCGCCAGATAGGTCCCTCGGCTATGGGAGGCTGCCCAGGCCGCCTGCACCAAAGCGGCCCGCAAATACGGACTCCCCTTGGTCGTCTTGCCTGACCTGCGTTTGCCCGCTGATTCATTATTGCCTGGGCACAGCCCCGCCCAACTCGCCAGGTGCCCCGCACTTGGAAAGCGCGCCATCTCTACCCCAATCTCGGCGACAATCGTCTGCGCGACTTGCTCCCCCACGCCCGGAATAGTGTCGAGCAGGCTCACGGCGTCAGCCAAGAAAGGGTCCGGGCTCTCCTCCATCGCCTGCCGGATATGGGCCTCCACCCGCGCCAGAGCCGCTTCGAGTTCGTCATACCGCGCGAGCAACTCCCCCAATACCCACCGTTGGGTGTCGGTAAGGCGTCCATCAAGCGCGCGGACTCACGCCGGCTTTTTCCGCTTCAAGCTCTTGCGCGCTCAGTCGGCCATCGTTGTGGCATTGGTTTCGCCCGCCGCCAACGCGCGTAACATCGCGCGGCCACTGACGCCCAGCGCATCGCTCGCCACTTGCCCCAGTTTCATATTGCCACTCTCGATGACCTTCTGCAGCCGATTGGCCACGGTGCTCCGGTCGCGGAGCACGCTGTGACGATAGCGGGTGAGTTCACGCAGGTCACGGATATGCCGTGGGGGAATGCAACGGGCTTTGAGGAGCCCATGGCGGAGCAGGTCGGCCAACCAGGCGCTCTCACGTGCATCGGTCTTGTGTCCAGGCACTGCTTTCACATGTCGGGCGTTCACGAGGATGACTTCCATGAGGCCTTCGAGGATATTGCAGACCGGCTTCCAGTACACCCCGGTACTCTCGATAGCCACATGGGTACAGCCCTCGTGCACTCACCAATCGGACAAGCGCAACACATCGTCGGTCATGGTCGAAAACGTCCGGCGTTCCTTCTGGTCCTGCTTGAGGAGGCACGCCACCACGGTCTTGGCGTGGACATCGAGGCCACAGCAACACTCGTAGACAATCTCCATCGTGTGCTCCTTTGGGCCACGGCGTGAGCACTTGGCTGCAGAAAGCGTCTGCTATGCGTGCTCCCCTGGCGGGGGCAACACTGGAAGGTGCCTCAACAAGTGCTCAGGTCACGCTAACACACGGGCTCGCGGCACCAAGTCTCTTCGACCTTCGACGCCAATGGCTCCCGCAGTGTACTCCTTCCTCCCTCTCTGGACCAGTTTTCATGGAGGAGGGTGAAGCCCCGCTTCATGACCGCTAACACCATTGGTTAGTAGAGCCAGACCCCATGACTGATAATCTCGCCGGGAAAGCGGTGATTTTTGTAGCGCTCGGGGTCAGCGGGTGGCGTCATGTCTGGTTACCTATCGGAGTACTTGAGCGGTTCTTGAGGGTTCATCACTGGAGTGAGTATCTCACGGGTCAAGAAGCAGGGTCAACAACTTGAAAATGCCTCCAAAATACCATCATCTATATGCGGTATACCACTGTCACTCGCGATGCCCAAACACGGCAGCTGTTTGCCAGTCATCGTGTGGTCTGAATAGCACTCTAGGGGCTCAGCTCCCCCAAGTTTTAGCGCTCTCCTACCCTAAAGCCCGCTACGGTGTGCCACGATCACACGGCAGGTCGACGTGTGCCAGCTTGTGACTGTATTGGCCTCAAAAGTACACCGCCACCGCAGCCTCTTCCCCTTCCTGGAGCTGTTTGATCAAAGTCTTGAAGCGCTGCAGCTGCCCTTGCATGCGCTCGTGAGGATCAAAGGCATACCACTCATATCTATCCTGACGTCGGTAGCCCAGCGCGTCCAATGAGAGCAGTTCGTATAGAGGGCGCCATGCGCCTTCGACCCAGACGGCGAGTTTGGGGTTGATGATATAGTGCCCGTGCTTGAGGCGGCGAAACAGCTTGCGGTTGTAGGGGTCGTCCCGATGGACTTCGTTTTTCGCCAGAATACTGGAAATATAGGCCCGTTGTTTGCGTCGCGCCGGCACGAGTGCGTCGGGAAAGTGGTGGAGCACCTCCACAAAATCCCCACTGCTGAAGGCGCCCCCCCCGAAGCGCACCACATTATCGCCCAAGCGGGTGTAGAACATGGCGATCATGAGGTTAAGCAGGAGAAACTCCATCGACCGCTTGTCCAGCTTCAGCAGACGTCCGTCCACCTGAATCACCATGTCCAGCGGTACCAGTGTGTCATACACGCCAGCGAGTTTACGGGCTGCGTAGTGGGCATCGATGCAGGCCTGCTCCAGCACAATATGCAAGGCGTTGAAGCCCACATTGTTGATCAAGCTCGTGTCGGCCCCCATCGCCACCAGCCTGGCCACCTGGTCGTCGTTGCCGAGCCGGGCGGCGATCATCAGTGGCGTCTGGTTAAAGGGGTTGCGAAAATCTACCCCGTACTGGTTGACCTGGCGCAGCATGGCCTCGGGTTTTTTCAGCTCATACGGGAGGAAATACTTCTGGGTCAAGGGCTTGATACCCTTGTCCGGCTGTGTGGCTGGGCGAAACCCCCTTTCGGCCAGCGCATGCATGCGGGTGCGGTCCTGATACACCAGGGCGTATTCAAACAGCAGCAACTTGGCCTTCTTGTCGCCATGTTCGAACGCCTGCCGCTCCAGGGCCCGCAGAGTCTCACCGTGCAACACCGCCCAGGGCACAGGCTTGAGCTTGAGGATCTGGGTACGGATCGCGTCGGCCTGCTCCTGCTTCCCTTGCAGCTCCAGCCGGCGCGCTTCCTGCCGCCATTCTTCCAGGCTCGAGCCGTGTTCGGCCAGCGTAAGGCGATCCTCCCAGCGTTTCAGGCCCAACACCTCGAACAGACGTTGGCCGGGATTGGCCTCAATGAGATAGAGGTTCTCCACGGCGCGGGTGACCGCGACATACAGCGCATTGATATGAAACTTGTAGATTTCCAGCGACTTATCATCTTTCTCTCGCGCCCGCGCATAGCGGAGTTCCTCCGCCAGCATATCCTCTACACTGACGCCACGGGTGATTTCCCGAAAGCGCTCTTCGGCCGCGGAGGTGAAGTTATAGAGAATGATATTGTCGTATTCCAGCCCTTTCGCTTCCTGGATAGAGAAGATCAGCGGGGTGTGGAAATGCGCGCGGGCCGCCGGTTTGTGCTCCGGGTGCATGACGACGACCGCAAAATGGGTTGACTGGCGTGTTTTCTGATTGAGTTCGCGGGTGATCGGCTCGGTGTCGGCCAGCAGCAGCACTGTCCCAGACGTCTCGACCGTGCTGTGGACGAGGTAATTGCTCTCACGGTCCACGGAGCCAAAGCGGGCGTGCTTCAGTTTGAGCAGACGGTTCGCGACTTCAGTGACAGCGAGCGCGTTGCGGTAATTGTTGTGGAGGATCCGAATCAGCTCGGCTGGCGCCGCGAGGCCGTCTTGCTTATAGAAAAAACTTTTCAGCGTCGACCAGGAAAAAAAGTTGGGATGGACAATCTGGTTGGCGTCACCACACAGGAGAAATTGGTGCGGCTCGCGCAGGGAGGTGAGAATGAGCTGGAGCTGGATCGTCGTCAGGTCCTGCACCTCGTCGACCACCACAAAATCGTAGCGGGGCTCGACCAGGGGCAAGTACTGATAGCTCAGAATGTTGAGATCGTAATAGTTATTGTCCTGCATGAACTCTAGATACTTGGCAAACAGATCATAGACGTGCGGCCGTTCGTCCGCGGCAAAGATCGATTGCCGGATGCCCAGGCCCAGATACTCCTCCCGGCTCAGGTAGGGGTGGTCCGTGGCCGGCCCGGTGATGACACCCTGGAATTCCTCAAAGAGCGCGTGGGGGTCTTTGAGGCGGCTCGAGGCACGGTGGCGGGCAAACCACTGGGCAAAGTCGCGCACCCCCATCTCCCGGCCGTGCGGCACACGCAGGCTGGCGAGGTATTCCGCGAACGACAGGAAACTGACGTCTTGGTCGTCGTTTTCATACTCCAGCGCATAGTACAGCGTACGCGCATTGTGCACCAGATAGGGCGAGCGGGTCACATACAACACCTCGCCCGGCGCGTCTTTCATTTTCTCGAGGGTCAGGGCGGTCTTGCCACTGCCCGCCGACCCGATCACTATGCAGGGCGGTGGGAGCGTGTAGACCGCCTGCTGGGCATCGTCGAACGACATCACCTTATTGAGCAGATGGAAGGTGGGCAGGTGAGGATTAATATACGCCAGCGGTGCAGCTTCGGCCTGCTCAGGGTAAGCCAGGGTGGGGATTTTGCTCTCGTCGATCGTCCCGCCATGGCGTAAGAAACGGGATTTGTTGTACGCGTGACGGGCAATGCACTCCAGCACCAGAATATACGTGTGATCGTGCGAGCGATAGAAGGAAAACAACAAGCGGTTACTGAGATCCAACCGGGCGCTGTACAGATTGTGACCGACTTTCTTGACGTCCGCCGAACGAAAGTCGCCTGCCTCAAGAAACCCCTTCATTTTTTGAAAGTTTGGGATGCTCCGCGCGTTCAATTGGTTGTACAGAATGACTTGCATAGGCACGAAGTACACCTCGTGTAGTCACACAAAGGGAACGGATGGTGCCTGCCACAGAGGGCTCCCGCCTCATCTACGGGAAGGCCGCCACCACCAAGGCCCTGAGGGTCGCCACGCGGTCACGCACCGCTCTGGACGAGGGGCATGGCCTGTTCTGCAGCGCGCGCCAGGGCATCATAGAGGGTGGTGCGTTTCACACCGAACGACCGGCAGAGCGAGGCTTTGCTGGCTCCCGCATGCAGAGCGGCGAGGATGGCCTTCAGTTGTTCGGGGCTGATCGCTTTGGGCCGCCCCCCGCGTTTCCCACGGCGCCTGGCGGCCTCCAGCCCGGCCCGAATGCGTTCCTGTGTCAACGCGCGTTCGTACTGGGCCAAGGCCCCAAACACGCTGAAGAGGAAGGCCCCCTGTGGGGTGGTCGTATCCATCTGCTCGGTCAGGGAGCGAAACGCCACGCCCTGCGCCTGGAGGGTGGTGATAATGTGGAGCAGATGCGACAGCGAGCGACCAAGCCGGTCCAGTTTCCAGACGACCAGGCAATCGCCGGACCGGACATAGTCGAGCGCCTGCTGGAGGCCGGGGCGAGTATCCCGCGCCCCGCTGGCCTTATCTGCAAACAGATGCCGCGGATCGACGCCAGCCGCAAGCAAGGCATCCTGTTGCAGGTCCGTGGTCTGCCGGTCGTTGTCACTGGAGACCCGCATGTACTCGACGAGCATGTCCGAGAAACTCCCCTGGCCTCGTTTCCGTCTCTCCACGCAATCCGACATGTTTTTCGAACAGATTATGCCTGGTTGTGACGGGGGGTCGTGTACCTGTAGCGTGCGGGTAATTTCGATAGGCTGAAAAACAAAGTAAGATAGCCCCGTTCACCATCTATGTGAGGGGGCTTTGCCATGGTATCACACCTCTTTTTCTACCAGCTGATGTTCCTGGGACTCCTCTGGCTCTGCGTCATGCTGCATTATGCCTGGCCAAACGAGTGTCCCGGAGGGGATCCGAGGCCATCCAAGCCTCTGCCGCCACCGCGCCAGCGCTCCCGCGACCCGCATCCGTTTCCTGGTCTCACCCGTAAGCCCCCCTGTGCTGCCTGTGAGCACGCCCCCGCCCCCCACCCGCACGCCCCCGCAGCGGCGCCCCCACGCCTCGTGCCCACGCGGGGGCGCCGCCGCCAGGTCGACACCTCTGCGCACTTCTGCCCGAACCCGGACTGTGCCTATCGGGGCTGGGTCGGATGGGGCAATCTCCGTGCCAATGGCCATCCCAATGGTGGTCCCTGGCGCCAGCTGTATTGCACCCGCTGTGCAGGTTACTTCCAGGAGACCCATGGCACCCCGTTGCATGGCAAGCGCGTGGCGCCCGAGAAGCTGGTGTGGGCGGTGGGCGCGCTGGCGGAGGGCTTGGGCATCCGCGCCGTCGCCCGGGTGTTCGAGGTCGACCCGAACACCGTGCTGCAATGGTTGGTCGAAGTTGCGGACCACGCCGCAGCCTTTACCCAATATTTTTTGCACGACGTGCGCGTCACGCAGGTGCAACTGGATGAGCTCTTTGCCCTGCTCAGTGCCGTGAAGACGGGCGAGGTCAGCGAGGGTGAGGCCATCACGCGCCTGTCGCGTTCCCCGCACTGGGTGTGGGCGGCGATCGATCCGGTCACCAAGTTGGTGCTGGCGATCGACGGCGGCGATCGCACCCTGGCCATGGCGCAAGGCGTGGTCCATCAGGTGGTCCAGGTGCTGGCGTCAGGCTGTGTCCCGCTGTTCCTGACGGATGGCTTCAAGGAGTATGCGACGGCGCTGCTGACGCACTATGGGCAGTGGGTCCAGCCTGAACGTCGTCAGGCCACCGGGCCAGCTCCCAAGCCCCGCTGGATGCCCCTGCCTGGTCTGCTCTATGCGCAGGTGATCAAGACGGTACGCCGGCGGCGCTTGGTGCGGGTGAGTCACCGGGTGATCTTCGGCACGCTGGCAGCTATTGAGCAGGTGCTTGCCGCGCACGGCTGGCACATCAACACGGCCTTCGTTGAACGCCTCAACCTGACCATCCGTCAGCATGTGGCGGCGGTGGGACGGCGTGTCTCCACGCTCTGCAAGGGCGAGGACGGCGTACGCCAGCAGCTGGCTTTGTATCACACGTACTACAACTTTTGCCTCCCACATGCCAGCGTACGCCAACCGTTGCCCCAGCCCGAGCCCACCCACGGCAGCGGCTCGGCCACGCAGTGGCGGCCGCGGACGCCGGCGATGGCGGCGGGGCTCACCGACCATATCTGGACGCTGCGCGAGGTGCTGCTCTTTCGCGTCCCGCCGTGGCCACAGCCAGCAGGGGTGTGAGCACGCTGCGGTGGCGGGAAGCGGTCAGAGAAGCTGGTCTGAGCGGGCGACGTGCGTCCGCACAGCCGGCTGCGAGGGCGCCACCAGGGGGGAGAGAGCCGCTGAGATGCCATGCTGGCTCCCTCTTCTAGGCCTTTTTGCTCTTGTGACAGTCGAGGAGTGAGCCTGCGGTATTTATCCGCAGGGTGCAGGTACACGGCCCTCTTGTGAGAGGCTCGAAATGCTTGTTTGACAAAGAGGTAAAGCGTATGGCGTGTTATTGCACATTCTCTCCTGCGGGGCCAACGAGTTACGAAAAGAGGAACCAAGACACCACGCGACCCTCCCGCACGGTGAACGCCAGCTTGGCGCTGTCATAGACGAGATAGCTCCCGGTGGGCGTCTCTTCGCGGCGTGTGGGGGCACCATAGTTCTTCAAGACCTGATCTTCAGCAGCACCAATACGGATCCCCTTGGCGGTGGCCTGTGTCGCCGGGCTGGTCAGGACCACCTGCGTGATGACCTGCCCTTCAACCAGCAGCGTGAGGCCATGGCGTTCATCGACCCACGCCTGCACGGATGGGCAAGTCTGATCCGCTTGACCCAGACACCCAGGGAAGACAGACACCTCGTGCCCTGGCTGCGCGACTGCCGTGCGCAGTTGTCCAGGCCGTATGGGCGCGGCCTGCCGTTCGGCTTCTACCAGCTCACTGCGGGCCGCACCATCCTCTGGCAGGCCCAGGGAAGCACGTGCACGCCGCGCACAGGTGTTTTGTCCCGTACTTCCGAGCGCAAGATACCGTCGCCAAGCGGTACGCGCCCGATCCGTTTGTCCTGCCGCTTCCCAGAGTAGCGCAAGGTTGCAATACGGATCAGCATAGTGCGGATCACGGTTGATCGCTTGCTCCAAGTATGCGATGGCCTTGCTGTGGTCGCCCTGTAAGAGAAAGGTAACCCCTAAGTTGTTATAGGCCGCAACATACGCTGGGGAGGTGCGTAGGACATTCTGCAGCTCATCCTGCGCCGTACCGTATTTCTCTTGCGCGAGATACGCGCAAGCCAGGTTCGTGGCTGCCGGCGCGTACTGTGGCGCCTGCTCCAGGGCTTGCTTGTATTGCTTGATTGCCTCCGTCAGATAACGCTGGAAAGTCTCTTGCCCTGCTGTCCCCTGTGGGGTTCGGATACGTAGACCACGCGCCTGTGTCTCCGATTCCAGCGCTAAAGAGCACTTCGCTTTGAGCTGGGCTGGCAACGCTTGGGCACGCAGTGCCAGGCGATGATAGGAGGTCGCAAGGTTATGGTAGACCTCACGACCATCGTAACCGCTGCTGAGAAAGATCCTGAACGCCTCAATGGCGCGCTCATACTCCTGTTGGACATAGAAGCGGACACCGGCCTGGAATTGTTCAAGCCGGTCGAGGATACCCTGGACCTGTTTGGTAATCCGCGCCTTGCGCTCCTCGCGTGAGGGCTGACAGGAACTCGTCGCATCCGCACCGACTTTATCGAGGATTGCCGCTGCTGCTGTAGGGCGGTATCCCGCCAAAAACATATAGACAATGGCGCGCTCATCCGCCTGCAGTTCATGGATTTTTCTGATTTCGTCTGCGGCGATGTTGTCGCAGAAATGGTTACGCAGCTCGGCCGTAAAGCCACGGCCGATGGCTCCGGTCTCGAGGAGCCGCTGCTGCAACCGTGCTGGTAATTCGTGTGCAAGAGGGTTATCCATCTGTCCCGCGGCGATATGGGCAAATTCATGGGCGACCACCATGGCCAGCTCATGATCATCTGCCGCCAGCTCAATCAACCCCTTGGTCAGGACCACATAGCCTCCCGGATAGGCACACGCCCCTTTCTCACGGGTATTGAGCACCTCCACCGTATAGAGAATCTCGGGACGTGTCCGCACCACCTGTCGCAGCCGGCCAGCAACCGTATTGACCCGCTCGACCAGTCCTCCTTCGGTGAGTACACCATGGTAGCGCTTGAGGGCTCCCACCGCCCATTGACCTACCTCCACCTCCGTGAGGAGGGAAGAGAGCTTGGCGAGCTCCTTCTCTTGGGGGGTGAACACACACTCAAACCCCAGAGCCTGTGAGACGAGGAAGAGACACCACAGTACCCCACTGCTCCCGAGCGCCTTCATACTCCCTGCTCTCATGGGGCTACCCCAAGGGTCAGGAGCCCATCTTTGAAGAGGGTGACCTGCACAGTGGGCGCGTCTGTCCGGTCAGCCAAAGTCTGCAGCGCTGGCTTGATCTCAATCGTCGACACCTGGTCGCCCGAGATACTGAGCGGAGCTTGCCCCAGCACGGCGAGAAGCTGCCGACGGGCGTCCTCAGACGTGGGTGCTGCGTTATAGGCGATGAGCGCACTCCGTAACACTGAGGAGAGCGGCAGGCGGCCGTTTACCTGCACGTCTGCCGCTGCCCCGAAGCCATAGCCATATATGCGCGGCCCGGGATCAGTCTGGACGACGGGCCCTGGCGTCGTACGCAGATGTGAGAGCTCGATGACCAGCACCAGGCATGCAGCCACAACGACCCCACTCAAGACCCAGGTCCACTGCGGCTGTGGGAAGCTTGCCCTGGCCCAGTGCCGGAATTGCTGGACCCACTGGGACCACAGGGGCGGCGCGGTCGGAGCGTTGCGCGCACCTAAAGCGGCTGCTTTGTCTAGCAGCGCAGCTGGAACAGTGTGGGGTGCTGCCGCGACGGTGGCGCGTCGCTGGTCTGCAGCTTGCACCTCGTCGCGGCAGTCCTGGCAACTCGCAATATGGTGTTCGACGCGCTGGCGCTCTCGTCCTGTGAGCTGTTTGTCGATATAGGCGGCCAAAAGCATGGCATCTGGACACCCGGTCGTAGAGGGCGAGGGCTGCCTTACAGTCCACGCGAGCTGTGTAAGATTGTGTGTGAGAGCCTGGAGGGCTCCCAGTGCATGACGACAGTTGGGGCAAGATTCCATATGACGTCTGATCTCCTCCGCTTCCTCGGTAGGGGTTTCTACATCCATATAGCGCAGCAAATCCTCGGGTTCAAAACAGGCCATGTCATGTCTCCTTCATGTCCTACAACCACCCGCTCAGACCATGCTCTGTATACCCCGGGCTTGCAAGTATGTCTGTAAATGGGCGACGGCGCGTCGCCCGAGCTTGTAGACCTCCTCCACGGAGCGCTCCATGAGGTGTGCAATGTCACGAGGTGGAGTCTGTGGGACACTGAGATAGCGCAGACGAATAAAGTGCTGTTCGTCGTCAGGCAACTGGTCAACGGCCTCTTGGAGTGCCGTCAGGAGGGTGGTCTGCGCAGCCTGAGCTTCGACCTCTATCAGAGTCTGTTCAGGGGTCAGCGTGGCGTCTGGGAACTCGGGCTGACGGGCGACACCATCGTGCTCTGTAGTGAGAAGTTCCGCCCGCAGCAAGCGCGCTGGCTGCTGTCTACCCCCCTCGACGGCTGCCCGCATCTGGACCAGGGTCTGTTCCGCTTGTGCAGGGGAGTAGCCCTGTGCTAGGAGGAGACGCCGTCCCGCGTCCTCCTCATGGCCTTCCCAATAGAGGTATTTGAACACCTCTTGCTCCACGGCGGAGAGCTGCCTGATCCGCTCCGGGAGCCGACGTCGTCCTTCCTCCTTCCGTACCAGATCGACACACAAGTGCCGTACGACGCGATGGATATACCCGACAAAGGAGCCTTGCCCATTGTACGCCTTGATCCGGAGACACTCGTGCTCGAGTAGCTGCAGACAAATCTCTTGATAGCGATCTTCCGGAGTACTGCCCTCAGTAGATACTTCCCGCCCGAGCGGGAATGACTGCCCCACGATCCGCCGGATATCCTTCTGGAAGAAGCACTCGAAAGCGCGCCACGCTTGGTCAGTATTGCGATTGAACAGCACCAGGATCTGGGCTGCTAGGCAATTCCCGAGTACCAGCGTGAGGTAGGTCGCCAGGGTGGCACGGCCATCAAAGGCACGCAGGAGGGCAAAACGCTCTTCACGGAGCACAGCAAACATCGTGAGACAGGCGGCCTCGAGGTCCTCTGCGCTAAAGACGAGGGCACATAACGTATAGATATGCTGGCCATAGCGGTGGACCAAGATCTCCCAGGCGCCGCTTTCCTCGCGGACCACGGCTTGGACCAGAGGTAAGTCCGCCATGAGCTCGTACTGGGCTCCCTGCTTCCTTCGCTGCCCCACCTTCAGCATGCCCTCTCCTCCCTGGGTGTCTTGCGGCCTGTAGATCTCTCACTGGAGCACCGCACTGTGTCGCTTGCCCTAGAACACCAGCGCTGCGGGATTCCTCAGCGCGCCTCACTACACCATCCCATACTCACTGCACCTGTACGTTCAGCCACCCTTCCGCCACGTTGGGGGGATTATGCTGGCGCAAGGTCGCTGTGACCTCCTCCAGATTCTTAAAGGGCAGGGTCGCAAGCTCGGCCCGCAGGGGATGCGGCAGCCAGACCTCGATATCTTCCATGGAGGCCACACAGAGTATGGCCTCGGTGACATGGGGCGTATCCAATACTAACTCAAAGCGTTGTGTAGCAGGGATGGCCACCACCTGCTGGGCTCTTACATAGGCATGTGGCTGAAACCGGTTCGGATACACCCGGCTGATCCGCTGCTGTCCGTCGCGGTAATAACAGTATAGATACGCGTCCTGTGATACCTGCACTGAGAGTGATAACCGTTCGTTGACCTGGTAGACGGGGGCTGTGCCCCGTGGAGTCGTCAGGGTAAGCCGCAACGCGGATTCTGCTGACGCGGGGGCGGGTGGCGGCGTGGACGTGTCTGCCGCGTCCACGACGGGTTGGCCCTGGGCGCGGGCATCGCGACCGATCAGTTGCCGATACAGGGCGAGATCGATTCGCCCGGAGGGTGTCAGCCCCATCGCTGCCTGGTAGCGTGCGATCGCCTCCCGCGTAGCCGGGGTCAGCGTCCCGCTGACCGCCTCCCGGTAATAGCCCTGCTGTGCTAAGCCGCGCTGGACGAACCTCACCTGTTCGGTTTCACTCATGGAGGTAAACCAGTCACTCGTCATGGCCAGCACTTCCGGATGGGTCTGGTCAATATAGAGGCACTGCCAATATGGC
>Ga0070698_100006842_pt1 | contig 12351 bp, 10 predicted proteins | sample KBSK1502metaG_FD_65477 | JGI IMG/M metagenome (GOLD analysis project Ga0070698, IMG submission 65477) | Corn, switchgrass and miscanthus rhizosphere microbial communities from Kellogg Biological Station, Michigan, USA - KBS K1-50-2 metaG | ecosystem: Host-associated > Plants > Roots >...
GGTCTTGGGCTGTTTTTCGTTGGGGTTCACGACCCCGAGGTTGGAGCCCGCAATGGAAGCGAAGTCGCGCCCGTTCGGGTCGAGGTTGACCTCGCCGGCGTCGTACTGCCTGTTGCCGTTGTTGTCGTGCCAATCCCAGATCGTCGTCGAGAGGACGTTCTGGTTGATGGCGGTCACGTCCGGTTCCTGCTCACGCAATTGATTGAACCGCCCATACCCCCCCTTGAGCACGGTCTTGCCGTCGCCCATCACGTCGAACGCGGCGTGCGCGCGTGGCGCGAGCGAGTTGAACGTCACCAGCCGAATCTCGTCAAAGCACTGGGCCGCGGCAAAGGGTGAGGCCTCGTGGCATTGCGCCGGTGCATACGCGGACTCGTGCTCGATGCGGGTCCCCAGGTTGAGCGTCAGCCGACGCGCGAGGGTCCATGAGTCCTGCACATACACGCCCAGATAGCGGCCATGGTTCTTCCCTTCGAGGACCGGCGCGTTCGTCGTGGCGAGCTGGAAGGGGACGCCGTTGTTGAACAGCAGCTGGTACGACGAGCCCGGCTCTGGGAGGTTGTACTTGTCGTCGACCCAGCTGTACAGGTGATCGACCCCCGCCTTGAATTCGTGATTGCCGCCGGCCAGATCCGACTTGTACCAGCTGACGACGCCCTTGGCGTGGGTCCGGCCCCGGTCCGTGACCCGCCCATCGGGGTTCGTGCCCTGAGCGAACACGTTGCCGGTCACGAACAACGTCGCGATGTCCCTCGTCGATTGCTTCCCGGGCGCCAGGCCGAGGTAATGCGCGCTGTTATCCCATTTCCCGAACTGCACCGACGTGACCAGCGAATTGCCGCGGACCGCCTGCCATTCCCCTTTGGTGATGAAGGTCGGGCCGTCCTTGTCCATCATCGATTCCCGAGGGATGAACCGGCTCGCATTCCGCAGCTCCAGGTCATTGTAAAAATGGTAAAAGCCGGTGAAGCGATGCCCGGCCGACGCCTGATACGAGATTTTTTCAAAGTGATCCGGGCCCTGTCTGACATTCGCGATCGGCGTGCCGTCTGGATCGAACGCGTCCAGGATGTCGCGCGTGACGTTCTCATACCGGGCGCCGCCGAAGAACCAGAGCTTGTTCCGGATGATGCGCCCCCCGACGGCGCCGGAGAAGTCTTGCACTTTGTGCAGTTTCGGGGCTCTGATGCCCGCCGCCTTGAGGTCGGCGTCGATGTTGTCGGCCTCGAGTTTCGGGCCCGATCCGTACGCTACGGCGGTGCCGTGAAACTCGTTGCCGCCGGACTTGACCACGGAATCGACCAGCAGGCCGCGCCGCGGCATCTCCGCGTTGCTGCCCACCGTCTGCACGCGCGTCCCATCGATCGCGTTGAAGTCCACGTGGCTGCCCTGCGCGCCCAGTTGGGTCGGGGCGGACGTCAGGACCCCTTCGAGCATCTGCCAAGGCGAGCCGTCCTGGCCGTAGAATCTGAAAATCGTCGTGTCGCCCAGCCCGGACGCGCCGACGTCCAGGTTCGTGCGCACGCCGGGCACCTGGTTCAAGAAGGCGTGGAACCCGTCCCGAGATGTGGGGAGCACGTCCAGCTGTTCTTTCGTAAGCTCGGTCGAAGTGGCCGTCGACGTGGTATCCACCAGGGGCGAGGCCCCGGAGACCGTGATCGTCTCGGACACGGCACCGACGTTCATCTCCGAGTCCACGCGCGCCGTGAAGCCGACCGTCAGCCGCACGCCCTCGCGCCGGACGTTCTGAAAGCCCGCCAGCTCGAAGAGGACGGTATAGACGCCAATCGGCAACGGCGACAGGCGGTACTCCCCCCGGTCGTTCGAGACGCTGGTTACCGAAGGCACCTGCAACGAGGGACTGGTCGCCGTGACCGTCACGCCGGGCAGCACGGCCCCGGTATTGTCCGTGACCACGCCACTGATGCCGGCGGGATTTGCGGCCCCCTGCCCGGCGATCGCGGGGACAGTCAGAGCAAACAGGCTCGTCAAGATGAACAAACCGACAATCAACGAGCTGAATCTTGGACGAGCACATTTCCACGTCGACATTTGCGCCTCCTCAATTGCCCCGCTGCCGGAGCATTTCATTCCCCAAGACACGCGACCTGACGTGAGCGCGATATATGAGGCACGGGAGCGAGCGGATATGACGAGCGGCCGATTATGACGCGGGTATGGAGCACACGCTAAACCCGCGAGGAATCACTGTCAACGGGAAATCCAGCCTGATTACGGCACTTTTGAGGGAGATCCAAAAGGGCGAAGACGATCCGAAAACGATGGGCGCGCCGCCTCGAGGCGACGCGCCCCTGAAACCACGCGAAGTAATCGGCGCGATCCTAAAAGTTGAATGTGGCGCCGATCTGCAGGATCCGCGGAAAGAGGATCGTGCTTGGACGCAAATAGTTCGCGCCGGACTGCAGATTCTGAGTCGTGACGGTGCCTTTGTTCAGCGCATTGTAGAGGTCAGAACGCAGCTCCACCCCGGTTGCCGGAGCGTTTGGGGACACGCAACCTGACGAAACGGCGGGCGCGGAATGACTGTCAACGGCGAATCTGGATTGAACTAAGGCACTTTCGGAAGAGATCCAAAAGCCTCAAGAAGATCAAAACGCGATGGGCGCGTTGTCCGTAAGGCGAGCCGGCGCCTTTCAGTGTTGATGCTCTTTTTCGTACTCGAGCTGGGCCATTTGTTTCTCGCGTAAGACCTTGGAGTTCTTCTTCTTCGCCGCCTGGAGGTTCGTCCGCCGGGTGCCGTCGGAGCTGACGGCAAAGAGCGACAGCAACTGCTCGAGATCTTGTCCTTGACAAGAGGGACAGGCGGCAGGGCTCGAGGGTCTCACCAGGGCCTCGAAACGATGTCCGCAGCCTCGACACTCGTAATCGTAAAGCGGCATGTCAAACCTCCTAGACGTCTGGCCGCGCCCTGGCGCCGGTCCGGACACTTCCCGATCAACTTAGCAGTGCCACCCCGCGACGCGCAAGGCCATCCGCCCCCTTAATAGGCTTTGACAAGTCGTTTCGCCCGTCATTAGACTGTTTTTCACAAAAAGTGACGCGGTCCGCTCGGACCTTGCCGTAGTGCCCGCCCTTTTGGGCGGACCCTTGAAGTCCGGCTGAAGCCGGACACTACGTACTGAAGTCCGGCTAAAGCCGGACACTACGTACTACTGTATGAAAACGGCTGTAGGATCATCGTCTGCTCGAATTATCACGATTGCGGCCGCGCGAACGGCCGCACAGCTCTGAAGGAGTGTTGCGATGCGCGCACCAATAGTCCTCTTGGCACTGGCGATTTCAGCGACGGTTCTCGTCGCGCAGACGCGGAAGACCCTGGACATCTATGTGGTCGATGTCGAGGGCGGCAACGCGACGCTCTTTGTTTCACCCTCAGGTCAGTCGGTGCTGATCGACACGGGGAATGTGGCCCCGGCGGCAGCCGTGCGCGATGCGGACCGTATCCTGGACGCGGCCAAGGACGCCGGCATCACGCAGATCGACCATTTGATTACCACCCACTGGCACGGCGATCACTTCGGCGGGATGGCCGAGGTCGCCAAGCGCCTCCCTATCAAGGCGTTTTACGACCATGGCACCACCATCGAGCCGCAGCCGGCCTCGACCGCATTCCTGAAAGACGTCTATCCGGGCCTGAAGGCCCAGGCCAAGTACACGGCCGTGAAGCCCGGTGACAAGATCCAGGTCGCCGGCCTCGACTGGCGCATCTTCGCGTCGGGCGGCGAAGTCATCAAACAGCCTCTGCCCGGAGCGGGGCGGCCGAATCCTTACTGCGCGAACTTCCAACCGAAGGAGGTCGACAAGACCGAGAACGCGCAGTCAGTCGGAAGCTACATCACCTTTGGAAAATTCCGCGTCGTCCATCCAGGCGATCTCACTTGGAACAAGGAAGGCGAGCTGATGTGCCCGGTGAACCGCCTCGGCACGGCTGATTTGCTGATCGTCGGCCATCACGGGCAACCGATCTCGAACTCGGAAGTGATGGTGCATGCCCTCCGGCCCCGGGTTTCCATTCTGAACAACGGAACCCGGAAAGGCGGACAGCCGCCGGCCATGCGAGTCATCCTCAATTCCCCTGGCCTCGAAGATCTGTGGCAGGTGCACTTCTCGCTTTTGAGCGGCCAGGAATACACGGTGCCCGGCATGTTCATCTCGAACGTCATTGACGAGCAGCCCGCAAACATCCCGATCAGTGCCCTGGATCTGGGCCCTGGAGGTCCGCCGGCGCCAGGCGCAGCGCCGCCTCCGCCGCCGCCGGCGCACAACGGCAAGGCGTACTGGCTCAAGGTATCGGCTCAGCAGGACGGCACGTTCAGCGTGACGAACCAGCGGAACAACTTCACGAAGACGTACCGGGTCGTAACAGGAACGAACTGACTGTTGAGACTTGAGACTTGAGACTTGACTGAGGGGTTGAGGCTGCAGAACGTCCGCGACCGATCGCGCGGAGTCTGGAGCCTCGATTCCCCTACGGAATGGCGTCGTAGTGGGGCCGGCTGAGGAAGGTGCTCAAGCGATCCGGCGGCATCGTACCCTTCGGAACAAATTTCTGAACCCGCCTGCCCGTCACTTCGCTCGTATAGATATTGCCCATCGGGTCGACAGCCATCGAGTGGAACGAGTTCCACTCTCCGGCCGCGTGCCCGGCCCGCCCGAAGCCCCCGACGATCGTCTTGCTCGCCATCTCATAAATCCAGAGCACGGAGTTTCCGTGATCGTTGATGTACATGTAGCGATTATCTGGAGAGAATGCCAGGTCGCTCGCCGATCCGAACGCGCCCGAACCGGGTTTGACGTCGATGATCTCTTTCAGGTTCCCCATCGGATCGAACACCTGAATTCTGGAATTGCCGCGATCGCACACGTACAACAGCCCCTGGTTGAGCACGACACAGTGCGGATGTGCGCCGCCGGGGGGCGAGAACTGACCGGGCCCCGTACCCGCCGAGCCCCATTGCCGCAGGTACTGGCCGGTTCGATCGAACACGACGATGCGGTGGTTACCGTATCCGTCGGCGATGTAGATTTCGCCGTTTGCCGGGTTCACCGCGATGTCCGCCGGCAGGTTCAGGAGCGTGTGGCTCGCGTTCAACCCCGGGCTGGCACACTTGCCGTCGGGCCCGTCGCATTTCCCTTTGGTCCCGATCTGCAGGAGCATCTTGCTGCCGTCGCGCGTCCATTTCTGGACGATGCCGTCACCGTTGCCGCCAAGCCAGAAGTTGTTCTCGTAATCGAAGAAGCAACCGTGGAGTCCCTCCGGCAGCACCTCGCGATCGCCCCACGCTTTGACGAGGTTGCCCGCCGGATCGAACTCGATGATCGGCGGAGCGGACTTCAACGTGAGGCTCTTCTCGATTGGCAGCATGTTCCCGCGGTTCAGCGTGACCACGCTGCCCTTTGCATCGGTACATGTCGCGCCCATCTCTTCGGTAACCAGGCGCTCGGTCACCCAGCTCCGAGGCCCCGGCTTCGGCCAGGTTGGTTCGACGACGAAGCGCGGGACCTGCTTCTGCTGTCCACCGGTAGACTGCGTGTTCGCCGCCCAGATGCCGGTGATGAGGGCGAGCACGACCGCGCCGGAATAGCCGCATCGGGAGATTGTCATTTTCCAGAACCTCACTAACGTACGTAATGTCCGCCTTGAGGCGGGCCGTAAAGGTCCGGCTGAAGCCGGACACTACGGACGAGACGACTCGACTCCTACCGGCTTAGCCGTTGCGAGGCGGGCCGTGGGAGTGATTTGAGCCGGATCGACGCACAGCTCGAGCAGCGCCGGTCCCCCGGCTCTTTGCGCTCGGCCAAACGCACCAGCGAAATCTTCCGTCGTCGACACTCGCTCGGCATACGCGCCGAAGGAACGCGCCAACCCCACGAAATCGGGATTCGCGAGATCGGTGCTGGAGACGCGTCCAGGGTAACGGCGCTCCTGGTGCATGCGGATCGTGCCGTACATGCCGTTGTTCACGACCAGCACGATGATCGCCGCGCCGCACTGCGCCGCGGTGGCAAGCTCCTGTGGATACATCAGAAAGCACCCGTCGCCGGCGAAGCAGACAACGGTTCGATCAGGGTGCCGCAGTTTTGCGGCGATCGCGGCCGGCAATCCGTAGCCCATGGCGCCGCCGACGGGGGCCAGCTCGCTCCGAAACTGACGGTACTTGTGAAAGCGGTGCACCCAGAGCGTGTAATTTCCCGCGCCGTTGCAGACGATGGCGTCGCGCGGCAGGCTCTCGGTCAGTTGCGAAACCACCGTCGCAAGGTGCACGCCGCGGTACTCGGCGTCCGGCGCCGGCGGCCGATAGAAGGCTTCCAGGTCGCGTCGAAGCTCCGTGAGCCAGGGCCGCCACGCTGGACTCTTGATCGGCATCAGGGATTTGAGCGCGGCAGCGAAGGCTGCGGTTCCCGAGTTGATGAACAGCGTGGCCTGATACACACGCCCAAGCTCCTCGGGATCGGGATGCACGTGCACCAGACGCTGTTCCGGGCACGGCGACGCGATCAGCGTGTAGCCGCCCGACGTCACTTCGCTCAGGCGCGAACCGAGCACGACCAGTAGATCCGCGGAGCGCACCTTCTCGGCAAGACGTGGGTTGATGCCCAATCCGAGATGGCCGGCGTAATGGTCGTGGGTGTTGTCGAACAGATCCTGGCGTCGGAACGAGGCGACCACCGGCAAGTCGCTCGCTTCGGCGAACGCCGTCACCTCGGCGCAGGCTTCAGCCGTCCAGCCGCTCCCTCCGAGAACGAGGAGCGGTCGCTGCGCCTGCGCAAGCTCCGATTGAAGCGCCGCCAGATCGACGTCCCGAGGCCCGCTATAGGCAGTCTGGAAGGGCTTGGTGTCGGCGACCTGCGCGGTCTGGGCCAGCATGTCTTCCGGCAATGCCAGGACCACGGGACCCGGCCGCCCCGCGGTGGCCGTCTGAAACGCGCGGAGCACGTATTCTGGAATCCGGCTGGGATCCTCGATCTGCGCGGCCCACTTGGCGAGCGGCCTGAACATCTGCCGGTAGTCGATTTCCTGAAACGCTTCGCGGTCGAAGAACGCGCGATCGACCTGGCCGATGAAGAGCACCATCGGAGTCGAGTTCTCCATCGCCGCGTGCACGCCGATGCTTGCATGAGTGGCGCCCGGCCCGCGGGTCACGAAGCAGATGCCCGGCCGGCCCGTCAGCCGGCCGTCGGCCTCCGCCATGTTCGCCGCGGCGCCTTCATGCTTGCAGACGACGACGTTGAGCTCGGGGGTGTCGTGGAACGCGTTCAGAACATCGAGATAACTCTCGCCGGGAACGCAGAATGCCCTGTCGGCGCCGTGGATCCGGAGACTGTCGACAAGAATGCGTCCTCCACTTCGCGCTGCCAGCTCGTTCGTCATCGCGAAGTCGCCGTCACGAGGAAGCGACCAGCGGCTCCTGCGCATGAGCAGTGAGCGCTCTCGCGCGCGTCTCCGGCAGCAGCGCGACAGCCACAAGGACCAGGGCGTACGAGAAGAGCGCGCAGATGCCGATCGCCTCGTTCAGGGCCATCGTCGCGCCGAGCATGCCGACGACCGTCGGCATCAGAGAGCCCACCCCGCGTCCGAAGTTGTATGAGAAGCCCTGGCCGGTCGCGCGCACATACGTGGGAAACAGCTCCGCGAACGTTGCGCCCATTCCGGCGACGATCCCCGACTGGAAGAAGCCAAGCGGAAAGCCAAGCAGCAGCGTCGCCGTCTGGCTCACGGGCACCAGCGTGTACACTGCGATGGTCACCGACGCGCAGACGGCGCACAGCGCAAACGTCCGCCGGCGTCCCAGCCAGTCGCTCAAGTGCGCATTGACCACGTATCCCAGGAAGGAGCCGAAAATATTGACGCCCAGATAGCTGCCGGTCGAGAGCACGTTCAAGTTCTGAACAGTCCTCAGATAGGTGGGCAGCCACGTCAGGATGGTGTAGTTCCCACCGAGAGTACCCGCGGCCAGCAACGACGCCACGGCCGTGGAACGCAGCAGCGGCGGCTTGAAAATGTCGAGCAGGACCGACTTACGCTCGATCCCCTTCTCGGCGTGTTTGGCCGCAAGATAGATCTCCGGCTCTTCCACGTTGCGCCGGATGAACAACACGGCAAAGCCCGGAAGAACGCCAATGAAGAACAGATAACGCCACGCGACTTCCGCCGGGAACCACGTGAAGATCCCGGTGAACAGCAGCGCGGCCGCGCCATACCCCACGGACCAGCCGCTCTGCACACAACCCACTGCGCGCCCGCGCACCTTCGGGTTGATGACTTCGGCCATCAGCACGGCTCCGGCTGCCCACTCGCCTCCGAAGCCAAGGCCCTGCAGACTCCGGAACACCAGCATTTGTTCGTAGGAATTGGCAAGGCCCGACAGGAACGTGAAGAACGAGAACCAGAGGATCGTGAGCTGGAGGACTTTCACGCGCCCGATCCGGTCGGCGAGCATCCCGGCCAGCCAGCCACCGAGGGACGACACGATCAGCGCCGAAGTACCCAACGCGCCTGCTTGCGTCCTGCTCAGACCCCACAAGCCGATCAGCGTGGGCATCGCTACGGCATAGAGCTGCACGTCCATCGCATCGAGGGCCCAGCCGCCGAAACACGCCCAGAACGTCCGCCGCTCACGCGTGGACATGTCCGAAAACCAGTTAGACACTGCCCCTCCTCTCGGTCGCTCGATTTTCCGGGCTCCACCGCGGCGATGAATCGGAACGATCGGGTCGAAACGTCGAATCCTAGCACGTTCTGGACCGTACTTGAGACAACGGAGACCACGGAGGACACGGGATCACACGGAGCAACCGAAGAAACGGACTATCGCATCTGGCTATTGGCTTGCGGCCGGATCGCCCTTCTTCAGCCGATCCCGTGCCTTTTCAACGTCGCGGTGAAAGACGAAGAGCCGATCGGCGTTGCCTTCGGGATCCGTGAAGTTGAACAGTTTGCCCTTCCGGGGTTTCACGCGCAGGTTCTTCTCGAGATAATCGACGTCGAACGTATCAAGATCCAATAGCGGAGCCGCGAAGGCGTCGTCCTTGTCGGCCGTCTCGTAGCGCATCCCCTGGGGCGTCGCGATCAGGCGGCCTTTGCAGGAGCCCAGACGATGCTTGTGAAGGACGTCGAGCTTCGCGTCCAGGCGTACTTCTTTCAGCTTGATCATGACGTCGCGCGGCCCGGGCGAGACCTCGATCGTTTCGGCGACCCCGTCGTAGCCTTCGGCCGAGACGTTGATGCGGTGCGTGCCCGGTTTGACGCTCGCGGCGGTCACCGGCGCGGCACCCAGAAATTCCCGGTCGATGAAAACCTGCGCGCCCGGGACATCGCTCTCGATGCGCAGGATGCCGACGGAGAGCGGGGCCTCGGCAGGTGCGGGCTCCGGTTCGGCTTTCGCAGTGGCCGGGGCGCGGGCGACGGCGCGCGGCGGCGCGGCCCCGGCGCGCGGGGCCTCGGGAGTCGGCCGCCGCGGTGCTGGCGCGTTGGCCGTGGCCGTTGCGGTGGCCGCCGGCGCTTCGCGCTGCGGACGCATCAAGCTGTAAGTCAGGATTGCGCCGCCGACGACGCCGATGCCGATGCCGATCGAGAGAATGGCAAGGATTGGTCGATTCACACACAAATCCTAGCGGGATAAGACAGGCAACAAAGGCGACGACCGTTGGATCGCCGCCTCAGTTGCTGAAACCCGGTCGTGTCCCGGTCTGGACGATTGCCGCTGGTTACTTGAGGTGCTTGCTGACCAGTTTGGTCATCGCGAACATGTTCACCGACGCTTTGCCGCCGAACACGGCCTTCAAATTGTCGTCGGCGTTGATCATCCGTCTGTTCTTCTTGTCCTGCAGACCATTCTTCTTGATGTAGGCCCACAGTTTCTTCGTGACCTCGGTTCGCGGCATCGGCTTCGCGCCAACGACCTCAGCCAGCGTGGAGCTGGGGGTCACCGGCCGCATGAAGGCCGCATTCGGTTTCCGCGTACTCGTCTTCTTTTTCGCCATGCAATCTCCTCTGAAAGACGCTCAACAGCGTCGGACCGGAGAGTACCACGAAACCGGCCCTGCTGCTCGATCAGCCGATTCGAATCCAGGTGATAATTGACAGGATCTCGGAGGAGGCCTTCGACCATGCATCGGTGGCTGCGCGTCCTGACGGTGGCGGCGCTGGCCGGCGTATTGGCGGGAGCCGGTCCTCGCTCGCTCGTCGTTCGAAGCGAGGCCGGCTCGCTCACCGACGCGGCAACCCCCGAAGGCGGCCAGCGGGGTCGGAGTGGATGGGGACATCAGGAGCCCGAGTACGACGGCCGCTTTACATTTGTACGTTTGCGCTGGGACTCCGGCTCGGGCGTCGGCCGGTGGGGTAGGAACAACGCCTGGAACCATGACTACCCCCGCGCCGAACAGAACCTGATGAGGATCCTCAAGGATCTGACGCTGATCGACGCGAACACGGACGGCAGCCTGATCCTCACGCTCGACGACCCGCGGCTCTTCAAGTACCCGATTGCCTACATGTGGGAACCGGGTTTCTGGACGATGAGCGACGTCGAGGCCGCGCGATTCCGGGAGTACCTGCTAAAGGGCGGCTTCGCCATCTTCGACGACTTCGAGCGCGAGCAGTGGAACAACTTCGAGGCGCAGATGCGGCGGGTGCTGCCCGAAGCCCGGTGGGTCAAGCTCGATCGATCGCATCAGATCTTCGATAGTTTCTTCCGGATGAAGACGATTGAGTTTCCTCATCCGATGTTCGGCTACAAGCCGACCTACTACGGGATCTACGAGGACAACAACCCTGCGCGACGCCTGATGGTCATCGCCAATCACGACAACGACGTGGCCGAGTACTGGGAGTGGTCCGGGCGGGGCCTGTTCCCGGTCGATTCGTCCAACGAGGCATACAAGCTCGGCATCAATTACATGTTGTACGGGCTGACCCATTGACTCGTCGCGGCCGCGTCCGCAAGCCACGAAACACGAAAAGGGGCGGATGTGAAGCAGACATGCGGCCGGGACAGATTTGTGAAAATCTGAATGGAGAGCAGGGCGGCGGCTGGAATATGATCGACCGAAGGCCTTATCGATAACCATGAACCGAAAACACACCATCGTCGCCGCGCCCGTCATTCTCGCTGCTCTTTTCGGAGGGTTCCTGCGCGCCTCCCCACAAGCCGCGGAGGCCCAGGACGCCACGGCTAAGAAAACCGTGTGGGACGGCGTGTACACGGCCGCTCAGGCCTCCAGAGGCAAGATGGTGTATGAGGAGGTGTGCGCCGAATGCCACAACACCGGAGAAGCGCCCGTCCTCTTCGGGGCCGGCTTCATGCGCCGGTGGTTTCAGGAAAACCTGGGCAACGTCTTCACGAAAATGCGAACGCAGATGCCATTGAACGGACCGGGCAGCCTGCCCGAACGCAGTTACCTTGATGTGCTGAGCTTCGTGCTGGAGGAAAGCGGATTTCCCGCGGGCACGGAAGAGCTCACGGCAAACCCCGAGCGGCTCGCCAGCATCGCCATCGTCGAGAAGAGCGGCCCGGGAGGCCCGGTGCCCAACTTCTCGCTCGTCCAGATCGTCGGGTGCCTGACGCAGGGCGCGAACAAAGCCTGGATGTTGACCAACGGCACCGAGCCGGCTCGCACGGCGGATTCAGGAGATTCGCCGGCGGCCAACCTGACGGCCTCGGCCTCGATGCCGCTGGGCAAGGGCGCGTTCCGCCTCCTGGACTACCCTGCGCTCGGCCGGGACATGCGCCGCGGGCACAAGGTCCAGGCGAAAGGGTTCCTGATCAGGCAACCCAACAGCGAAGATCGCATCAACCCGACCTCGCTGCAGACTCTCGCCGAAAGCTGTCCGTAACAGCCGCTCGAAACCGAAGCCAGGTCACCCGCTTCAACGGAACGCGCTCACAACCCCTCGGCGACGATCATCTCCGTGCGCGCCGTGGCCTGGCGCAGCGCCTTCGCCTCGGCGTATTGCGGCGAGCCCCACCAGGCTTTCGCCTGGGCCTTGGAGGAGAATTCCACGATCACGAAGCGCTGGGGCGACCAGGTGCCCTCCAGGGTTTCCGTCGCCCCGCCACGCACGAGGAACTTTCCGCCATAGGCGGCGATCGAGGGCACCACCATCTGCTTGTACGCCTCGTATCGTTCCTTGTCGATTACTTCTATTTCGGTCACGACATAAGCCGCCACGTTTCACGCTCCTGCTGAAGAAATTTGATTGGCATTGTAGCCGGTGGCGGAGATGATAAGAGGCGGACCCGGACGTCGAGAACGCGCGAACACCGCGGGGTGCTCTGAATGCCAATCTATGAATACGAATGTCGAGCCTGCGGACACCGGTTCGAGCAG
>Ga0070698_100006843_pt1 | contig 12350 bp, 9 predicted proteins | sample KBSK1502metaG_FD_65477 | JGI IMG/M metagenome (GOLD analysis project Ga0070698, IMG submission 65477) | Corn, switchgrass and miscanthus rhizosphere microbial communities from Kellogg Biological Station, Michigan, USA - KBS K1-50-2 metaG | ecosystem: Host-associated > Plants > Roots >...
CCGCGAAGGCATTTTCCAGCACGGCCACGCCTTCCGAGCTATCCCCGGACCTTGAAAACGAGATCCACAGGTATTCACTTTGCGGAAGAACGTAATCTTCCATGTTCGTCAAGAGATCTGTACTCGGAACAGCCACAACATTGCAGGACCACTCCTTCCGCAACAATGCGCAGACGGACCTGCCAATGTAATCCGAGCTACCAGCGCCGACGAGAACCACGTTAACTGGAGCCGATCGATCCGTACCAAGCAGCGCGCGAGTCAAGAACTGTTCGATCGGCTGTGAGGAGCGAAACACTTTCTCGTATGACTGCCGCCACGTTTGTGGCTGCTGGAGGATCTCACGTAAGGTGTGGACAAGGCCCAACGACTCGCGTTCAGCGGTGGAGAGTTCATACAGTTTTGAATATTCCTTTTGCAATTCCGGTTAACGCTATATTAAAATCCAAAAGGATTCGAAAGCAATCAAAACCAAATCGATAGTAGTTGAAAGCGCTGGCCGGATCAAGATGAGTAGGTTGCAGCGACCTAAGATTCTCGTTATCGGCGAGTTGAATGTCGATATTGTCGTGACTGGCCTGCGATCCGCGCCAGAGATGGGGGCGGAGATCCTGGCGGAAGATTGTGATCTCACCTTGGGAAGCGCTTCGGCGATCTTTGCCGCCGGCATGGCAAGGCTTGGACACGAGGTAACATTCGTCAGTCAAGTAGGTCGAGATTACTTCGGAGAGTTCTGCATCGCCGCATTAGAGCAGTTAGGGCTGTCAACCAAACACGTGAAACGCAACGCTAAGGAAAAAACCGGCGTCACGATCGCGCTCAGCGGAACACGCGATCGCGCGCTGGTGACTTATAGCGGCGCTATCGCGACACTCAGATCAGCTCACGGCAACGACGCGTTGATAAAGCAACATGATCATCTGCACCTAACTTCCTACTATCTACAATACGCCCTGCGACCGTCGTTTTCAGACCTTCTGCGACGCGCCAAAACGATGGGGTTAACCACTTCCTTAGACCCGAATTCTGACCCGAGTGACAGATGGAATCGCGACATTAATGCGGTGTTGAATTACACCGATGTGCTGTTTGTTAACGAACGCGAGGCAATGAAGCTGACGCGTTCAACGACGCCGAAGGCTGCGTTGAAAACACTTGGAGCGACGGTGGATTGCGCGGTGATAAAACGTGGACGCAGCGGCGCCATTGCAACGCGCAATGGAGAGATCTTTACCGACGCTGGCTTCAAAGTTAGAGTCGTGGATACCACTGGAGCGGGAGATTCTTTCGACGCCGGGTTCGTGTGTGCGTATCTGGGCAAGGCGCCGATAGTTGAGTGCTTGCAAGTCGGAAATGCGTGCGGTGCCCTATCTGCGATGCGCGTCGGAGGCACAGCGGGACAGCCGACTCAACCACAGTTGCAAAAGTTTCTCCGGTCAAATGCACGAGCCAATCAGCCGCAACGCCATAAGTGATTCGCGAATGCCAAAGCTCTGTTCAAGTCGCACTTTGCTCGACGCCGCAACACGCGGAGGCAAAGCTGTTGCAGCACTCAATTTTTACAATGCGGAAACGTTGCTTGCGCATGTACGCGCCGCCCAAGCGAGCAAAGAGTCCATCATTCTGCAAACGACGGAATCAACCATCAACTATCTGGGTTTGCGAATGATTTTTGGAATGGCAACCGCGGCAGCCGATCAACTCGAAGAACCCGTGGCGCTTCACTTGGACCATGGCAGCAGTTACGAATTAGCAGCGCGCTGCATCGACGCCGGCTATACATCGGTAATGATAGACGGCTCGAAGATGGCTTTCGCTGATAACTGTGCGTTGACACGTCGCGTTGTTGAGCTGGCCCATGCCAGTGGAGTGTCCGTAGAAGGCGAGTTAGGGCACGTGGGCCAAAACGATGAGCCGGCGGTAGGCGACACGGAGTTGCTTACCAACCCGAGCGCTGCCGCGCGATTCGTGAGTGAAACAGATGTTGACGCTCTTGCTGTTGCAGTCGGCACGGCCCACGGTTTCTACAAAGGCGAGGTCAGGCTCGACTTTGGTCGTTTGAAAGAAATAAATGCCTCGGTGCCGAACACTCCTCTCGTGCTGCATGGCGGTTCCGGGGTTTCGGCGGAGCTTCTCGACGAAGCTATTGCCTGCGGAATTCGGAAGGTGAACTTCGGCACCGAATTAAAGAACGCTTTCACGAAAGCAGTAAAAGCTTCGCTTTCGTCCAGTGAAGACATCGATCTGCGACGAACTTTTGCGCCGGCGATTTCGGCTGTCGAAGAAATCTCAAGATCCAAGATTCGGATTTGCTCTCGCGTCGCTTACGAAAGGCAAACGATTAGTTCATGACAAGATTCAATTGGTTGCTCGACGGCAGCATCGTCGGTCTATACCTGCTTGTGACCATGGTCGCGGGCTTGATGGTAAGAAAGTATGTCGGCAAGGTCGAACACTTCCTGGTTGCCGGACGAGAGATGGATGTCTACCTCGGCATAGCCTCACTGGCCGCCACAGAGTTTGGCATCGTCACCTGCATGTACACCGCACAGAATGGTTACGAAAAGGGATTTGCAGGCGCCACACCTGGAATACTCATGGCGTTGGCGATGGCCGGAGTTGGGCTGACCGGTTTTGTAATCAAACCGCTGCGCGATTCAGGCGTCATTACGATTCCCGAGTTGCTCGAACAGCGTTTCGGCAAACGCATCCGTTGGGCTTCCGGGGTCGTGATCGTACTCGGCGGACTTTTGAACATGGGCGTATTCCTCAGAACCGGTGGCCAATTCTTAGTACTCGTTGCGGGAATCGACGTGCGCTATCTCGAAATCATGATGACTGCGCTGCTCGTCGGCGTCGCGGTCTACACGATCCTTGGCGGCATGTTGTCAGTGCTCGTTACTGACTTTCTGCAATTTGTTGTCATGAGTGCCGGATTGATCCTCGTGACGATTCTCATCCTGATGAACGTTGGCTGGGAAAAACTGGTCACGACTGTTGAGACAAATTACGGCGTAGGCGGATTCAATCCCTTCGTGAATCCGACAATGGGCTGGCAGTACGTCCTGTTCAATCTCATGTTGAATACGGCGGCGGTACTCACGTGGCAAACGATCATTGCTCGTGTGCTGGCGGCGAGAGACACGAACACCGGTCGCAAGGTCTATACTCGCACCAGTTTTTTCTTTGTCTGTCGTTTTCTCATTCCGGGTATCTGGGGTATCGCGGCACTTGCAACGCTTGGCCCAGTCGCAAATACGCTCGAAGCAATGCCCAGTTACTTAAGCACCGCTGTTCCTCCGGGACTGATGGGAATTCTGATCGCGGCGATGTTAGCTGCCGACATGTCAACAGACTCGTCGTACATGTTGACCTGGTGCAGCGTGATCTACAACGACATCCTCGCGCCGTTTCGCAAAAGGCCATGGTCCGAGCGAAAGGGTCTCTTTTGGAACCGGACCATCATCGCGCTCATCGGCATCTTTCTCTTGCTCTATGGCCTTTGGTATCCGCTGAAGGGCGACCTTTGGACATACCTTGGCGTGACGGGAACTATTTATCTGGCGAGTATCTCTGTGCTTCTCATCGCCTGCTGTTATTGGCGCAAAGCAAACAGTTGGGGCGCGGGAGCTTCGATTATCGTAAGCGCCGTTATTCCAGTGTCATATCTGGTGATGGAACAGTTACCCGCCACTGCCGCTCTCGCGAAATCGATCGGCCCGTACTATTCAGGAATTGCGACGTACTTGTTGTCGGGCGCAGCAATGGTCATCGGCTCGGCACTCAGACCTCAAAGCCACTTGGAAGGGAGAGCAGCGTAATGTCCAGGCACTGGTTTTGGTGGGCGCTAAGTATGGCGTGCGTGATCTGGTACTCAACCATAACCGTCTATGTCGCCATCAAGGGCGCCGGTGACATCAAGCAGATGCTTGCTCGTCTCGAAGAAAGCAAGAAAGAGGCTAAGGAGTCGTAAGTCAGAGATTCAAACTGCTGGAGGCTAGTTCGTCATGCTCGTCTGCATCAGTGCCAATCCCGCCATCGATCGTCGCTTGCGACTCGAGAACATCGCAGTCGGACAGATCAACCGCGCCTTGTCGGCTCAACCTCTGCCAGGTGGGAAAGCAGCTCACGTGGCAATGGTGGCAAAAGCGCTTGGTGTAGACGTGATGTGGGTTGGATTTCTTGGCGGCGCTGCTGGAGAACAGTGTGAATCAGGTTTATCTGCGTTTGGAGTCCCGTTAACTGTAATCCGAACTCAAAGTGAAACACGCGCGAACCTGGAATTGATTTCTGCCGACGGCCAGGTAACGGAAATTCTTGAGCCGGGTGGCGCGGTTACTGAGGGTGAAGTTGAGCGGCTCCTCACTACTTGTCGCGATCTTTTTGCCGAGAGCGACCGCGGTACACAAGTCGCGCTGTCCGGCAGTCTGCCACCGGGTGCGCCTTCGGATCTTTATGCCGAGTTGATTCGGTTGGCCCAGGTCAATGGTTGCAGAACTCTGCTTGATACGAGTGGCGACGCTTTGCGCCATGCACTCAACGCTGGACCTGACTTCGTGAAACCAAACAAAAATGAAGCGTCAGCATTCGCAGGTTATTCGATCACCGACGCAACAACTGCCGTCCAAGCGACGCAACCGTTCTTCGACGCTGGCGGGAAGAGTGTCGCGATCTCGCTGGGTGCGGACGGAATGATCTGGCAACGAACCGTTTCCAGCGATGCCTTTATCTCCAAACCTTCACCTCTGGCAGATTGCTCCCCTGTTGGTTGCGGTGACGCGGCGTTAGCGGGATTTGCCGTTGCACATGAGCGTGGGTTGAGTGACGAAGAGACGCTGCGTCTGGCAACAGCATGCGGTTCAGCGAACTGTCTGGCAAACGTACCGGGTCGAGTTGATGTTCGCGACGTTCAGCGTTTGGCCCAGGAAATTACGGTGCGACAAGTTGTTGCTCGCGAGTCTTCCCGACGTGTGGCCGTGGAGGCGCAATGATTCGAATTGCGCTGGTTGGCTGTGGTGAACATTCACGGGCGAGCCATGCGGCTCCGCTCGCGAGATTCGCTGCCACACACCCGAATGAAATCACACTTGTAGCGGCGTGCGATCTAAACCGAGAAAGATCAGCGGAGTTCTGCCGTTCGTTCGGTTTTGCTCAAGCTTATGAAGATCTCGACCAGATGTTGGAAGTTGAGAAGCCTGATGCGTGTGTGTCTGTAATGCCGATGGACAAGATTGGGGAGGTGGGTATCAAACTTCTCGAGCGACGGATCCCCTGTGTGATCGAAAAGCCACTTGGAACTTCTCTAGCCGCGATTGAGCAATTGGCTGGCGTGGCGCGCGAAACGCAAACTCCACACATGGTCTCGGTTAACCGACGCTTCATGCCGTATTTAAATCAAGCACGTTCATGGATGCATCAACATGGACCACTGCGCTATGTGCGTGCGTCGCAGGTTCGCCATCAACGAACTGAACCCGATTTTATTTGGTCAACCGCTATTCACGTGATTGATGCTTTGCGATACATCGCGGGTGATGTCGAGAAGTTTGAAGTGACTGTGCCGCCGGCAAGAACGAGCAACGCGACGTGGTATGTGATCTCATTAGGATTCGAGAGTGCAACGACTGGACAAGTGGAAATTCTTCCGACGGCGGGGATGGTTGAAGAGTCTTATGAGTTGTTTGGCGAGGGATGTCGCGCGCGTGTGACTGCTGGTTCAGGCACACAACGATCGCTCGAATGTTGGGAAAACGGCACGCTTGTGATCGATTCCCACGCTGCAGAAGACGAACCTGAAGATCTTCGGAACGGTGCGTACCAGGAAGTCGAAGCGTTTGTTCATGCTCTGCAAACAAGAACTCGCCCGCAACCGTCTATTGACGACATCCTGCCCTCAGCGCGAATCAGTTTTGCAGTCGCTGACCTGATAAGTATTTCGCAGCATTAACTCTATCGATGAACAAACTTACGTGTCTTCTCGTCTTTGCGATCACGCTTCTGCTGTTTTCTGTCTCAGCACAGGAGCAAAAAAGTATCGGCGGAAGCACGTTTGTCAAAAACGACATCACCTATTCGACTGCGGTGGCAACGCCTCACGTGCCATGGGCGACGAAGCTGCCCCAGGGTCCAATCAAGGGTTTTTTCATACCGTCGATCCAATACGGAAGAGACATGGTTGAGCTGATGCAACGGCTGGCTCTCGATCCAACCACGGATTCAATCGATAGCAGTTGGGACATCAACTGTTGGGGCATTGGCGATTACTACGGTCATGAATATCGTGGCGATCGCGATGACTTTCGCACTGTGTACGGTTACGTCGAGAAGGATCTGACAGGAAACGCGCGCTACGAGGTGATGTTGATTCCCGGCATTAACGGATGGTCACGTATGACGCGTGCGGCACGTGACGCGATTTTGCGGAGAGTGCAGGAAGGTGCCGGTCTCGTGCTGCTGCACCCGTTCGTCGGCGATGTAAAGGGGCATCCGTTCAAAGGAGACGAACCGGTTGGCGATGAGCGTATCTGGGAGATCTCGCCGCTCGTCGGTGTTGCGGATGATACCGTGAATGAACGCGGATACCCTGAAGTCAATCGTGACGCGGTTACCAAGGGTAAATGGGAGCCTGGCAATCCTCACTTCATTACTGAAGGACTGCCGCTCGAACTCGTGCCGGAAGGAACGATTGGAGGATCTTTTTATCGATACAAATCAAGGGGCGACGTCCTGATCAAGTCGGGAACTCAACCGATGATGAGTGTGGCGAACTACGGTAAAGGACGGGTCGTCGCCATGGCCTACGTCGAGGAAGGTTTTACTCCTCAAAGCATCAATCCAACCGAAAACAAAATCTACTGGGACTATTGGGAATACCAGTACTCATTGCTTGCTCGCGCTGTGCTGTGGGCAGCCGGAAGAGATACTCCTGTTCGCATTCAGTCGTTGACCGCAAGCGACGAGGGATTAAAGCTGTCGCTCAACGCGTCGCGTCAGCAAGCGGTACGAATCGAAGTGAACGGCCAAAACGAATTTGGTCAAGCGCTCGGCTCGACGACCGTCGAAAAGGTTCTGAACTCCGGTTCAAATGCAATCAGCGTCGCTGCATCGAAACTGCAACCTTCTTTTGGTTGGCCCGGAGGTCGACAAATTTTCAACGTCATTATTCGCGACGCGAATAACAACTCAACACTCAACTGGGGCGCGGCAACGTTCACCACTCCAAAGCGCGCCATGATGACCAGCACCAAGACCGCTGTTGAGGTATACAAGCGTGGAGAGATCTTGAGTGCGGTATTGCGAGCGTCCGGCAATCTGAATGGATTGCGAATGCAAATGCAGGTCTGGGACGACCTGGGACGGTTGCTCGGCAACCTCTCCGCTCCCGCTCGCGGTGAGCGGACCTTCACTTTTCAGCTCAATGACTTTCTCGGGAAGTTCGCATTGGTTCGAGGTGAACTGATTGACGATCGTGGCGCCATCGTCGATCAACTGCGAGCCAAACCCGCGATGGTGGTCCAGGAAAAACGACGCTCGAAAGAGTACACGGCGCTCGTTTCATTTGGCGGCACAAAACACTATTTGCAAGAAGCGCAGATGAAGATGGTCCGTGCCGCTGCCGCTGATACCGGATTCACGTGGTCAAATGACGTCGACAATTCATTGAACATTCCGCGCGGCACCTTTGGAGTCTATTGGTACGACCGGGGGCCAACCACACCTGAGAATATGGAACGCGCCATTGCTGACTATGACAAGACAGGCGACTTCGAAGCACTGGGCTACCTCACCAAAAAAGAACTATACAAACGGACCGGCGATAAGAAGTTTCTCCAGCGAACGCCTTCATTCAACGATCCGGCCGTCCTGAAGAGTCTTGCTGACATCGTTCGCGCCTCCACTCGTAACAAGGCGCGGTACAACATGGATTACTACTTCGTCGGTGACGAAGGCTCGCTGACTTCATACGGCGACGCCGTGGACTTCGACTGGAATCCACATACTCTTTCGGATTTCCGCATCTGGTTGCAGCAGCAGTACGGCAGCCTCAGTGCGCTCAACAACGAGTGGCGCACGAGTTTTACCAATTGGGATTCGGTTGTGCCGTACACGACAGAAGAAGCCAGGAAGACGCGCAACTTTGCTCCCTGGGCCGATCACCGAACGTTCATGGAGATCACGTTCGCGAGAGCTTATCAAACAGCTCGGGACGCGGCGATCGAGGGAGATGCCGATGCTCATATTGCAGTCTCCGGCACACAGGCAACGAATGCTTACAACGGCGCCGACTGGTCGCGTCTCGATCGCGTGATCGACGATTTTCTTTCCTACGACGGCGGTAATCAGTGGGACATGCATCGCTCCTTCGCCAAGCCAAACGCAATGATTGGCTTTTGGACCGGATATGGATCGCATGGGCTAGCGGTACAAAACGCCATATGGACCGCGGCGATTCATAACGTCCTGCATCCGAATATTTTTTGGATGTACTCGTTTCTAAATCCGGATTTCACCCACTCGGCGTCTGCGCGCGACATGGGAAAGGCTTTCAGCTCGTTGAGATCCGAGGGCGTTGGGAAGTTGTTGATGGAGTCAGTTCGGCAACAAGACGGAATCGCGCTTTACTATTCAATGCCTTCTATTCATGCGGCAAGCATCCTCGGTTATCACCAGCGCAGCAGCGACGATGACGACGAAGTTGCAGATAAAGCTCGTCTCAGCTTTGCAGCGAACCGCGACGGCTGGGTCAGAACGATCAAGGATCTCGGCCTACAGTTTGATTTTGTGTCATCGGAAGATGTTGCAGCGAGCGGGATCGCAAACGACAAATACAAAGTCGTGATCCTTCCGCTCGCGTTTGCTCTTTCGAACGAAGAAGTTCAGCACCTTGAGCAGTTCGTTGCACGTGGTGGTGTAATCATTGCCGACGCAGCACCGGGGTGGCTGGATCAACACTGCGCCTGGCAAAAGAATGACAGATTGAACGAGCTGTTTGGCGTTGCCACAGTTGACTCAGATAAGCGCGAATTGAAATTGACTTCCGGTGAAGTTCGCACGTCCTCGTACGGCAGTGAATGGGGCCTACCGCGGGAGCTTTCAGGCTTACGTATCGCGGAGCCGGACGTAAAACTTTCGGGTGGAACAGCTCTTCTCAAAATCGGTAACAGCGACGCAGTGATCATGAACCGCACTGGAGCCGGTTGGACCATTTACCTCAACACCGCGTGGGATCAATATCCAAAACAGCGTGTGGCAAAGTTCGGTGGCACAACTTATCGTCAACTCCTAAATGCGATTCTGAACAAGGCCGGTATACGGCCATCCATTGAGGTGAACTCGCCCGACGGCCGACATTTACAGCAAACGCAAATCGCTCGCTACAAATTCGGCAACGCCGAGATCGTTGCGCTCGTCAAGGAGAACGTTGCTATCGCCGGCGTAGTTGGTCAGGATGGGGTCACAACTTACACCGATGCTAACCTCGGCCAGGTTGCGAAGCAGGAGTTGACGATCAAACTCCCGCGCAAATTCTATGTTTCTGATGTTCGAGCAGGGAAAAAACTGGGCTTTACGGATGTTGTGCACAGCTCGATTCTGGTAGGCGACGCACTCGTATTGGCCTTAACACCTGAAGTTAATGAACTAAACTTCGACGGCCCTGTTTTCACGCACACCGGCGAGCATGTCTCCTTCAGCTTGAACTCAACCGCGCCAGGAACGACTCTCGTGCGCTGCCACGTCTATGGACCTGACGGTGGTCGTGTGCCGATCTATTCGAATAACGTGCTGGTCGTGAATGGACGCGGCACGTTTTCTTTGCCCTTTGCATTGAACGATCCCATTGGCAAATACGTGCTTCATGCCACCGACGTGGTGACTGGCTCCCGTGTTGAGCGATCAATTGAACTCAAGTAGAACATAAATTCAGAGACTGTTTAATAAGAAAGGCAGAGTAGTTGGAGATAAAGATTTTCGACACGAAATTAGAACTCGGCAAGGCCGCGGCACGAGACGCAGCGAAGATCATTAATCAAGCTATCAACAAACGTGGCGCCGCTTACGTGATCGCGGCTACCGGAGCTTCTCAGTTCGAATTCCTCGACTCGCTGGCGCAGGAAGAGATCGACTGGACCAAAGTCGTGTTTTTCCATCTCGATGAATACGTCGGATTATCGAAGTCACATCCCGCGAGCTTTCGACGCTACCTGAACGAACGGGTTGTCAGCCGCATTCATCCACAAACTTTTCACTTCCTAGACGGCGAGGCTCACGATGTTCATGAGGAGTGTCGTCGAGTTGGTAACTTAATCGCGCAACAGACAATCGACGTTGCTTTTGTCGGTATAGGCGAAAACGGGCATCTCGCATTCAACGACCCACCAGCAGACTTCGATATTGAAGAACCTTACATTGTTGTCAATCTCGATGACGCGTGTCGCCAACAACAAGTCGGTGAGGGTTGGTTCAGAAGCATTGCTGAAGTTCCGACTCAGGCGATTTCGATGTCAATCAAACAAATCCTCAAGAGCAACGACATTCTGTGCATCGTTCCTGACCAGAGAAAGGCGGAGGCGGTAAGAGCTTCAGTCGAACTCGAGGTATCTCCAATGCAGCCCGCATCAATACTCCAGCAACACGAACGCGTTACGCTCTACCTCGATTGCCACTCATCGTCACTCCTCAACAACGGGTCTATAACTTCTGCGGATAGACATCAGCTAGCGAGCTGACTCCGTTCTTCCCCAGAAAAAGATCGGAAGCGCAGCAAGCTGGAAAAGGACCGAAACGACCCCAGACTACTCCGTTTCTCTACAAGCGGCGCAGCATCTCAGGAGGCAAGCCCTCAAAAAGTTTGCGAACCGCTTCTTCAGAAAACCTTAAGTCAAGTTTCTTAAAACCGACAACTATAACGTCATCCTCGATATTGAGACTGAGTGATTCCTGCTTTGGTAGGCTGGCGCGAATCAAGACCTCTCGACTCTCCGATAAGTACTCAACCTTCATCGGGTGGGGCTTGGTTGGTCTAATTTTAAATTCCAGTGCCTCGACTTCTATTTCCAGATTCATTGCGCGGGTGTCCTTTCGTCGCGGATTCTCAGGCATGAACAGGCTAGAGCGTACCGTCTAAGCATCAAGCCGGCGCTTCAATTCTCCGACCGCCAAAAAGGAATGTAAGAGCCAGCCCTGCGACGAAGCCTCCGATGTGAGCCATGTAAGCCACTCCACCTGTCTCAGCCGACTGCGTGATTGACCCGATCCCGTTAATGAACTGCAAGACGATCCACAGTCCAATGACCACGGGAGCGACACTCAAGCCAAGCCCTTTTCAAAAACCGTGCCCCGGAGGTTTAAATCTGGTAAGAGGTAAGTCTCACTATTAGATAGTTGAGAAAGATCGTGAGTGTTGGTCCAGGTTCTTGATTTCTAACGATACCGAATTCGGTCGGTAGGCGTTCCCGTTCAGTACAAGACCGCGCACGCGCTAGTCCTCGATCTCGTCGGCGGCACCAAGCAATTTGTCGCGCGAAGTTTTTAACTCTCTAAAGGAAACAGCAACTCGTTTCCGTCAGGATCGTCGATCTGAATCACGTCATAGCCCCACCACGATTCCTTGTTATAGTCTGCGCCTCGCGAATTTGCTCGGTCATCTGCGACTCCTAATCTCCACCCGACCCGTCGGCGTGTACCTCAATGGCACCCGCATATGCCAAAACCCCAACAACTGTAATTATTGACAGTTACCGTCCATTCACGGAGAAGCTAGTTCTACGGTGAATGCGACATTTGTTCATCTGGACGCTGCTCTTTATTCTTCCGGCACCAGTACTCCCTCAAACCACGCGTTCACTCCGTCAGGCGCGCCAAGCTAAAGGTTCGCATCTTTCCAGCAACTCCATCTCGGTGCGTGATTGGTCCAATCGCGTGATGTCCAACGACGCGAAGATCCGCGCAACCGCCGTAGCCGAACTGGTCCATGAGGCTGGGCGTTCGCTGCCTTTGCTAAGACGATTCCTCAACACTGACAACGAAGATCTGCATCTGGAAACTTTCGAAATCATCCGGCGGATCGGTCCACCGGCCATTCCGTTGCTGCTGGAGATGCTTCGGCATGAACAGGTCTCCTTCCGACGCTTTGCCGCTGATGCCTTCATTGACCTAACGCCCGATACAGTCTGGATTCAACCGGCGTTGAGACGCGCACTGAGAGACGAGGATTCAATGGTAGCGGGCGATGCCGCACGTGCGTTGGGTGCTTTGGGCAAGAAAGCCAGTCCTTCGGTAGGCGCTTTAGTCAAGACTCTCTCACACGAGGATCCATACGTCCGCATCTATGCGGCGGAGGCCCTGGCGTC
>Ga0070698_100006844_pt1 | contig 12350 bp, 14 predicted proteins | sample KBSK1502metaG_FD_65477 | JGI IMG/M metagenome (GOLD analysis project Ga0070698, IMG submission 65477) | Corn, switchgrass and miscanthus rhizosphere microbial communities from Kellogg Biological Station, Michigan, USA - KBS K1-50-2 metaG | ecosystem: Host-associated > Plants > Roots >...
CATTTGGAAAACTTATCAATCTTGTGATCATATCATCTGCAATGATCTTTTCAGAAAGATCTTTAAAAAAAAGTTTCTCTTCCTGTTCATACACATCGAGACCAAAATAACCCAGCCGTTGGTTTTTTAATGCTTCGATGGCATCAGCAGTATCAATGACTGCGCCACGACTGGTATTGATCAGCATTGCCCCTTTCTTCATTTTTAAAAATGCTTTTTTGTTGATAAGATGTTGCGTTTCCGGTACCAGGGGACAATGCAAAGAAATTATATCACTTTGTGTCAGCACTTCATCCAATGGGCAGTAATGAACACCGGTTTTTATCATTTCCTCCGAAGTAAATTTATCATAGGCCAGGATTTTACAACCAAACCCAAGCATGATCCTGCAAAATGCCTGGCCTATCTTCCCTGTACCAATAACCCCGACAGTCTTCCCATGAAGATTGAAGCCAGTTAAATTCTCCAATGAAAAATTACTTTCACGAACCCGGTTATAGGCTTTATGGGTCTTTCGGTTAAGAGTGAGTATGAGAGCAACGGCATGCTCAGCCACAGCTTCGGGGGAATAAGCTGGCACACGAACTATTTTAATATTGTTTTTCGATGCAGCTTCAAGATCAACATTATTAAAACCGGCACATCGTAAAGCGATCAATTTTATACCGTTTGAAGCAAGCTGTTCAATTGTTTGTTGATCTGCTTTATCATTTACAAAGAGGCAAACTGTATTATGTCCTTTTGCCAATGCAGCAGTCGCTGTATTTAATGATGCTTCAAAATAACTGAATTGGTAATGACCACCTGAATTGACCTGGTCAAAGTATTCTTTGTCATAGGATTTGGTGCTGAAGAAAGCAACTTTCATAGTGCGAAGATAGAGACCCTCAAGGCTGAAAATAAATATAGTTATTGGTGCGAATAACAATGGAAGAAAGATCCCGGCATCAATATGTAAACTCACCACATATTTTGCTAAATGGAATTTGCTCTATTTTTTTGAAAATCTGTTCATCTATTGGAAAAGCATAATCACCTTGAAACCAAATAAGGCCTAGTGATGAGAAATCTTTTGTCTCGTCTCTAAAAACAGCGTAATACCATAAATCGGCGATGCAAACTATTGGAGGCAGAGAAGCAGGATCACCAAATGGATACTTACCCTTATGTTGAATTGGTGTCTGTATTGGTTCGATCAAATAAACTTCGTTGAATCCGCAGAACTTCTTCGCATCTTCTCTTGCACCTTCCAATATTTGATTGTTCATTCTGGTGGTCGGTATGCCTTCTAAAAGACCACTATAAATATTCGATTGTTTAATTGCTCTAATTGTTACTTCTTTGTCTCCTTCTATTATCAATTTACTATTCATCCATGCTATAATAAGCAAGAAAGTTAATTCATTTCCACTTGTTGCTGCGAAGAACTATGAAGAAAGATGCTGATACGGGAACACCAATTAGTAACTAAACTCCCGGGATCTGCCCGCTTCCTTCAATTAGTTTGTACTGCTGTGGGGGCAATGCCGCGGGCGGCCGGAAATGCTTTTGTTATAGCCAGTGCCTTATTTTATCTCAATCGGCGGAAAAATGTCAAAGGTTATACCTGCAAATAATTGCGAGCCGCTGTCAACGAATCTGAAATTATAGTTGTCATGACCGAAAATCCCAGAAATAAAAATCCCAAGATTGTTATTAAAATATACAGTCGAGGTGACATCCAATCTCGACGGTTTCACATATGGATGGGGTTTTGAAATATATTCAATATTAGAGCTAAATGAAATTCTGTTGAAACCTAGTTTTTGTCTTAGCCAATTGTGTTCTGAGAAAGTAGTGAAATATTCGACTCCAAATAAGTACCTGTTTTTCCCATATATTTTTATATCATCGTCACTATATCCACCAATATCGGCTAAGAATAAGAGTTTATCATGATACCTATTCCATCCTAATTTTAAAGAGAATCCTGACCGGGGCTTATTGTCTTCATCAAGCGTAGAAATTATCCGGTAGTTAAGAATTAATTCCGTATAGTTCGTTGAAAAGTTACAGCTTTCACGGTTTAATATTGTTGACAGATTTGAAGTTGGAGTAATTAGTTTATATACACTGTCGCATGCCGCTGTTCCATCGTCAATGTCTTTATTAAACGCACACCTGGATTGTCCATTCGAATAATGTCCGGATTCAATTGAGAAAGCTAACATGTGGTTCTTAAATAAATTGCCTGGCTTTAACCGAATTAATTTTTGATAACCAAGAATGCTGATTTTATAGCTGGGGGTTTTAACTGGTAAAGAATTATCAGTATACATTCGTAATTGAGGTCTGAAATTAAGATAAAGCGTAGACCCGGAGTTATAACGATTGCCACTAAACAATTTTCTTCGAATATTATTATATAATGGCAATCTTAAAACAGGATTTGCTTCAAAAAGTATTTTTTCAATTGACGGAACCATACTTGTTTTATATCCTATGCTGGGATTCTCACCAATCGGATATACTGCATTAAAAACATCCTGACTGTATGAGTTTCTAATCCAAAAACAAGCAATAATTAATATTGTGATCGTTTTCATATTACTGATCAATTACAATTTTTTCAATTGTTTTTTTGTCATCGTCGCTTATACCTTTAGCAAAAACATCACAACCTGCTTTAAGATTGACGTATATGATTATATAATTTATCTCTTCGGCATCGAGTTGCGTTGCCAATACATCCTTAAATGATTTGCTGCAGCTCACTATGAAGCCATTGTCAATTTCTATATAGACTAATTCAGCTAACAGACTTCTTATTTTAGCCAACTGCAACGGCGTGCAGTCAATAGCGTTTAGCATCAAAAATTTCTGCTTCATGATTTACGGTTTTTTTTGTTAGACTGGTTTAGCATTGGCTGCCACATTCTGTTTTACGCAAGTTCTTGTACAGAAAGTTAATGATTTCCAATTGTAAGTTATACAGAATAAATGAACGCTTTTCAGGGCATTGCCTATCGTCTCTTCGAAATATTTTCATGTACCCATTTTGCTTCATCGTCTGGTGAAACTTTATCCAGCGTGCTACTTACTCTACTAAATGTCGCTTGTGCATTGTCGTAAGGTTTACTGTCGTCAAAGTAAGGTCCAACTACTCCCAAAATCCAACCATGCTTTGCAGCCCAATGAGGTCCATTCACTTTATACTTGAAAACTTCATAATGTACAAAGTTATTTTGTCCGTCATAGTCAAAAGTGACCCTTTTGATATGTTCTATTTCGTCCGGGCAAGCATCAAGTTCTGTCGGAAATTCAAGCCAATTGGCGAGGTTGCTTTCAGCTCCTTTTACAATATCAAAATATTCTTTTGGAAACAAGTTCAATTTGTCGTGATGGCTTAACAAATGAAAAGTCATCCCTCTTGTAAGCAAGTTTTTGGCATAGGGCAAAACATCTTCCGCAGATATTGCCTCAGCTTTTTCGAGTTTGTTATATAAGGGACTGATTCGCTCAAACCTTTGCTCATTTAATTTTCTGTTTTGGCTTTTGACTTTTTGTAGTCTATAAGCCACAAAAACAATTAGTACCAACACTATCAATCCTATGATTATAAATATTGTATTCATTTTTTATATTGTTATTGGATTTTAGCCCGGTTATGTCGCGTTGCTATTTTAGTTGTCTTTCAAGATTTCTGCGGATATTCAAAAGAATATTTGTGTTTAGGGAAGCAAAATTATAATCAATCATTCCTTTCTTTGTCAGAGCATATTTTGAATTTTGTTCTTTAATATATCCATGGCTAACTAACCAGCCAATAGATGATTTTAATTCCTTTTGTGTCGGAACAGCATGATTAATTCCATCGGCAATTTGAGAAATACCTTTTATGTCAATTGGCTCTTTTTGGGAAGCAATTGCTATTGCCAAAAATATCCAGGAGTTTGTTTGAATTTCTGTCATAATAATAGCAACCAACACGCTGCTTTACGCAAGTTCTTGTACAGAAAGTTAATGATTTCCAATTGTAAGTTGTACAGATTAAATAAATGCATTTCAATTTTTCCCTGCCTGCCCTGTCTGCAGATGGGCAGGCGGCGGGCAGGAGTTGTTGCCGCGAAGAACTATAGAAGAAAGATGATTAACAGAAACATTTTTAGTTGTTGATCGGGCGGCCAACAACAACATGGATTAAAGAATTATTTTTTTGTACTTAGCTGCATTGCCATTATGATTCTTCCATCTTATTTTTAATTCTTTTGTAATTAATATAAACGTTGTATGCCCAGCTAAACGAGGTAACAGTCATAAAACCGAATCCGATATTTGAGATGGCCTCCAGTGTTTTAAAATCTCTGTTGCCGAACAGGAACATAAAACTGGCGATGATAAGCGGAATGGAACTGACCAAACCGATATAACGTATCCATTTTTTAAAATGTTCATAAGCCGAAATAAGATACATAGCAGGCAGGTAAAGAAAATTTGCACTTGACTGGATGCGGTAAAATTTTTCATACGTTTCAAAAGAAACTACCTGGGTGATCTCAAACAAAGATGCTGTCAAAATACCGCCTGAGATAGCAAACATTGTAAAACCTGCAGCGGGCAAAACTTTTTTCTCATCAGCCAGCTTAAGGCCCATTACTGTGAGACCGGCAATGAACAAAGCATTTCCATATGCCACCAGCATAATGCCATCGGGATCGTAAACGGGGAAATCTTTTGATAGGTCGAGTGGATAAATCAGCAAAGCCATAAGCGTAAAAACCGGTTGTGCAATGAATGTAGTTACAACGAACCAGGTTATTTTCTTTTCATGCTTTAAATGCATCATATATTTTGATAAAAGATTTAAATATTCTGCTTTGTGCAAGTTCTTGCACAGAAAGTTAATGATTTCCAATTGTAAGTTGCACAGAATAAATAAATGCATTTCAATTTTTCCGGTTGTTGCCGCGAAGAACTATGGAAGAAAGATGCTGATAAAAGTTATGAGTTTAGAATTATGAATTATGAATGTGGCGTGATAACGTTCGATCATTTTTTATTTTATAGAACACTAGCCCAACTGGGGCTGTGGCTGGCCTATGGCGGTTCATTTCCTGTTTTAAGAATGTTTTCCTGTATACATTTCCACGCTTGATTTTTTAGAGAATGGCTGAAGAAAAAAGTTCAGCAACACCATATTGAACAGATCAGGTTTTTCGGAACTCCCGGAATGTGTAGCACCGGGCATTACAAATAAATTGGAATTCGGGATATTGTCAAAGATCATCAGCGTATGCTCAGGCCTGATCAAATCCCGGTCACCGACCATAATAAGTGCAGGTGCTGAAATTTTCTTTAGGTCTTTTGTTGTGATGTGCGGCTCGTTTACCAGCAGGTCATATAATCTTCGGCTCTGGAAATCTTTGGTTGTTTTGAGTGTGTCCTCGATCATATCTACGACCTCATTGTAGATGGCTTTTTTGCCGGGAAATATATTGGCTCCAAAGGTTGAGAGTTTTGCAACTTTCGCCGGGTACTTGGAGGCAAGGATCAGTGCCAGTATGCCACCATCACTTTGCCCCCAGACATAAGCACTGTCGATATGCAGGCTGTCCATTAATACTTTTATATCATCTGCCATCTGATCATAGGTTAAACGCTTACTGACCGAATCAAGGCTTTTACCCTGAGACCTACTATCAATGGCAATGACTTTAAAATAGTTTTGAAAATAAGGAATGCGATTGCGCTGGCTTCTGATAGAGCCGCCACTTCCATGCAGTAAAAGCAGCGGCCTGCCCTCGCCATAGATTTCGCAGTACATCCTGATACCATTTACCATTGTGTAATGACCGGCTGATGGGTTATTTCCGTAAGGGATGCCGGGAGTTGTCTGCGCATGACTATTGATTACACAGACTATAAACAATGTGAGAAATAAGTGTTTGTTCATGATCATTTTTTTTGCAACTGAGTGCCGGTGACAAAATATTCACACCTTAAAAGAATGCAGCATATTTGGCACAACGGCAAGCTCTATTAATAAGTTCTCCTGGAAAATCGATATCGGAAATATATTCTTAGTGTGTTTTTGCTTGTATAAATTTAGTTACTTAGCATCAATCGTAGGAAAATCGGTTTGGGTGGCCCGAAGAATCATAAGGATTTAAATATTCTACCAGCATTACTTTTTTGATTTTCCCACTAAAGACAAAATCGATCAGGTCGTTATACGGTTGGCTACAGAAGTTGGTGAGAAAGAGTAATGTTGAAATTACAATAACTCTCATATGAATTAAAGCGCTGCTTTACGCAAGTTCCTGTATAGAAAGTTAATGATTTCCAATTGTAAGTTGTACAGATTAAATAAATGCATTTCAATTTTTCCCTGCCTGCCGGCAGGCAGGGGTTCTTGCTCCGAAGAACTATGGAAGAAAGATGCTGGTATTAAACCTAGGCAAGTATCACGCAAAGGCGCAAAGTAAATTAAGGCCCCAAGAAAACTTCTCTGGACACTTTGTGTTGTATTCCTCTGTGCTTTCTGTGGTTTATTTTTTACCGCAAAGGACACAAAGATTTTTCACAGAGAACACAGATAGGCAAAACCCCGAGCGGACGGAAATAATAAAGTCAGCGTCTTTTGGTTCTTTATGTATCCGATTTTTTAGCTTTTTAAATATTTATCAATTAAAATTTGAGCCGTTTCGGAGGGAAACATTTCTCCGGCTCGTTTGTAGCAGGCAATAATGACTCCTTTTGGTGTGACAACATTCTCGGTCAAGGTAAATGCTGTAGGAACCGTACCGTTGTCAAACAACTTTTTTCCTTTGCCAAGGATTATGGGAAAAATTCTGAGATGTAGCTCGTCCACCAAACCATTTTCGAGAAGAAGGTGAGTAAGCTCGCTACTACCCCAAACCTGTATATCTGAACCTTCTGAAATTTTGAGCTGTTTGATATCTTCCAAGCTCCCGAGGAATACAGTGTTTTTCCAATCTGAGTTTTTAATCGTTTTTGACAAGATGTATTTAGTACCATCATTGATGCCTGGCCACATCTTTGCATGCGCAGGCCAAAAGGAAGCAAAAATCTCAAATGTTTTTCTGCCCAAAAGATAATCTGCGGTTTGGTTCATCTCTTTTTGCACAGCTTTACCACTTATTGCATCAGCATTTAGTGCACTCCAACCCCCATATTTAAAATCCCCCGATGTATCTTCTTCAGATCCCATGGCTGCTTGCATTACCCCATCCAAAGTAACATTTGTTGTTACGATAATTTTTCTCATGTTTCTGTTATTATGTTATTTGTAATTGTGCCAGATTAACGGTCAATTTGTTTACGATTTTTCATAATGAAGTGCAATTACGCCACATGCAAAAGTTTTAGACGCTACAAGTTTCAATTTAGTCGTCCCGGTTATATCTTTAAATAGCGGCATGCCTTGTCCTAATATAATTGGATTAACAAAGAGCCAAAACTCGTCAATTAATCCTTTATTTAATAACGATTGTGAAGCACCAGGACTTCCAAATATTAAAATATTTTTTCCGTCTTGTTTTTTTATTTTATTTATATTCTCAGCAACTTGGTCCCTAATAACTATAGTGTTCTCAAGTCCTTTTTCACTGATTGTCTTTGATAAAACGATTTTTGAAACTTTGTTATACCAGGCCGAATGCTCTTTGTCGTGTCTAGATGCGTTTGGTTGTTCACCTGCCTTTGGCCAATAGCTTTGCATCATTTCATAAGTTACCCGCCCATAGAGTGCGGTGTCAGCCTGGTCTGTCATCGTTGCAACAAAGTCAAACATTGCGTCATCCAACTTTATCCAATCCATTTCTCCGTTAAGTCCCGCTACAAAACCATCAAGTGAAGTGTGCATAAAGAATATTAAATTTCTCATCTTATACATTTATTAATTAGTGATCTTTTGTCCGTTAAAGTTTTTTAGGGTGTCGAACTACGCTTGCAGGCAACGAAGAAGGGATTAGAGAAGTAATTTTTTTAATCTTTATGTTATCGGCAGTTTTTCTCTCACCACGAAGCCGAACTGTTTGAAGTCCGCACATAATTTGTTCAAGCGATAATTTCATTCCGTGATTTCCTCCCCCAAAAATGATACAAACTATTGATTAATCGCGAAAGTGTGAGATAACGGTTTTAACCCATTATTGGTTTGAATTGTGTACCATTCATTCGCCTGCACAATAATTTGCTCTAACATTTCAACATCTATGTCTTTTAAAAGATTGAAATAAAGGCATCCTTTGCCTGTTGAATGCTTGCCGAGTTTTTTTAGCATTTCTTTTTTGACCTCAGAATTGAGAAGACCATATAAAGCAAAGGCTTGTTTACGGGGGGAGAAGCCAATTTTAAACCAGCCGCTTTCACGGCCGTTTTCGTATTTAAAGGTTATATCTCCAAAACCAATAATGGTGCTTCCCCACATTTTTGGTTCGCAGCCGGTTGCTTTTTGCATCATTTCTAAAATAGCGAAACCATCGCCTCGCTTTTGCTCTTCCTTCACCGTATATAGAAAATCTTTTACGCCTGATTTAGTTTTTTCGGTTTTTAATTTTGCCTTTGCCATATTTATTTTTATTTAAATGAATGAGCGTTTGAGATTTCACTTGCATAAAAATCAGAAAGAAAATAATTGTCAAAGTTCTTGTACAGAAAGTTAATGATTTCCAATTGTAAGTTGTAGGGAATAAATAAATGCATTTCAATTTTTCCCTGCCTGCCGGTTTATCTGCCGCAGGCATGGCAGGCAGGGATTGTTGGTGCGAAGAACTATGGCTTTGCTTTACGAAAAATAAGACTGTATAATATCCCCCGCTGGCGAGCCGGATGGCCGATCTTATTAAATTTTCAACAGGGGGTGGACTAAGTGCGCAACTTAATATCCATTCCCCAATTGTAATTACATTTATATCGAAAAACTTCCCCCGTCCCGATAGCTATCGGGAGGGACAATATGCACTCCGCTATCCGGCCAATTTTATTGCTGCGAAGAACTATGGAAGAAAGATGCTGGTACTTAAACATCAATCGTAGTAACCGACAAAGCTGTCGTTGGCGTTCTCGCCAAACGGGTGCTGAGTTCATTTAATCTGCGACCTTAAAAGAGGTTGTCACATTTACACCACCGGGAATGAATGGCATTTTTGCCAATAAAACCATTTTTGAATTATCAAGCTCCAGTATTTTGAATTTGACGGAATACTGAGTACTAAAATTTATTGTTAGAGAATCATTTAAGATCATCCACGATCCGGGTTCAACAGGTCTTTGGACGCATACATCTTTATTATCATTTACGATAAGAATATTCTTCTCTTTAAATATGAAAACGTCGTCCCACGTGCAAGGAGGGCTTTGAATCATGAGATCCGTCGAAGCCTTACTTTTCTTATTTAGATCTATTGGCGTCGCAGCAACTGAACTTGCCGTTATCCACTTATGTTTTGTAATTAAATCCGCATTTTGAGCATTAACTGAAAAATTTGCGAAAAGTAAGGTCAATAATATTTGGAATATTCTTTTATAGATTTTTTTCATCTTGTCACAAATTTAATCAGTTCCGATGAGTAAGGACACATATCGTGTCGGGGTCTTCCTTCATCATTCAATTATGTTCTACTTGATGTGAGATTGGATCTCGTGCTGGCTAAAATGAATTTTCTTATGTATTTTTAGTAAATAGCACAATTTTATGGCGACTACTTGTCTTAATTGTGGCGCAGAGATACAACACCAATTCTGCCCTTATTGTGGACAGAAAAACGATGTAGAAAAACTTAACTGGCATTCTCTTGTTCATGAAATAGCACACTTCTTTACACATATTGAGAAAGGTTTTCTCAATACTTCTTTTCAGTTGCTTATTCGGCCGGGTCGTGTATTGAAAGAATACCTGGAAGGTAAAAGAAAGAAGTATCATAAACCCGTAAGTTTTTATTTGATATGGGCCGCCATTCGGCTGGTCACGTTTACATTCGTTATTGGTTTGATGCATTATGAAAACTTTCGATCAGGCAATGCTATATTTGGCTCAAAAGAAGAAGCAACTTACATTGTTAAGCATAACCAGGTTTTTGGATTGCTTTTAGTACCCATCCAATCTTTCTTTATTTGGATAATTGTCTCACGTCCCAAATTGAATTATATCGAAACGCTGACTGTTAGTATTTATGCATCTGCAATTGTCGAGATGCTTATCTTTTTTCAGATCTTTATTGTGGGGCTGCTCCTCCAAACAAATTTTTTGACAAATAGTTTTGTTTACCAGGTGCAGGTGGTATACACTTCATGGACATTCTTTTGCCTGATGGATCTTTTTAAAAAAGACAGAATAAAGTTTCTTCCGCTGAGAGCTATTTTAGTCTTGATCATTACATTTCTTGTATATCAAATACTGGCTCATGTCATTGCAGGTTTTATCATGGAGCTGAAGCACTAAAACAAATTACTAACTCGCCGCTTTACGTAAGCTCTTGTTCAGAAAGGTGATGATTCCCAATTGTAAGTTGTACAGCATAAATAAACCCATTTCAATTTTTCTCTGCCTGCCGGTTTATCTGGCGCAGGCATGGCAGCCAAGCGTTGTTGCTTCGAAGAACTATGGAAGAAAGATACTGATGCCAGAACTCCAACAATATCGTAATACAGAATAGCAGCACTCACTCATCCAATAATTCTTTCTTCGGGTCATGTTTTGATAATCGTAGATTTCCCATAGAAATCTGTTCTTTGAGATGTTTTTATCCGATTGCTGAAAAATTAGCTACATTAAAGAAGAATAAATTAAACACCAAAACTAACTATTATGAAAAAGGTTACAATTACCGCTTTTGCAATTATGTTTCTTGTGGCATGTAAGAAGGACGCCAATGAATTAGAGCCTGATGCTGGGATGCAATCTGAATCAGTTTCGAAAGCTAATACTGAAAAAGAAAAAGTTACCCGTCCAATGAAAGTAGTTCTATATTCTTCAGTAAACTCATCTTCTCCATCTTTAACATGTTCACTACCGGGAGTTCCATTTGGGCTTGCTAACAGTGGTTATTTTCTACATGGAAATGCTACACACTTAGGTGTTATTAATTCTGAGACCAGTATAGGTCTGGATGGAAGTTGTAATGTAAGTGGCACCACATTTATACTTACTACAACAACTGCTGGTAAGATCGTTGGTGCAAATGGTGATTGGATAACTTATACTGGTAATGATCAAATTGACTTGAATAATATAATATTCCATGGAGGGACAACGGCCGCATTTACCGGCTTATGGACTATTACAGGCGGCACGGGGATATTCGCCGGCGCAACCGGATCTTTTCAGGTTACCGGTTTTGGTGATGTGTCTACACCAGGGGGACCAACATTTAGTATTACCGGGGAAGGCACTATTACTTATTGATAATTGTCCTTCGATTTTCGGTTGTTGGCGTGAAGAACTATGGAAGAAAGATACTGATATTGGAACACGAACAATGGCATAAAAAATGTAAGCTGCCGTTTTATTTCTTTAGTCAGTTGTCGAAGCTGCGATTCCAATATACCAGTCCTTAATAGGATTATGAACTGTCCAAAAGAAGCTGCCCCACCATTCTTTTCCTGATTCAAAATAATTTGAACGGTCAGTAGGCCACGAATAAACTGTTATTTTATTTATGTCGTCAAAAAAGAACTGATTAAATTCAAGAAAGAGTTTTCCAATTTCATGATTTGTCATATTGCCACCAAAATAATGCGGTGGACTCAGAAAAGCGTCTGTATAACCTTGCGTCGTATATTCTTTGTTGTTATGATGCACTATAACAATGCTTTCATTTTTTTCAAAATCGTCATAGTAATAGTAATCAATGAATGCAATTACACCCTGAAAAGATTTTCCAGTCTTACCAAGTAGTATGGGTCGTCCTTCTTTGAAATTAAAATAAGGTCCGAAAAACTGTTCTGGTGTTAATTCTATACCTGTGTCCGCCATTATGGGGTTAACTGAAATTTTAAAGTAAGTGTCCCTGTTTGTGCCTAATGACTGTGCAAGTTTATCAAAGTAATCATCATTGTCTTGTCTTAACAGTTCAAGTGTTCGTTGTGCAGTCAATAGGTGTCCTTCAAAGTCGGAGTTTGCGCCAGATATTTTGAAGAATTTAAAATCAATCACACCTCCCAAGTCTTCAAACCTGGATAGGCCCTCTGTTATTTCAGATGTGTTTATTTGTTCTGTGGAAGTCATTGGTATTGTCGCTAAAAATAAGGCAGCATACTCTCAGCTTTACGCAAGTTCTTGCATAGAAAGTTAATGATTTCCAATTGTAAGTTGTACAGAATAAATAAACGCATTTCAATTTTTCAGT
>Ga0070698_100006845_pt1 | contig 12349 bp, 11 predicted proteins | sample KBSK1502metaG_FD_65477 | JGI IMG/M metagenome (GOLD analysis project Ga0070698, IMG submission 65477) | Corn, switchgrass and miscanthus rhizosphere microbial communities from Kellogg Biological Station, Michigan, USA - KBS K1-50-2 metaG | ecosystem: Host-associated > Plants > Roots >...
CCAGGCCGGCACCGAGCAGGAGCGTGCTACGCCCGCCGATGCGGCTCGCCACGAAGCCGGTGATCAGCATCATCACCGAGGTGACGGCGAAATAGCTGGTTAAGAGGAGCGAGACCTGGCTCGGGCTCGCGTGCAGCCCGGCAGCGATGGAGGTCAGAATCGGGTCGACCAGGCCGATGCTCATGAAGCCGACGACGGCGGCAAAGGCGGTCGCCCACACCGCCTTGGGCTGGCGCAGGAAATTGCTCGAGCCGTCACTTGTAGCAGTCATGGCATCCATTGAGGGTTCTCGCGATCGAGATATACGTGTATGATACAGATAAACGGCATGGCCAGCTGTATCATGCAGCTATTTTGCATGGCTGGGATGTGACGGCTGGTCGGGCGCAGACCGCCTGGCGGAGAAGAAATTGGTGGGATGCGAGGGAGGAACACCATGGCCACGGCGCGCAGCAGGATCGACGCGGACCGTCCGTCCGCGATGGAAGCGCTGGAGTGGGAGCTGGTCCTACTCGTGCGCGCGCTGGAGGCGGTCCAGCGCCGGCGCAACTATCCCCTCGACCGCGCGCATTATCTCCTGCTCGGCCTGCTGGAGCGTGAAGGACCGCAGCCGATCGCAGCGCTTGCAAGCCAGCTCCTGCTCGACGGTTCGACCGTGACGCGGCAGGTCGCGACGATGGAGGATCAGGGACTGGTGGAGAAGCAGCCGCATCCGCAGGACGGCCGCAGCGCCTTGATCTGCGCGACGCTCCATGGCCGGCGAGAAGCAGCGAAGATGCGGGAGCTACGCCTGCGCCGAGTAAAGGCGCTCTTCCAGGGATGGGACGGAAAAGACCGAGCAACGTTTGCCGCGTTGCTGGCGAGGTTCAACGTTTCGCTCTCGGAGGTGTTGGGCGCCTCCGAGCCTTGACGCTGCCAACCGGGCGAACCGGCAGGCGCCTCGATCGAGTGACATTGACGATTTTGTTTCCGACTGTTGCGGCCGTTCCCACAGCAACAAACGGAAACAATTCGGCCCGCTGCCGATAAGTAGTCGTTTACCCTGACGATGCTTTCCTTTTTGCACGCAATTTCTTCAATGGAGACGGGACGTGACCTCGATTTCATCCGCAAACTTCCACCAGTTTTCCTCGCCGCGCCAGCTGCTTCAGAACGAACTCAGCTCGGAGGTGACCGCCGGCACCATCAGCAGCGCCGACAGCGAGGCGCTCAGCAGCGCACTCGACGATATCGATGCGGCCATGCAGAGCGATCGCGCATCGCGCACCGCCGACAGCGGCCCGCCGGCCCCGGGCGAGATGAAACAGAAAATCGACGACCTCATCGCCGCGGAGGTGAAAAGCGGCAAGCTCACCGACGACCAGGCGGATGAGCTCAAGAACGTGTTCGCGAACGCATTTCAGCACGGCGGACCGGGCGGACCGGGCGGATCGGGCGGGCCGGGCGGACCGGGCGGTGGAGGCGGCGGTGGCGCGGCGTCCGCAAGCGATGGATCGGACACTCCGGCGAGTTCCTCCGACGACACCACGACCAAGCTCCTGGAGGACTTCATCAAGCTGCTGCGGGACGCGCAGGGCACCAACGGCTATGGCGCCAGCGGTGATCTGAAGAGCAAGTTGACGTCGCTGCTCGTCGATTATCAGACTTAAGTCTTCCCAACGGACGGCGAGTCGGAAAACGAGCGGGTGCCGCGGCTCATTCTCTCTTCAGACCGCTCACGAGAACTGACCGCTCCCGAGAAAAGCGGGCCGCAGCGATCTCTGCTGCGGCCCGCCACACCGGTGGCACGGGGGGCGACTGGCGCACCGGCGACTTCGCTACATCGGCGGCGGCGGGGGCTCGAGCACAGCGCGCTGATCGGGCGAGAGCGTGTCATAGAGCGCACGCAGGGGCTCGCGGATCGTGCGCAGAAATTCAGCGGTCGCCGCAAGCCGCCGTTCCGCATGGTCGAAGGCATCCGGCATGGACGGCATCGCCACGCCACGATCGGGAAGCTCGGCGCAGACCCTGCGCAACGCCTCGATGGCCGGTAGTGCGGCCAACTCGATCTTCTGCCACGCCTCCATTTGCATGCCCTGCAGCCGGAGCTTGCTTCTCAGGTAGCCCGCGAGCGCGGCATGGCGGTCGATGTCCTCCTCGCACGCCCGGCGCGGCGACGGCAGCGGCAGATGCGGCGGCCGACCGAGCACAGCGATCGGGTCGATACCCGCGGACGGATGCGCCATCCGCCCGAACCCACCGACCCCAGGAAGCACGGGCACTCCGCCCGCCTGTGCGAACTCAACGGCGTAACGCGGCCGATCCGCCAGGCCACCACTTATCGCCGGCAATCGCGATTCGTCCTTCGCAAGATAGGTCACCTGCTCCGACCGGCGTTCGCTCGGCTGCAAGAGCGGATCTGCGTCGGAAAATCGCACGCCTCCCATGAGAGAGATCGTGACCGGCACTGCGACCAGGCCGATCGCAAGGAGAAGTCCCTTGGCTGCAAATCGCATAATATCGCCCTCCGTTCGAGGAAGCGTTTTCGCCGATTTACGTTGCTCGGGAATGTCCGGATTGTTGAGTTTTGTTTCCCAAATGGGGCCGCCAGACCGGCGCAGCAGCGGCAATCTGCAACCCTCAAAAAGACAGAAATATCCGGAAACAAAAAACCGGCGGCACTCGCCGCTCGTTCGCGCTATCGCAGCGCCTCGGTTTGCACTCCAGGTCCCGCACGCCATGACCCAAACGATGCCTGCAGCGATCCACGCGCCGCACATTCTGCTGGTGGAGGACGACCGCGAAATCCGCACGCTCGTCTCACGCTTCCTGCGGACCAACGATCTGCGTGTCACGACCGCCGGCGACGGGCGCGACCTGGACCGGCTGCTGCGGGACAACCGGATCGATCTTCTCGTGCTCGACGTGATGCTGCCGGGCGAGGACGGCCTGGATATCTGCCGGCGCCTGCGCTCCTCGTCCAACCTTCCCGTCATCATGCTGACCGCGAGGGGCGAGGACATCGATCGCATCATCGGGCTGGAAATCGGCGCCGACGACTACATGACCAAGCCGTTCAATCCGCGCGAGCTCCTGGCCCGCATTCGCGCCGTGCTACGGCGGGGCACCGCGAGCACGATCGATGCCGCACGATCGGGGGCGGTGCTGGAGTTCAACGGCTGGCGACTCGATCCCAACGTCCGCCAGCTGCACGACCCCGACGGCGTGCGGGTCGCGCTGACCGGCGCCGAATTCGACCTGCTGCTGGTGTTCTGCGAGCGTACGCGCCGCGTGCTGTCGCGCGACCAGCTGATCGATTTGACGCAAGGGCGCGGGGCGGCCCCGTTCGAGCGCAGCATCGACGTGCTGGTCAGCCGGTTGCGGCAGAAACTGGAGCAGGAGCCGCGTGAGCCGACCCTGATCCAGACCATTCGCGGCGGCGGCTACATGTTCTCGCCCGAGGTGCAGCACGCGTGACCGGGCTTTCGCGACTGCTGAAGCCGCGGCGGATCGGTACGCAGATCGCCGTCCTGGTAGTGACCTCGCTGTTGATCGCGCAGGCCATCACGGCAGCGACGTTCTTCCTGTTCAGCCCATCGCCGAGCTTCGGGCAGTCGCCCGCTGCGGCAGTGACGCAGCTCGCCGTGACGGCGAAGCTCATCGCCGCCGCTGACTCAGAGCAAGCGCGGAGGGCCATCCTCGAGGCGGCGCGTCGCAGCCTGCCGGAGCTGCAGGTGGCGAGCGAACCGGCAGCGGCCGATCGGATGTCCCCCGACGACCGGCTGACCCGGCACCTGCAACGCGACATCGGCGACGAGTTCAAGGTGTTCACGACCCGCGCGGCAGGATCGCCGCCGGATGCCGGCTTGCGCATCGGCCTTCGCTTGCCGGACGGAATGGCGATCACAACGGCGTTCCCGCCGCCGCCCCGAGGACCGGGTCCCTCCCCCGGCCTGATCAGCATGCTGGTGTTCCTGGCGAGTGCGATCACCTTGCTGTCGCTCTGGGCGACGCGGACGCTGACCGCGCCGTTGACGCAATTTGCGGACGCCGCGGAACGCTTCACGGTCGGGCGCTCGGATGCCCCGCTGAGCGAGCAAGGTCCCGTCGAGATCCGCCGTGCCGCCAAGGCGCTCAACGAGATGCGCGCGCGCATCCGGGCGATGGTCGAGGACCGCACCCGGATGCTGGCGGCGGTGAGCCATGACCTGCGCACGCCGATCACGCGGCTGCGCCTGCGCGCCGAGGAGATCGAGCCGGAGCCGTTCAAGCGGCAGGTCATCCGCGATCTCGATTCGATGCGGGACATGGTCCATTCGGCGCTGTCGTTTCTCAGGGATCAAGCCAAGACCGCTCGCCACGTCCGCACCGATTTGCCGAGCCTGATCCAGACGCTCTGCGACGGCTTCTGCGACATGGGCCGCGACGTCAGCTTCGTCGGGCCTGCGCACCTCCAGATCGCCTGCGACCCCGATCAATTGACGCGCGCGTTGGCAAACCTCATCGACAATGGCATCAAGTTCGGCACCGCGGTGACCGTCGAGCTGAAGGAGGCGTCCGGCGGACCGGTCGTGATCGAGGTGAAGGACAACGGTCCCGGCATTGCCGAGGCCGAGCGAGAGCGGGTGATGGAGCCGTTCTACCGCGGCGATGCCTCGCGCGGCGCCGACGACTCCGCGAGCTTCGGCCTCGGGCTGTCGATCGCGCGCTCGGTAGCGGAATCCCACGGCGGCACGCTCGAATTATGCGACGGGATACCGAAGGGCTTGGTGGCGCGATTGACCATTTCGCCGAACCCATAAGGGGCGGACGTGTCGACTGGTCCTGCCTACTTATTGGGCATCGAGGTGTCTCACTGTCTCACCGCCTAGGGGAGTGAGACAGTGAGACACCTGCACGGCGCGAAAATGGGCGAAGCCAAGCGACCGGTTTGGCCGACCAAACCCATCAGCGTACAAATCCTCAAGCGCCAAGATTTTGGCGAAACAAACCCAATCGGCAAAAGCGCAACAGCGCCGAATTTTAGGACCTGCGAATGTAGCGCACCGGACACTAGAGCATGATCCCGAAAAGTGGGAACCGGTTTTCGGAAAAGATCATGCTCAAACAAGAATCTAGACCATGATCCGATTCAATTAACTTGGATCATGGTCTAGCCGGGCTGCCGGGGTTAGCCGGTTCCACCCATCGCCATCTGCCGCAGTTGTGCCTTGGCGATCTTGCCGGTCGGCGTCATCGGAAAGCTGTCGACGCGGCGGATGGTCAGCGCACTCGTGTCGTAAGGCAGCTCCGCGGTGATCGTGCGCCCAAGCGACGTCAGATCGAGACCGGCATCGTCCGAGGTCACGAAGGCGATCGGCCGCTCGCCCAACCTGGCATCGGGCACGGCGACGACCGCTGCCTCCTTCACGCCGGGCTGGCGGCACAGCGCCTCCTCGACGTCGCGGGGATACCAGGTCCGACCGGCGACCTCCATCAGCTCGGAGAAGCGCCCGCGCATGGTCACGTAGCCGTCGCGGTCGATCAGTCCGGCATCGCCGGTGTGCAGCCAGCCGCCGCGCAGCGCTTCGGCGGTCTTGTCCGGCTTGCCCCAATAGCCCTGCATGTAGCCGCCGCGCAGGCAGACCTCGCCGATCTCGCCGACCGGAAGGATGTTCCCGTCCCTATCGAGGATCCGTACCTCCTTGTCCGGCAGCGGCAGTCCCACGGCGCCGAAATGCCTGGGCTCCTCGAGTGCCGGAAAGCCGAGCGCAACGAAGCCGCCGAGCTCACTCTGGCCGTAGCTCTCGACGAGCGGCAGCTGCAACTCGTCGCGCCAGGCAAGCTTCAGCGTCGGCGGCACCGGGCCGCCGCCCGACATGCCGAAGCGCAATCGGCCGGGTCCGCGGCCGCGGGCGCGGCTCTCGGCCAGGATCTCGCCGAGCAGCGTGGGATTGCCGACGAACATGGTGGCGCCGGCAGCCTCGATCGCATCCCAGCCGCCGGCTTGCGTCCAGCGGCCCATGACGTGGATGGTGCAGCCGCGATGCAGCGGGGGCAGCAGATTGCCCACAAGCTGGTACGAGCTCGACAGGGCGGTCGGTCCGAACGAGACGTCATCGGCCGAGATGCGCAGCCGCTCGGCAATACATCTGGTCGCACACATGGTGGGCTCGTGCGTGAGACAGGCGCCCTTCGGCCGTCCCGTGGTGCCGGACGTGTAGGACAGATGCGCGATGGCGCCGTCGTCGGACGGGTCCGCGGGCGCGGCAAATCCCGCGGCGAGCAGATCGGGCAGGCTTTCCGCACCGGCCTGCTGCCCATCCATGCAAACGAGGTGGCGCAGCGTCGCCGCGCCCGCGGCCGCGCGCTTGACCGCCGCCTCCTGGTCGTGCGTGTAGATGAGCACGCTCGGCTGATGATCGTTGAGGTAGTAGTCAAGCTCGTCGGCGAAGCGCACGTTGACGAGCGCCGCGATCGCGCCGATGCGCCAGCAGGCGAACAGCGCCATGAGATAGTCAAGGCCGTTATGGGCGAAGACAGTCACGCGATCGCCCTTGCGGACCCCGAGGTGATGCAAGGCGCCGGCGAACCGTTCCATCTCCGCCACTGCCGCGGCGAAGGTCAATGCGCGGTCACGGTCGACCCAGCGCAGCGCGATCTTGTCGGGCGTGCGTTCGGCCCCGTCACGGAGAAGCTGGTGCATCAGCACGGCGTCGGTCTCCTGCTGCCTATTGAGATCAGCGATATTTGTTTGTTCCTGGCCATAGTGGCTCCTGGATCGGCGCAAGGCGACGCGCTACTTTGGTCGCAGGCCGCCATCATGGAGAGCCGATGTTGCACGCGCGAGCGCTGCGCTACCTCGACGAAGTAGCACGGCAAGGCTCCATCCGGGCCGCGGCCGAGCGCCTCAACGTCTCCTCCTCCGCCATCAACCGGCAGATCCTGGAGCTGGAAGACGGCCTCGGTGCGCAGATCTTTCATCGACTGTCAAAACGCCTGCGGCTCACTCCGATCGGGGAATTGCTGATCGCCCATGTCCGGCAGACGCTGAAGGACTATGAGCGGTTGCAGCTGCGCGTCGAGGATTTGAAGGGCGCGCGCACCGGCGACGTGACGATCGCGACGATGAACGGGCTCGCCGGCGGTCTCCTGCCCTCGGTGCTCGCCGCATTCCGCAAGGCCCATCCGCGCGTACAGGTCTCGGTGCGCAGCCTGTTCGCGGACGATATCGTCAAGGCCGTGCTGGCCGGCGAAGCGGATCTCGGCCTCGCCTACAATCTGCCGAAGACGCCGGGACTGACCGCCAGCGCCACCTGGCATACCCGGCTCGGCGCCGTGGTGGTGCCGACCCATCCGCTGGCGCTGCGTTCGCCGGCGCGACTTGCCGATTGCCTGGATTATCCCATCGTACTGGGCGACCAGAGCATGACCATTCACGCGCTCATAACTTCCGCGTTCCACGAAGCCAGCCTGCCGTTCGAGCCGACCTTCAGGTCCAACTCGATCGAGTTCATGAAGGCGATGGTCCACGGCGCCGATTTCGTCACCTTCCTCAGCCGCATCGACGTCGACGAGGAGCAGCGCAAGGGCTTGCTCGTCTATGTCACGATCAAGGACAGACACCTCCAGGGGCAGACATTGACGCTCGTGCGCCGCAGCAAGGGCATGCTCGACGCCGCCGTCAATCTGCTCGAGGAGGAGATCAAGACCACGCTCGCCGCCATCGAGACGGATACTATTCTGCCGAGCGTGTCCTGACATTCGAAAGCGGATAACGGTGGACTTCCTGCAGCAGGGCCACGAGGCCATGCGCCGCGTGATCGAGGCACCGGCGGCCGCGCTCGGCGTCGGCATCGAGCGCATTGCCGCAGGCGCCCGACGGATTGAGGTCCTGCGTTTGCCAGCCGAAGCCGATCCGCCCTTCCGGGGTGAGGTAGCGGTAGTCGCGCGCCAGCTCGATCGAGAGCGGCGCGAAGTCCGCAGCCTTGGCCATCTGCACGAGGTCGGGCCTCAACTCCAACATCATCGAGGTCTCGACTGCGCCGCCGTGGATGCCGTGCTTGAGCTCGTCGTCGGAGAAGGCGCCGGCGGGCGTTCCGAAGGCGTAGCTCGAGGCGCAGACCACGAACATCTCCAGGCGCACACGCAAGTCGCGCGCAACGATGTCCATGATCTGCGGCTGGCCGCCGTGCGAGTTGAACAGCACGAGCTTGCGCACGCCGGCGCGGTGCACGCTTTCCCCGATTTCGGTCCACAAGCGGATCAGCGTCTCGGCCGAGAGCGACAATGTTCCGGGAAACGCCAGATGCTCGTTCGATTTGCCGACCGCTTGCATCGGCAGGAACGTCACCGGCAGCTCGGGCGGGAGGAGCGCGATCGCCTGCGCGACTACGCCCTCGTTGAGGCAGGCGTCGACATAGACCGGCAAATGCGGTCCATGCTGCTCGACCGCGGCGACCGGCAGCACCGCGACCGTGTCCGCCGGCAACGCGGCGAACTCGGCCGTCGTCATGTCCACCCAACGGCGGCGCGGCAGAGTAGGCACGTCAAACGTCGGCGGTCATCGGTTGGTCGGGGACGCTGATGAGCATCGGCGCGTGCGTCACCTCGGTCTCGCCGTGCTTCTTGAGCAGCTCGAGCAGCCGGCGGCGCATGAGCACGCCCGGCCGGTCCGACGGCATGTGCGCCTCGACCTTGCGCGCGAGGTCGATCGGCGCGTCGGGATCGGTCGATTCCAGGATCTCGCGGTCTTCCTGGATGATGGCGGCGTCCCAGGCGATCAGCTCCTGCGTCGAGCACTGCGCCTCGGTGTCGTTGCGATAGAGAACCTGCGCGACGTTGATATTCCCGTCATCGATCGGTGTCGCACAATTGAAGATGATGTGGCGGATGCCGGACGGATATTCGATGTCGAGGCGGCGGCAGAACGGCATGTACCATTTGTTGCGCATGTGCCGCTTGGTCGTGGGTGCATCGGTGCCGGTGATGCGGGCGGCCTTGAGCGGATTGTTGATGGTGACGATGGTCTCCGCCTCGAAGCCATCGTCGGTTTCCACGATCTCGTATTTCTCGGGTCGCGGCTGGTCGAGCTGACCGAAAGTGCCCTTATGGACGAAGGAGAAATGCGCGTTGTCAAACGAGTTCTCCATCAGCCGCAGCGCCGCCGTGTGCCAGACTTCGTGAAACTGATGAATGCGGCGATAACCGGCGGCGCCCTCCTCGGCGATGTCAGGAATGCCGGCGAGCGGCTCATCGAGGCACACCCAAGCATAGCCGTAGCGGGCGGCGCAATGATAGGCGCGCACCGCGACGCGCGGCAGCGGCTGCTCCGGCCCCATCTGCGGCACCCGCAGCAGCATTCCGGTGCGGTCATAGGTCCAGCCGTGATAGCCGCAGACGATATTGCCTTGGTCGCTCCACCCCTTCGACAGCTTCGAGGTCCGGTGGCAGCAGCGGTCCTGCAGGGCGGCGGGTTCGCCCTTGTCGTCAAGGAACAGGACGATGTTCTCGCCCAGGAGCTTGAATGGCTTGGGTCCGTCCTTGAGCGCCTCGAGCTTTTCCGTCGCGTACCAGAAGCGACGAAGCACCTTTTGCTGGGTGGTCAACATGCGCCGATCCTTCTCGTCATCGTGCAGGATAATAGCAAAGAGCGGACCAAACGTCCGCACCCGGCCGGCCGGATGCAAGCGCGAAATATCGTGCCCGCCGCTGCAAAAAAGGCATCGGTGGCGAGCGATTAATCAGGGTCGAGGCGGATTTGCCGGTTGCGCAGGCTACTGCGGCGCAATGCCCACGGCCTGGACGATCCCTTTCCAGCGGGCGGCCTCGTCCATCACGAGCTTGCCGTACGCGCCACCCGACAGGGCACCGACGTCCGCCCCCTGCATCGCCAGGCGCTCGCGCACATCCAGGCTTTGCAGGGCTTTGCTCACCGCGGCCTCGAGCGTGCTCAAGACCTCGGCGGGCATGCCGACCGGCGCGTGCAACCCGACCCAACCCGACACGGTCGCCTTCGGATAGCCCAATTCAGCGACCGATGGCACCTCGGGTAGCACTGCGAGACGCTGCGGGCTCATGACCGCCAGCGCGCGCAGCTTGCCCGCCTGAACGAGCGATAAGGCGGCCGGCAGCGAGGGCGTGGCGACCTGTACCTCGTTGCTCATCGCCGCGAGTATGGCGGGGTTTGCGCCCTTGTACGGAATGTGCGTCCAGGCGATCCCGGTCTCGACCCGAAGCGCCTCGCCCGCAAGATGCAACGGCGAGCCGACCCCGCCGGAGCCGAAGTTGAGCTCGCCCGCGGCCTTCTTGCTGAGCGCGATCAGCTCAGCGAGCGACCCCACCGGCACCGCAGGATTCACCACCACGATGTGCGGCACCGTCGCGAACAGCGCGACCGCCTGCAGGTCCTTGATCGGATCGAACGGCAGTTGTTTGTACAAGCTCGGCGCGGTTGCCAAGCTGGCGTCGCTGACGAGCAGCGTATAGCCGTCCGGGGCCGCTTTGGCGACCGCGTTCATGGCGATCTGGCCGCCGGCACCGGCGCGGTTGTCGACCACGATCGTATGACCGTGCGCCTGCGAAATCGCCTGCGCAACTTGGCGCGCAATGACGTCGGTGGTCCCGCCGGGCGGATACGGCACGACCCAGCGGATCGGCCGATCGGGATAAGAAGCGGCCAGCGCCGAACCGCACAGAAGGCAGGCGCTGCACAGGACGAGCAGCGCCCACACGCGGGCCACGATTGAGCTTCTCATCGTCTGTCTCCCAGCGTCGTCTCGATGCCCTTGGCCAGGCCCGACACGTCATAAAGCAGGCTGTAGATGCCGAAATTCTGTTCGCCCCAGCCCGATTGCTCGAGCGCGGCGACCGACAGCGCGTCAAGGCGGATGGCCTTAACGTCGGCTGTTCGAGTGGCTTCGATCAGCAACACGTAATCGGCGGTCGCGTCGGACTGGCCGACCGCCCGCACCGCGTCCATCCGTGCGCGCACGTCCGGCGCCGCCTCGAGCCAATGCACGCCGACCACGCCGTGCCGGCGCAACAACTGCAGCACCTGCGCATCGAGCGCGGAAACGGCAGCCTTGGCATGCGCCGCGCTCGACGGCGTCAACCGCAGGCTGGCGACGATCGTGCCGACGCCGCGCCCACGGCTTTGACGCACTGCGAACGTATTGCGCACCACGTTGGAGAAGCCTGAGCGGATGCGCCGCGACTGCTCGCTGATCCGGCCGACCAGCCGCAAATAACCTTCGCTCGCGAGCGCGGCCGGCGTCTGCGCCTCGAACAGCGTCAGATAGGACGGCGCACCTTCGATCGCCTCGAAGCGCCGCGCGCGCAAATAGCCGCCGAGGTCGATCCGCTCGGGCATATGCTCGTCGATGTACCAACCATCCGCCTCGCGGGCCATTCCGGGCGCGACGTCGAGCCAGAGCATCAACGCCCCCTGCCCCATCAATGCACCCATGACCTCTCCTTCTTTGTTTCCCACCCGGTCGGGGCGCTGTCATTGCGCCGAAATGCCAGCCTGCTTGATGACGCTCGACCAGCGATCGAAATCGCCGCGGATGCGGTCGGTGAACTCCTGCGGCGAGATCAATTCGGTCTCGGCGCCAAGTGCGCCAAAGGCCTCCTTGAGCGAAGGGTCTGCGACCGCGGCCGCCAGCGCCCGGTGCAGACGCCCGATCACTCCGGGCGGAGTGCTGGCCGGCGCCAGCACGCCGTTCCAGGTGGTTACCACCAGCTCCGGCATGCCGGCTTCCTTGCCGGTCGGCACATCCGGCAGCACGTCCGAGCGATGAAGGCCGGTCACCGCCAGCGCTCGCAGCTTGCCGCCCTTGATCAGCGATATCGCCGAGGGCAGCGTCGCAAACATCGCGGTGATGTGTCCGCCCGACACATCAGTGAGCGCCGGGCCGCCGCCCCGGTATGGGACGTGCACGATCGAGACGTTGGCTTGACGCTGAAAGATCTCGGCGGTCAGGTGGTTGGTGCTGCCGACTCCGGACGAGCCGAAGTTCAGCGTGCCCGGCTTGGCGCGCGCCAGCGCGATCAATTCCGGGAGAGTCTTGACCGGCGCATCCGCGCCGACAACCAGCACGTTCGGGAACACGGCGACCGGCGTCACCGGCGCAAACGCCTTGGTAGGATCGTAGGGCAGCGACTGATAGAGCGTCGGGCTCATCGCGATCTCGTTGGTCGTGCCGAGCAGCAGCGTGTAGCCGTCCGGCGCCGCACGGGCCACGTAGGACGCGCCGATCGTGCCGGTCGCGCCGCCGCGACTTTCCACGACCATCGGCTGGCCCAGCGACTTGGTAAGTCGCTCGGCGATCGGACGTGCGATGATGTCCGCCACGCCGCCAGGCGGAAACGGCACGATGAGAAAGATCGG
>Ga0070698_100006847_pt1 | contig 12348 bp, 7 predicted proteins | sample KBSK1502metaG_FD_65477 | JGI IMG/M metagenome (GOLD analysis project Ga0070698, IMG submission 65477) | Corn, switchgrass and miscanthus rhizosphere microbial communities from Kellogg Biological Station, Michigan, USA - KBS K1-50-2 metaG | ecosystem: Host-associated > Plants > Roots >...
GTTTCCTGATTATGATGTAATTGTCGTTGGTGCAGGCCATGCGGGTTGTGAAGCCGCCGCTGCTGCTGCCAATCTTGGCAGTAAAGTGCTGCTTGTTACAATGAATATGCAAACTATTGCCCAAATGAGCTGTAACCCTGCGATGGGTGGAATTGCAAAAGGGCAAATCGTAAAGGAGATTGATGCCTTAGGCGGATACTCTGGAATTATAACCGATCTCTCAATGATCCAGTTTAGGATGCTGAACAGATCTAAGGGGCCAGCAATGTGGAGCCCCAGGGCACAAAACGACAGAATGCTTTTTGCATGGAAGTGGAGAGAAATGCTTGAAAAAACCACCAACCTGGATTTCTATCAGGATACAGTTGTAAGTATCCTGGTTAAAGGAAATAAAGCGATTGGCGTAAAAACTGGCCTGGGACATGACATATATTCCAATGCTGTTGTTCTGACGAATGGAACATTTCTTAATGGTAAAGTACATATCGGAGATAAGAATTTTGGAGGAGGCCGCATTTCTGAAAAAGCCGCCATTGGAATAACGGAGCAATTGGTTTCTCTTGGATTTGAAAGCGATCGTCTAAAAACAGGCACCCCCCCAAGAGTTGATGGCAGAAGTCTTGATTATAGTAAAATGGAAGAGCAAGCGGGAGATGACGAGATCGTGGGATTCTCCTTTCTTGAAATTGAAAAACCTAAAAAACAAAGAAGTTGTTGGATAACGTATACGGATAAAAAAGTCCACGACATTCTAAAAACCGGTTTTGACAGAAGTCCTATGTTTAGTGGCAGGATAGAGGGGATAGGGCCGCGGTATTGCCCATCAATAGAAGATAAAATAAATCGATTTGCTGAGCGGGAAAGACACCAGCTCTTTGTAGAGCCCGAAGGATGGAATACGGTTGAAGTGTATATAAACGGATTTTCAACATCATTACCAGAGGAAATTCAATACGAAGCACTTCGTAGTGTGGTGGGTTTTGAATCCGCAAAAATGTTTAGGCCTGGCTATGCTATAGAGTATGATTATTTTCCCCCGACACAATTGAGGTATTCACTTGAAACCAAGCTCATTAACAGTTTGTTTTTTGCCGGTCAAATAAATGGAACTACCGGTTATGAAGAAGCGGCTTGCCAGGGCCTGATGGCAGGTATAAATGCCCATCAAAAAATAAACGATCTTGAACCATTCATTCTTAAGAGAAGCGATGCGTATATCGGTGTATTGATTGATGATTTGATCAGCAAAGGAACTAATGAGCCCTATCGCATGTTTACTTCCAGAGCAGAATTCAGAACTCTTCTGCGACAAGATAATGCCGATCTCCGCCTAACGGAATTGAGTTACAAACTTGGATTGGCTTCCCAGGAAAGAATGGAAAAAGTAAAAACAAAAAGAGAGGGTGTGGAAAAAATAAAAGGAATACTAAATAGTTTTTCCGTCTCTCCTGAAGATATCAATCCCTACTTTGAAAAAATATCTTCTTCTCCGATAATTGAAAAACAAAAAGCTTCTAAATTATTATTGCGTCCCGAAATTGAATTAAAAGATCTGCTTGATTCCTTACCTGCTTTAAAAAAAGAAATTAATGAATTTTCAAATGATATTCTTGAGCAGGTTTCCATACAGGTGAAGTATGATGTTTATATTGAAAAGGAAAAAGAGCTTGTTGAAAGAATGAGTCAGCTTGAAAGTTTGATGATTCCTGAAACCTTTGATTATAAAAAAATTTCTTCATTGGGTAATGAAGCGAGAGAGAAATTATCCAAAATAAAGCCCTCGACTCTTGGCCAGGCAAGCCGAATATCAGGAATTAACCCGAGCGATGTTCAGATATTGATGGTTTATATGGGACGTTGATTTTTCTGAAATTCAACCCACGCAATCACCAGCTTTATCTCGCCAAAACTTATATCGCTGCCAAGTTTCCCTTTTATTGGCGTTAAGGATCCCCCTGAAAATGTTTTTGCAGCTGGTTCAATTAATAAAATTTTTTCTCTGCTAACAAGCTCGCTAATATTAATTTCTCCGGTTGAAATATAATGTGCAAGATGTCCTTCGATCGTTTGTTGTGTAAGTTGTCTTTCTTTTGCAATCTCATCAACGTGTTTTCCTTCTTTATACAATCTAAATGATTCCGCTTTTGTATCCACCTTACTCTTTTTTTCGGGATTTGATGTCTTCTTTTCATTCTTTGGAATCTTTTCATGAATTAAAGATGAAAGGCCCTTTTCATTGCAATACGCCAGGATAGTATCTAAAAATTGTTGCCCATATTTCTGAGTCTTTGCGTCTCCAAAACCACTAATTTTTCGTAATTCGCTTAAGGTTTGTGGTAAGTAGCGGGTCATTTCGTCTAATGTATTAGTACCGGCAACAATATAAATTGGTAAATCAGATTTTGCACAAATACTATCTCTAAGCTTTCTCAATCTCTGATGCAATTGCGGATGAAGACTCTCTGCTCTTTTCGTCGCCTCTCCTGCATAAACATTCACGGGAAATGCGGGCAGCAAAAAGCTTTTCTTTCTGTGATGATAAGTGTCAATACTAAAGCTTCCGGAAACGCCTTCAAGCGAATGCTTTTTCATTGAAAGACCCGCGAAAATTTCTTTTAAAGTTTCGTTTAGTTCTTTGGCGTGAAGACGGCTGTCGGTAATAATAGGGCAGGCGGATATTGATGCAATAAGCGTATGTTGCTCTTTCAGAAAATAAATAACACCCGCAGTGATCCTTTCATTCAACACTTTATTCGTATCTGAATTCTCTTCACGATTAAAAATTGATCGCAACTGACTTTGAAATTTTTCTGCCGTTCCTTGCAGTTTGTTTGCTTTATCTAAAAAATCATCGACCCATTTCTTAGCCTCATCACTAAAAGTAGATCCTTTTTCTAATAAATATTGGTTGAGCTCATTTCCTTCGGCAATAGTCTGCTTGTAATCAAAAAGTGATAAAAGTATTGTAAGTTGATAGTTTCTTTTCGATCGCTGTAATTCTCTTTCAATAACACTTTTCGAAGAATTTGTTTTGGAAAACCGAACAATTCGTTCATCGGAAAACATTTTGGTTGTCCGGATATAACTCTGCAGTACAATTCCGTTTAGTGTTGTGCAACGGCTTAAAGCAACATATACCTGCCCGGGCGCAAATGCTTCGCCTGCATCTATAATTACTTTTTCAAAGGTCAGTCCCTGGCTCTTGTGAATGGTTATTGCCCATGCAAGACGAAGAGGGTATTGCGTAAAAGAACCCAAAACCTCTTCTTTGAGATGACGACTTGTTTTATCAACTGTATAGCGAATATTTTCCCATTTCTCTTTCTTTACTTCTATTTCCTCAAACTCATCTTTGCACTGAACAAGAATTTTCTCATTATCAAGCGCTGTTATTATTCCTATTTTCCCGTTAAAAAATCTTTTAATTCTTTCTGTGTCGTTTTTTATAAACATGACCTGCGCCCCGACTTTCAATCTCAAGTTTTCTTCGACAGGGTACACCGATCCGGGAAAATCGCCTTCAATTTCTGCCTGATAAGAAAACAACTTCGAATCCAGTTTATTTAATTCTGTTTCATTTTTTATTCTTGCTCTCTCGTTGTGTGTGGTCAGAATAATATACCCATCATCTTTTGTTCTATGAAAGTCCGATGAAAACCGATCTTCCAATAGTTTTCTTCCTTCGTCCTCAAGTTGATTATTTCTTACCTGGTTTAAAACATTTATAAATCGTTCTTCGCTCTGCCTGTATATCTTATTAAACTCAATATAAACCGGCGGCTCTTCTTTTACCACAAGGCTATCAAAGAAATAAGGGCTGCTATAAAATTCTTTTAACAGGCGCCACTCATTTTCTTTAATTACTGGTGGCAGCTGAAACATATCGCCAATAAATAAAACCTGCACTCCCCCAAATCGTTCATTATACCGACGACGAATATGTCGCAAAACGGCATCAACCGCATCAAGCATATCACAACGAACCATACTTATTTCATCTATAATAAGTAATTCGAGCTCCTGTAAAATTTTTTTCTTGTCCGTGGTCATTCGGAGTTTGCTCAATAGGCTATTCCTGGTCGTTGTTTCTTCATTTTGATCTCGAAACCCGCCGGCATCAGGAATAAATGGTGAAAACGGAAGCTGAAAAAAAGAATGCATGGTAACACCGCCGGCATTAATTGCCGCCACACCTGTTGGTGCTACAATAGCAATTTGCTTGGGACAATTCTCTTTTATGTATTTCAGGAACGTTGTTTTACCTGTGCCCGCTTTACCTGTAAGAAAAATATTGCGGGAACTTTGGGTTACAAGCTCCGCAGCCAATCGAAACATTTCATTATTAAAATCATAGTCCATGCTAATGATTTAGATGCTAAATAAAAAAGCCCTGGTCATCAACCAGAGCCTTCCTGTGGTGTGGGGCGGGATCGAACCGCCGACACAAGGATTTTCAGTCCTTTGCTCTACCGACTGAGCTACCGCACCTTAATCCCTTTATTGGGGCAGCAAAAATAATTGTTCTGGACCAAAGGCTGAAAAAACAATGATGAAATTTCCCGAGCCTATCCTTTTATTTCGATGTTTTCTTGCTTTATACCCGAATCTCCCTGCATTTTTAAAAGTATTTGCGCAACGGTAACAACATCCTTTTGGCAATAATTGACAATTCGTTTTAAATCTTTATCGTTCCAGTATACACTCCAAACCTTACTTCCGTCAATATCATCTTTTGGCGTAGGGATGCCAAGTGTGTGTGCTAAAAGGTTTAAAGATGTAAAACTTTTAAAATCCCCAAACTTCCATAATTCAAGCGTATCAATGTGGCATACTTCCCATGGTTTTTTTCCACTTGCGTTTAAAATAACGGGAATTGGAAGATTATTTATAATAAGCCGGCGACATAGATATGGAAAATCAAACTCCTTTCCATTATGTGCACACAAAGATCTTTGTTCATCACTATTGGTCCATTTATTCAGCATTTCACAAAACTCAACAAGCAGAACGGCTTCATTTTCTCCGTAAAAAGATTTGAGAATAATTTTCTTTCCTGCTCCATTTCCCTGAATAAACCCACAACTGACACAAATGATTTTTCCAAACTCAGCATAGATACCAGCCCGATGATAAATTGTTTCTTTTGTTTCTTCTTCGTGATATTTTAAAAGCGATGTTGCTTTGGTATCCCACAATTCTTTCCAGTCTTTAGGTAAAGAATTATAATCGGCATATTGAGGAACCGTTTCAATATCCAGAAATAAAGTATTGTTGACAGGAACAGCCATAATTTCTTCCTAAAAATATAAAACCCGTGGGAACCACGAATACCACTTATAGGTATTTGTCTCCTTTGTTTCGCTTCACTTCAGCGACAAATTCTTTTATTTCCTGTTCTTTATCTTTTCTGCAAATAAGCAATGCGTCTTTTGTATCTACTATTATAAAATCGTCAAGCCCCTGTAATACCACGAGCTTGCCGTTTTCTGCATGCACCATACATTTTGTTGCATCTATTATCACCACATTTTTTCCAGCAACCGCATTTCCCAGGTAATCTCTTTCCATATTATCCCATGCGCTGTTCCATGTACCAAGATCGCTCCAGCCAAATGAAGAAGGGATGATATAAACATTGTCCGCCTTTTCCATAATTCCGAAATCGATAGAAATATTAGTACACTGCGGATAAATTTGTTCTATTGCCCCCTTCTCTTCTTCTGTATTGAATTTTTCCTTTTCCGCAGCAAATACTTCATACATCTCAGGAAGATATTTTTCAAATGCCGTAACAATATTTTTTACTTTCCAAATAAAGATGCCGGCATTCCATAAAAAATCTCCGCTTGCCATAAATGTTTTGGCGAGATCTGCATTTGGTTTTTCGGTAAACGTTTTTACTTTATAAATATCGGGGGCGGCTGCCGTGGTTTCATGCTGAATATAGCCGTACCCGGTGTTGGGATAGGTAGGTTTTATTCCCAGCGTTACAAAAGCATTAATATGACTTACAAAATCAAGTGCTTTCTTTGATGTTTTGATAAATTCGTTTGTTTCTGTTACCAAATGATCGGCGGGAGCCATCACAAGATTTGCGCTCGGATCTTTATTTAAAAGCTTAAAAGAAATATACGCAACGCATGGGGCCGTATTTTTTCTTGACGGCTCACCAAGAATATTTTCAGCTTTCACATGCGGCAATTGTTCTTTTACTATCGGAACATATTCTGCTGATGTTATAATAAAAATATTTTCTTCGGGCACCAGCTTTTTGTACCGGTCATAGGTTTGCTGAATTAAAGTTTTACCCGTATTAAGTATATCCAGAAATTGTTTGGGAAATACCGCACGACTCATTGGCCAGAAACGACTGCCGATTCCACCGGCCATTATTGCTACATAATTATGTTTACTGCTCATTGTCCTTTTTATATCAATCCTTCGCGGATCAGGTCATGTAAATGAATAAATCCAAGATATTTTTCCCGTCCGCCCGGGTCGTCCGGTCGGGCATTCTCAACCACCACTAATTGTGTGATTGATTTTTTTCGCATCAGGTCCAGGGCATCAACAGCCAGCTCCTCCGCACTAATCGTTTTAGGTGTTGTGGTCATTATATCTGCTGCAGTTACGCTATCTAAAGAAATATTTTTCTCAAGCATTCTTCTTAGATCGCCATCGGTAATTATACCCAACAGCTCATTATTGGCATTTACAACTGCTGTTGCGCCTAAGCGTTTTGAAGATATTTCTACAATCACTTCCTTCAAAGATCTTTCTTTTGTCAGTTTTGGCTTTTCGTTTTTTATATATAGATCAGCAACCCGCAGGTATAATTTTTTACCAAGCGTTCCGCCCGGATGAAATTTTGCAAAATCATTGCTGTTAAATCCTTTCATTTCCATCAGGCAAATAGCCAACGCATCACCCATTACCAGTTGAGCCGTGGTGCTGCTTGTCGGAGCCAGGTTATTAGGACAAGCCTCCTGGGCTACTGTTGTGTTTAGCAATATATCGGATTGGATGGCTAAATAAGACTCTATGCTTCCCACCATGCCGATAAGTGTGTTTTTAAAATTCTTAATAAGCGGAACAAGCACTTTGATCTCCGGGCTCTCGCCACTTTTGCTGATGATCATTACCGCATCCTCCTGCTGCACTATTCCAAGATCACCATGAATGGCATCAGCTGCATGCATAAAAATAGAAGGTGTTCCGGTCGAGTTTAGCGTAGCAACAATTTTTTGAGCAATAACTGCACTTTTTCCAATTCCGCTGATCACCAGCCGGCCCTTGCAATTGGCAATGGCGTTTATTGCTTTCTCAAAATCTTCATTGATATATTGAGATAATCCGCTAATGGATTGTGACTCTAATTCAATAGTCCTTAAAGCAATCTGTTTTAATGAAGCCGTCATTTAAGTGGCCAAAATTATAGGATTTGTCATGAAACGGGCGCAGCGCAAACGTTATAGTTTTTCTTTCCCATTATAATAGGTAATCAAGCAAACTATTTTCGTAAATTCGCAAGGATCGTCTATTGAGGGTATCAGAAAAGGAGCGATTACAGGGATGAATGGAAAGAATAATCAATTATACCTTCTCCGCTAAGGAATCCCGCCACTCCGTTTAAATCGTACAGAAGCTGTCAATTGTGTAAAGAATCAACACGTAACAACGGTATTTTCTGTATCTTAATCAGATATGCTTTTTAAAAGACGATGAAAAGATTTGAGTAATGGCTACAGCATCAGCAAAAAAAACAGTGAAGGCGACAAACGGTAAGCCTGTCGCTAAAAAAAAATTTGACCTCCACGAGGCACTCCAGGAACATTTTGGTTTTGATAAATTCAAGGGTAACCAGGAAAAGATCATCGAGTCGCTTCTTGCGGGGCAGGATACATTTGTTATAAAGCCTACCGGTGGCGGCAAAAGTCTGTGTTATCAATTACCTGCATTAGTAAGCGAGGGAGTTGCGATCATCGTTTCTCCGCTTATTGCATTAATGAAAAACCAGGTAGATCTTGTCCGCAGCTACAGCAACATAGACTCTGTAGCACATTTTTTAAATTCTACTCTTACAAAAAAAGAAATAAAAGAAGTACATGATGACCTGGTTACCGGCAGAACAAAAATGCTATACGTTGCACCTGAAACATTGACAAAGCAAGAGAATCTTGAGTTCTTCAGCGATCTCAAAATTTCTTTCTTCGCCGTCGATGAAGCGCATTGTATCTCTGAATGGGGTCATGATTTTCGCCCGGAGTATCGTCGTTTAAGGGAAATGATGATCCAGATAAATCCTGACATTCCCATGATCGCGTTGACTGCAACGGCTACGCCAAAAGTTCAAAGAGATATTCTTGAAAATCTTAACCTTCGTGATCCTAAAATCTTTATTTCTTCTTTCAACCGGCCTAATCTTTATTATGAAATAATTCCCAAGATCAATAAAGACGATACGCTGAAGAACATGGCAAAATTCATTGTCCAGAACAAAGGCAAAAGCGGCATCATTTATACAACAAATAGAAAAACAACAGAAGAGCTTGCCGATATGCTTATGGCAAATGGTATTAAAGCTGTTGCTTATCATGCGGGATTTGATAGTAAGCTAAGATCAGACCGGCAAGATCAATTCATGAATGAAGAAGCCCAGGTGATCGTTGCCACGATTGCATTCGGAATGGGCATTGATAAGCCGGATATCCGTTTTGTAATTCATTATAACATCCCAAAGAGTATTGAAAATTATTACCAGGAGACGGGGCGTGCCGGTCGTGACGGTATGGAAGGGAAGTGCATTCTTTATTACTCACATAAAGATGTAGCAAAATTAGAGCATCTAATGCGGGACAAACCGCTTAGTGAAAGAGAAGTGGGAAACCTGCTAATTAGCGAAACTGTAGCGTTTGCGGAAAGCGGCGTTTGCCGAAGAAAAATTTTATTGAGTTACTTTGGGGAAGAATATGAAAAAGACAAATGTGGCAACTGTGATAACTGTCTTCATCCAAAAGAAAAGATCGAAGCAAAAGACGAAGTGGTGTGTGTGTTGAAAGCCATCAAGGCTCTCGATGAACGTTTTGCTGCTGAGTATGTAGTGAATATGATTTACGGAAGGCCTACTCCGCAAATAACCATGTACCGGCATGAAGGACTGGACATTTTTGCCAGCGGCCAGGACAAGGAACCGCATTTCTGGAATTCATTGATTCGTCAAATGCTGTTGGAAAGTTTGCTTCAAAAAGATATTGAAGAATACGGGGTGCTTAAGTTTACAAAGAAAGGTCTTGACTTTTTGAAAAAACCAAAATCATTCAAGATCGTTCTTAATAACACGTATGAAGAGGCAAACGCCGACGATGATGAAGGGGCAGAATTAACCGGGGGTGCGGCCGCAGATGATGTCTTGCTTGAGATGCTGAAAGAACTTCGTCAAAAAGAGGCAAAGAAAAAAAACCTGCCCCCTTTCGTGCTGTTTCTTGAATCCTCGCTTCAGGACATGGCGACGCTGTATCCTATTTCGCTTACCGATCTTGAAAAGTGCCAGGGCATAAGCAAAGGAAAAGCGATACGCTATGGAAAACCTTTCATCGACCTTATTGCAAAATATGTTGAAGAAAATAATATTGAGCGCCCCGATGACTTTGTGATGAAGAGTGTGGTTAATAAAAGCGGGAGCAAGGTTTTTATCATTCAGAACATTGACAAAAAAATTCCGTTGGATACCATTGCAAAAAATAAGGGAATGAAAATGGAAGAGCTGCTGGAAGAAATGGAAACCATCGCAGCCAGCGGCACCAAACTCAATCTTGATTATGCTCTTTCGCAGCTGCTTGATGAATACGACCAGGAAGAGATCATTGAATATTTTAAGGGTTGCGAAACATCGTCATTACAGGTGGCACAGGAAGAATTATCAGAACATAATTTTACCTGGGAACAATTGAAGCTGATGCGAATAAAGTTTTTAGGTCAATATGGAAATTAGAGAAGCCGTGAGCTTTTGGCGCTGAGCCAATAAGTCTGTAGCGATTTAAGCTCTCTATCTTATTTTCTCCTTTAATCTCTTAGTCATGCAAAGAACCAATTATTCCTCCGGCGCAAAATGGGAAGACATTGTTGGCTATAGCCGCGCAGTAAAAATCGGAAACGCTGTTGAGGTAACAGGAACGGTTGCTGTCGATGATAACAGCAATCTTGTTGGCGGCAATGATGCATATGAACAAACAAAATTCATCATTCAGAAAATAGAAAAGATTTTACAAAAAGCCGGGGCGTCGTTAAACGATGTGGTGCGGACAAGAATGTTTGTCACCGATATTTCCCGCTGGGAAGAATATGGAAAAGCTCATGGCGAATATTTCAAGAGTATCAAGCCCTGTACCAGCATGATCGAAGTAAAAGGATTGATTGCTCCGGAATATTTAATAGAGATTGAAGCAACTGCAATTATCAGTGAATAACTTCGCTGCATGAGTATTCCTGTTATAAATTCCAAACTCCCCAATGTTGGCACCACCATCTTTACCATAATGAGCGGTCTTGCCAGCCAATGCAACGCCATTAATCTTGGCCAGGGTTTTCCAGATTATCAAATGAACGAAGAGCTCATGAACAAGGTGAGCGAAGTAATGCAAAAAGGATGGAACCAATATGTACCGATGCAGGGCTATATGCCATTAAGGGAATCGATTGCCGAAAAGGTTGAATACTTATATCAAACAAAAATTAACCCCGATACACAAATTACCCTTACACCCGGGGGGACCTATGCAATTTACACGGCCCTGACCACCGTATTACAGCCGGGAGACGAAGTAATAATTTTTGAGCCGGCTTACGACAGTTATATTCCAAACGTAGAGATCAATGGCGCTATCCCTGTTCTTATAGATCTGAAATTTCCGGAATACAAGATCGATTGGGATGAAGTGAGAAGAAAGGTTTCTCCAAAAACAAAAGTGATCATGCTGAACAGCCCGCATAATCCAACTGGCGCAGTACTGAAGGAAGATGATATGAAACAGCTTGCCGACATCGTTAAAGACACCAATATTTTTATTGTAAGCGATGAGGTGTATGAGCATCTCATCTTTGATAATATTCCTCATCAATCCATTCTGCGTTATCCGGAATTACTTGAAAGAAGTTTCGTTTGCTTTTCTTTTGGAAAAACATATAACTGCACGGGCTGGAAGCTGGGTTATTGTATTTCCTCTCCTGCATCAATGGTGGAGTTCAGAAAGGTTCACCAGTTCAATTGCTTTTGTTGTCATACTCCTTCACAAGTTGCTTTGGCCGATTTCTTAAAAAATAAAGATGCCTATTCATCGCTTAGCGGAATTATGCAGCAAAAAAGAGATCATTTTATTGAGCTGATGAAACAAACAAAGTTTGATCTGCTTACCAGCAACGGCAGTTATTTTATTTGTGCAAAATATGATCGCATCAGTAATGAGCCGGATAAAGATTTTGCTATTCGCATTACAAAAGAATTTGGGGTGGCAACGATTCCTGTATCTGTATTTTATAAAAGCGGAACAGATAATAAAGTAATTCGTTTTTGTTTTTCAAAGAAGAAAGAAACATTAGAGGCGGCAGTTGAAAGGCTGATAAAAATTTAATGATAAAGGATGTTCGATACAAAGGGATCGTTTTTATGCTGATGGCGGCATTGTGTTTTTCTATGATGGGTGGCGCCGCAAAGGCATTAAAAGAAGTGTTCTCCGCTGGTCAGCTTGTACTTTATCGGAATGCTATTGGCATGATCTTTCTTGTTCCGGGATTGCTGATAAAGCCGCCGGTTCAGCGGGGTGGTAAATTTCTGCGGCTTGCTTTCCGGGGATTAATGGGGGCGCTTGCATTATACACTTTGTTATATTGTATTCTGCATCTTCCCCTGGGAACGGCAATGAGCTATAACCTTACGTCTGCTTTATTCATTGCGATCTTTTCGTTCATTTTTTTTGGAGAATATCACGGGCGAAAAGTTTTACTCGCGGTCATACTTGGCTTTACGGGCATGTTGCTTATTTATAAGCCCGTGATGCATTTTCCCTGGTATTATCATGCAACGGGTTTAATGTCGGGCATCATTTCTGCAATTGCCTATATAACTCTCGGAAGGCTGGCCGCCTATTACGAATCAAGAGTCATCGTTTTGTCTTTCTTAGTTGCTGGTGTTTTGTTGCCTTCTGTTTCCCTGTTAATTCATTACTCTTTTAGTATTCCTTCAGATGGAGTTTTTATTATTGATTGGAAGTGGCCCGTTGGTAAGGAATGGTTCATCGTTTTATTTATGGGGCTTGCCGCCCTGTTTGGACAATACTTTGTTACAAAGGCCTA
>Ga0070698_100006848_pt1 | contig 12347 bp, 12 predicted proteins | sample KBSK1502metaG_FD_65477 | JGI IMG/M metagenome (GOLD analysis project Ga0070698, IMG submission 65477) | Corn, switchgrass and miscanthus rhizosphere microbial communities from Kellogg Biological Station, Michigan, USA - KBS K1-50-2 metaG | ecosystem: Host-associated > Plants > Roots >...
CTGCTCTGGCGCTCGGCCTCCAGTGTGTTCTTCAAGCCGCATGGTTTCACGCAGGCCCTGCCGCGTCATTTGTGAGCCGTGGTGACCTGCGTATCCGCGCGGGTGTGGCCCGGCGTGCGCCGGGCGGGCTAGCGGCCAGGGCCGCGCTGGCAAGCTGCTGGTCAGAGAGATCATGTTAGACCGCTGTGAGGGGCAGGGCGATATTAACCGGCGGCCAGATGGGCTGCTCAGCTGTGCCCGCGATCGACGTCTGCCAGAACTACGGACAGGCCGCCGATATGGTCGTGAACCGGACCGGCCTTGCGTGCAATAGATGTGGTGATGGACGACGGGCTGATCCCGGCCTGGCTCCGCGGCCCCCACACCCGCCTCACAGACGACCGTTAGGCGAATCCACCGACATATACCGCTAGTGCCGAAAGTGATATCAACATGGCTACAGACTACAGAGTCGCGTACAAGGACGGCAGGAATCAGGAAGTCATTGCCGATGGGTTCACCATCCAGGGTGCCTTCGTAATCTTCACGCTCAGGGAGAACCCTGTCCCTGTTCTCACAGTCGCGGCTGACCTCGTCGAACACATCGGAGAGTCTGGCGCTCCGGAACCCGAGTAGGCAGGGCAAGGGAAATCCGCTGCCGTCCACAGCGGGCGGCGCCGGCCCCCGGTGCCACCTCGAACACCGCGTAAGCGCGGGCCAGCGGCGCGCGCCCCGGCCGGAAGCAGCGGCCTGTAAACCGTCGCCGTCCTTGCCGGGCAACCGGCTGCTTCGCGGGGCCCGGCACGCCTTCCGAACAGGGAAGGGTTGCGTACTGTAATGGCTGATATGGGCGCCGCGCATGACCCTTGCAGCCGATACCCTTGAGTGCCGAGTCGGCGATCCGGTGCTGCGGCCGCGTGTCACGCCGTGTGACCGCGGCGCTGGAGGTTGTGTGGTGAGTGCCGTTGCGGCGGCCGGCAGCCGGGGAGCCATGCACCGGCGTCGGCGGGGTTATGGGGTGTATTGACCGTTGAAACCCGGGATCACCCGCCAGGTGCCCTGGAAGATCCGCTGGTGGAGTTCGGATTCGACGATCGCACGCAGGATCGGTTCCTGGCGCTCGGCGTCGGCATCGTCGATGACCTGGCACGGCCACATCCCGGCCACCGCACCCCGCAGATGCGGGTGGGTGTTGCCGCGCCCAAACACGGCGATCACCTGAATGGGCTCCACCCGCCCGGTGCGCGCTGCGGTGTCTCGCTGCAGCGGCCAGGACAGCTCCCAGTGCGCGAACGCCCCACCGTCGCGGTCGTCACCGGCGTGGAGATGGACGGTGCCACCGCCGCGCAGGAAGACCGTGTTCGTCTGGTCAAGGATCCGCCGCACGACCGGATCCAGCAGGCTAACGGCGCGGCGGAAGACCGCGACCCGGCGGGCCCATTCGCGGGCCCCCTCGTATGTCCCCGACCGAAGGTCTTGCAGGTGACGGAAGATGTCCGCGGTACGGGGTGGCAGATCCTGGGTCATGCAACCATCATCCCCGGCAACCGGGCAGGCAACGAGGAGGTGGCTCAGCTCCGTGCCGCGGGGAAGCGGGCGGCTGCGCGGAACAGCGGGAGCCAGTCCTGGGAGGCCACGGGACCCTGCCACGTCGAGACGATTTGCACTATCGCGTCGCGGCGTGTCGGAGTGGCTTCGCGGTCGGCAAGACCGAGGGCCTCGCGGAGCTGGTCGGCGGTGAGCTCGGTGGCGTAGGCCGGAGTTCCGAATTGCTGACGCCACGACTCGGCGATCGTGCCCGCGTCCACCGCGTCGAAACCGGTGTCGTCGACCAGCCGCATGACGAGCTGCTTGCTCTCGGCAGAGTCTCCCGACACCGGCACCGCGAGCCGGCCAGGCTCACCGTGCGCCTTCCCCTTCTCTGTAAGCATGTGGGCGGAGAGTGCGCTCCAGGCGCGAATCACAGGCCGGCCCCACTGCTCCTGCAGCCAGGCTGTCTCCGGCTGTCCTTTGTCGATCGCTTCGACCGGGCCAGCACCGTACTGACCGGGTTCGCCGGATACCGGCATGTAATTCGACGTGTCCACAACGGTGATATCGCTCGCGACTTGACTGATGAGAGGCTTCAGCGCGGTCAGCTGCTGGAAGGGCGCGGACACGATGAGAACGTCGACACCGGCGGCGACTTCCGCCGCGGTGACCGCCGTGGCCCCCGTCTCGGCCGCCAGGCCGCTGAGGGACTCCGGTCCACGCGAGTTCGCGACGCGGACCTCGTGCCCGGACGCGCGGAGCTTGCGGACGAGCGTGCCCCCGATGTTCCCCGCCCCAACGAATCCGATCTTCATCGACACTCCAGTCTCCTCGCGGTCCACCCGGCGGCCAGCTCCGCATCGGTAAGGTTCGTCCGCAGGAACGCAATGACCGGCACCGCCTGAGCCAGCGGGGACACCAGCCGCCACCGCGTGCGGTTCTTCTGGTGCCGCCGCCGCAGTGACTCCGCGAGATCCCCGCAGGTCCCGGCGGTGACCTTCACCCCGGCGCGGAACAGGGCATACCCCGTCTGCAGGACTCGTACCGCCATGCCCGGCCAGGCACAACGGCCAGCCCTAGCACGATCGGAACCCCAGCGTGCCGCTAGAACCGAACAATCTGAGTGCCCATAGGCGGCTCAGCCCGGCGCCGCCCATGGGCGAATAATCGGCAGGGAGCGGGTGCTGTGCCCGGGGTGAATTCTCGCGTTGGCCCAGGCCGTCACCTGACGTGACGGTCATGGCTGACTTACCGGGTTCTCGTCATTTGCCTGGAGCGCGCCAACCCACCATTCGGCGCCGAGAACTGAGAAGTTCGCAGGCGTCCGGCGACGTCCAGATTCGGACTGTTCTGCGCTGACAGGGCAGCGTGCACGACCCATCTTGCCCGCTTGAAGCGCCGGTGAGCGGAGGACGCGGATCTCGCCGCTTCATCTGTGCACCGGCTGAGGGTAAGACCCACCGCAATAGCTGACGCCAACCCGATGTGAGTGAAACAGCAGGGCAACGGTGGGCTGTCCGCGCGAGCTCGCAGCCCGGCCCTGACACGCCCGATCGAGGAGGCGATCATGCCCCGGACTCCTTCCTTTCTTGCCCGGCCCGCTGCGGCGGCCGCGATGCCCCGCGCCGCCCGGGGTGAAAGTGACTGGGCGGTCGCCGCGCTGCACGCCGACCACGCGGGTGCCCTCCTGCGGTATGCGATGCACCTCACCCGGGGGGATACGCATAGCGCCGAGGACGTGGTGCAGGAGACAATGCTTCGCGCGTGTCAGCGGCCCGGGCCGGTGGCCGGCCAGCCTGCCAGGGCATGGCTGTTCACGGTCGCCCGGCACTGGGCCATCGACCAGCACCGTGCCCGGCAGGCGCGCCCGGCCGAAGTCGCTGGCATGGTGGAACTGACGGCCAGGGCTGCGCCGGACCAGATCGACGCCGCGATCACCCGGTGTGATCTCGCCGCCGCGATGGCCGGGCTGCGTCCTGGCGACCGGTGTCTGCTGACCGCGCATTACCTCCATGACGAAAGCATCACCAAGATCGCCACCGACCTGGGCGTTCCCCCTGGAACCGTCAAGTCGCGGCTGTCCGCCGCCCGCGATGCGCTGCGCCGGCGCCTTCGACCAGAAGCCGCTTGCCTGCCGCGGAGCCCGGGATGGGCCGCATGATGAACCGTCGCGGCGTCAGCGCGGCACGCTGCGATGCCTTGTTCGTGTCGCTGCTGCAGCCATCGCAGCAACCTGGCGCCCAGCAGGTCCGGTAGGCTATCGCGGCGGCCGCCCGGCGGTTCGGTGACCGGGGTGCCGCCGGTCGAGGCACGCGGGTCATCCGCTTGACCGCGGCGGTTGTACGTGACTGCGGTGCCAATGAAGTCATCCGCTCGGCAGCCGTTGGTGCACGAGAGTCTGGGACTTCGGCGGGCAGGTCTTGGGCGGACTCAGCGCAGCTGCGGTATGCGGCGGCCGGATCGCCGGCCCACATGGGGTCTCGCTGCGTGTAGCGAGGCCGAAGAGGACGGCGGGTGCCAGCAGCAGCATGACCGGTATCAGGAGGAGCGCGCGCAGCCTGGCGCCCGCCGCGCCGGTCGCCCCGGCGCCGGTGACCGTCTGTCCCTTCCGCCCTGGCCGCGCCGGCCGCTTGCGCCGGCCGGGAAACGGCAGCGACCGGGGCCGGAGTTCTTCCTGCCGCGGCATCTGCTCGTCTCCGGTCAGCTCGGTGAAGACGGCGAACATGGACTTCAGGTGAGGCTCGCAGACATGCAGCGAATGCTCAATCCGGTCCAGAACCCGCTGCTGGCGGGCGGGCAAGCTCATCACCCAGCTCCGATCCGCCGCCTATCCGACGGCGGATGGTGGGCGAAGCCGAGGGCTCGGCACGCCGCCTTCTCGACCGCGATCACGAAGCACACGCGATCCGGGCCGCGGCTCGGGAAGGGCGCGCTGGTGTACTTGATCGAGATCGGGTCCATGTAGCGGCAGCCCTCGTCGGGACGCACCTCCACCACCCGGCCCTGGATCGCGGCCATACGGTAAGGATTGGCCGTGTCCGTGACCGACATAGCGACCCGCGGATCACGGCGCATGTCCTTGGCCTTCCAGATCGCCTCAGAGGTGCAGACGAGGATGTAGTTGTCCTCCAACCCCACCCACACCACCCAGTTCCGCGGCGAGCCATCGGCCCGCAGCGTGGACAGGTGCACATAGTTGGGGGCGTCAAGGAGCTGGCGAACCTCACCCGGAATCGGAATTGCCATCGTCTCCTCCTCCCCGGCGGCGACTGCGGTCACCGGTGCCGCCGGCGGCTCAGCGACACAGCCGCTGCCCTGGTCCCCGGAAGCGGACCCGCTCGGCACGCCGCATGGCCGCGGTGTTTCGCCCTACTCTGTTGGCGTCGGCAGCAGCCGGAGTCTTACACTCAGCCGGCGCACGGATGCGCGTGCGCGACTACATCGACCAGTGTTCAACCAGCACAACCCGGGCAAGGCGGCCGATTTCGTCACCAGCGATGTCGTCTGGCACGGCAACAGCCTCAGCGACATCGCCGGAGCCGGGAACCTGGCCGGCCTGCTCGGGTCTTTCATCGGGGCGCTGCCGGACTTGTCCGCGGCCGAGCAGGACATCACCGCCCAGAACGACCTGGTCATGGTCCGGCTCGTCGTCACCGCCGCGCTATGGTGATCACCGAGACTAAGTAGAGATCTTGCTTATCCTGGTCGACTTATTGCGACCGACAGGCCCACCCTGGCCGACCGGTCAGCTAGCCGCGGCGCTCGCGGCGGCGCCCTGTGGCGAGCGCAGTGGCGCCGCGCCGGTGGAGCCGCGGACCACGAGCTCGGGCTCGAACAGCAGTTCCTCAGGGTAGACCGCGACGCTCTCCATCTGGTTGACCAGCAGGGCGACTGCGGCCTTGCCCATCGACTCGATGGGCTGGCGGATGGTGGTCAGCGGCGGGTCGGTGCAGTTCAGCCACGCGGAGTCGTCGAACCCGACGACCGACACGTCTGCGGGCACGGACAGGCCGGCCCGCCGCACCGCCCGGATCGCGCCGAGGGCGAGGACGTCGCTGCCGCAGATGATGCCGGTGACGCCGTGCCTGAGTATGCGGCTGGTCGCGGCCTGGCCGCCCTCCAGCGAGAAGAGCGCGTGCTCGACCGGTGCGACATCGGCTCCGCTCCGCTCGGCATGCTCGGTGAAGCCCGCGACCTTGCGGCGCGACGGCACGTGGTCCTCGGGCCCGACGACCAGGCCGATCCGCTGGTGGCCGAGCGAGGCCAGGTGCCGGTAGGACTGCCCCGCCGCGTTCACGTCGTCGGTGGACACGCGCGGGAAATCCAGCTGCTCGATCGCGGCGTTGAGCAGCACCACCGGGATGCCCCGGCTGTGCAGCAGCCGGTAGTGGTCGTGCGGGGCGTCCGCCTCGGCGCAGTTTCCCCCGGCGAACACGAGCCCCGAGGCGTGCTGGTCGAGCAGCATGCTGACGTAGTCGGCCTCGGACAGCCCGCCGGCCGTGCGGGTACAGAGGACCGGGGTGAAGCCGCGCTGCGCCAGCGCCCCGCCGATCACCTCGGCCAGCGCCGGGAAGATCGGGTTCTGCAGTTCGGGCAGGACGAGGCCGATCAGCCGGGCCCGCTCGCCGCGCAGCTGGGTCGGGCGCTCGTAGCCGAGGACGTCCAGCGCGGTGAGGACCGCTTCCCTGGTGGCGTCGGAGACGCCGGCCTTGCCGTTGAGCACCCGGCTCACGGTGGCCTCGCTGACGCCGACCTTCGTGGCGACCTCGGCGAGCCGCCGGGCGGGTGCGCGCGTCATGAGCGCAACTATATGACAGCCGGAAGCAAGTCTTTGCACAGTCTGGCTCACGATCGAGTCGGCAGGCCGGCGTCTGGTCCCGCTTGGCCAGCTCGGTTGCGGGCCGGATCAGCGATCCTTGCCGCAGCTGCCCGACTCGTCCCGAATCCCAGGGATCTCCGTAATCAAGTTGTGTCTTTGCAGTTTTTCATCGATATCTTGCTGACGCCTGTCTACCTCTGTATGTTGAGCTCACATCGCTGTGCGCCAGCGCAGGGACGGCCAGGCCAGCACAGGGAAGGCCAGCACAGGGAAGGGTTGATCGATGAACAGACAGCTTCACCGACGAGCCGGCTGTCGCGTGATGACCAGCGTCGGCGCCGTCGCGGCTCTCGGGCTCGCCGCCGCGGCGTGCTCGAGCAGCACCCCCGCGGGCTCGTCCGGCGGCGGCCACGTGACGATCAGCGTCAACTGCGAACCGCCGCCGACCGCGGTGGCTCAGCACAAGGAGTGGATCGAGGACGTCGCCATCTTTGAGAAGGCAAACCCCAACATCACCATCAAGAGCGTCACCTATACCGGCCAGTGCGAGGTCCCGGCCCAGTTCACCGCGACGCTCAGGGCCGGCACCGAGACCAACCTCTTCTACGCCTACTTCACCGACCTCCACCAGGTCCTCGACGCAGGCCAGGCCGCAGACATCACCTCCTACGTGAACAAAACCACGGTGCCGACCCTGGGTGACATCGTGCCGTCGGCGATGGCCGCGGAAACCGCGGGCAAGACGCTCTACGGACTGCCGGTGTCCAACTACACGCAGGGCCTGGTCATCAACAGGAAGCTGTTCACAGAGGCCGGGCTCAACCCCAACCAGCCCCCGACCACCTGGGCCGAGGTGGAGAGGGACGCCAAGGCGATTGCCGCTCTCGGTCATGGCATCTACGGCTACGGCGACTACAGCGCGAGCCCCGTCGGCGGCTGGCACTTCACCTCCGAGATGGACGCGATGGGCGGCCAGATCGTGGGCTCCGACGGCAAGGCGGCCTTCGACAACTCGACCAACGCGCCGCAGGCCACGGCGATCCTCCAGGCCCTGCACCAGATGCGGTTCGTCGATCACAGCATGAGCCCGACCCAGCAGCTCCCCTGGGGCACCCTGCAACAGCAGATAGCCGCCAACAAGCTCGGGATGTACATCGCGGCGCCTGACGACATCTACAACACCATCGTCCCTGTAGATCACGGCAGCATCAACGACTACGGCATGGGCCCGCTGCCAAGTACGAGCGGCACCCCCGCGGGCTCGCTGTCTGGCGGCAACGGCTACATGTTCGCGAAGAGCGACACGCCCGCCCAGATCCGGGCCGGCATCAAGTGGCTTGTCTTCGAGTCGCTGACACCGGGCGAGGGCCAGTTCAACTTCGCGAGGAGCAAGGCCGATGGCTTCCCGGTCGGCTTCCCTGAGCCAGCGCTGTTCACCGGGGCCACCGCGCAGAAGTACCAGCAGCTCATCAACGCGAGCGCGACGATCAACACGTCCTACTACTCGACCTTCGTCGCCGCGCACGAGAATGGCCTGGGCGAGCCGCCAGACGCCCAGGCGCTGTACACGGCATTGAACACGCCGATGCTCGATGCGCTCACCGAACCGAACCCTAATTTCAGCCAGCTGCTCTCGACGGCGGCGGGCAACGTCAACACGCTCCTGTCCAACGCCGGCGGGTAGGAAGCCGCCGCGGGGGCCGGGCTCCCGGCCCCCGCGGCGCGTCCCGGCGCCAGCGCGCCTTATTGCGCCTCGGCGCGGCCATCGCCCAGCGGACTCATCGCGCCCGGGCTGGTTGGCCTCGTCCTAGGAGGATCCGGAGAATCGATGACGAACACTGCGGTCACGCTGAGCAAGGCCGAGGTCAGCCCTGGCCCGCTTGAGCGGCGCGCCGCCCGCGGCGGGCGGAGCCAGCGGCTCAGGAGCAACCTTTCCGCGCACGGGTTCCTCATCGGTGCGGTGTTGTGCTTCGCGCTTTTCTCCTGGTACCCGATGGTGCGCGAGATCATCATGAGCTTCCAGCAGACCCACCTGGGCGTGACCACGTGGGCCGGGTGGCAGAACTACAGCCGGATCTTCCACGATCCGACGTTCTGGACGGCCTGGCGCAACACGCTGGAGTTCACCGGGCTCGCGCTGGTCTTCGGCTATGTGGTGCCGTTCTTCGCCGCGATCCTGCTCAATGAGCTGCGGCACGCCAGGGGTTATCTCCGGACCCTCGTGTACCTGCCCGTGATGCTGCCGCCCGCCTCGGCCCTGCTGCTCTTCTCCTACTTCTACGACCCGACCTACGGGTTGTTCAACCGCATCCTGCAGCTACTGCACCTGCCGACCTCGCAGTGGGTGCAGTCGCCAGGAACCACCATCCCGACCATCGCGATGATCTCACTGGTGATCGCGGCAACCTGGATGAACATGGGCGCTGCGACACTGATCTACCTCGCCGCGCTGCAGAACATCCCCGGCGAACTGTACGAGGCCGCCGAACTCGACGGCGCCGGGCTGTTCAGCCGGATCTGGCACATCACGGTGCCGCAGACCAGGCGGATCCTCTCGATGCTGCTGATGCTGCAGATCGTCGCCACCATGCAGATGTTCATCGAGGCATTCATCCTGACCGGGGGGCCAGGGGTGAACAACAACACGCTGTCCGTGGTCGACCTCATCTACATCTACGCGTTCTCCATGAGTGGCTCAAGCAACTACAACAGCGCCTCGGCGCTCGGCGTGGTGCTCATGCTGGTGCTCGGCGCCTTCTCCGGCGCCTACCTCTGGCTGGGCCGCGATCGGGGCTAGGAGACAGGAGCTCACGTGTCAGTGCTCGCCCCCAGGGCCGAGACGTCGAGGCGCGGCACGGCGCAGCGCGCCGCAACGTCACGGACACTGATATCCCAGGCCCAGCTGAACCGGCCGGGCAGTAAGCTCGCCTACCGGATCGTGCTGACCCTGGTCGTCGTCGTCTTCACGCTCGTGTTCATCGGCCCGCTTTACTTCCTGTTCACCGACGGGCTCAAGTCCACGCAAGAAGCGGGCCAGGTGCCGCCGACGTTTTTTCCGGCCCATATCCATCCGAGCACCTACGTCACCGCTTGGAATACCCTCAGCGTCGGCCGGCTGATGTTCAACACCCTGTATTACGCGTTCGGCGCGCTCGCGTTCCAGCTCATCTTCGACGTGGCCGCTGCCTACGCGTTCTCAAAGCTCCGGCCGGTGCTTGGTAACGCCATCTTCGCCATGATGCTGGCCACCCTGATGATCCCCTCCACCGTCCTGATCGTGCCGCAGTACCTCACCGTGGCCAACCTGCCCATCCTGCATGTGAACCTGATCGGCACGCCTGAGGCCATATGGCTGCCTGCCGTCGCTAACGCCTTCAACATCTTCCTGCTCAAGCGCTTCTTCGATTCGATTCCCACCGAGCTGATGGATGCCGCGGCGATCGATGGCGCGTCCCCGCTGCGGGCTCTGCGCTCGATAATCCTGCCGATTTCCCGGCCGATCCTCGGCGTCGTCACGATCTTCGGGTTCGTCGCCGTCTGGAAGGATTTCCTGTGGCCGCTGCTTGTCGAGAGCGGCTACACCCCGACCAGGGAAACGATCAATGTCGGGATCACGGGGGCGACGACTACGCCCGTGAACTTCATCATCGCCGCTTCCGCCATCGCCGCGATTCCCGCGATCATCTTTTTCCTGATCTTCCAGCGCAACATCATGTCCGGGCTGACCGCCGGCGGCCTCAAGGGCTGAGCCGCCTAGCACCGCCGCACCCCCCGCATTGCGCTGCCGCCCGGGCACGCACCACAAGACGTCCAGGCTGGGCCGCCATGTCAGAACACTACAGAGAGCAGGTTTTCGGTGCAGGACATCGGATCTCGCAGTCCGGGCGGGCCGGCTGCGCCAGGCGATGCGTGGTGGCGCGGCGCCGCGATCTACCAGCTGTACGTGCGCAGTTTCGCCGACGGCGACGGTGACGGGATCGGGGACCTGGCCGGGGTCCGGGCGCGGCTGCCCTACCTCGCGGCGCTCGGCATCGACGCGATCTGGTTCAACCCGTGGTACCCGTCCCCGATGTCCGACGCCGGCTACGACATCGCGGACTACCGGGACATCGACCCGGTCTTCGGCACGCTCGCCGACGCGGACCTGCTGATCCGCGACGCGCACGCCCGCGGCATAAGGATCATCATCGACATCGTGCCCAACCACGGCTCGAATCAGCACCCGTGGTTCCAGGCGGCACTGGCCGCCGGGCCGGGCTCGGCGGAGCGCGAGAGGTTCTGGTTCCGGCCGGGAACCGGCCCCGTCGGCGGGCTCCCGCCGAACAACTGGCAGTCGATATTCGGCGGGCCGGCGTGGACCCGGGTCACCGAGCCGGATGGCACGCCCGGCGAGTGGTACCTGCACCTGTTCGCTCCCGGACAGCCGGACTTCAACTGGGCCAGCGCCGAGGTCCGGGCGGAGTTCGCTGACGTGCTGCGGTTCTGGTTCGACCGCGGCGCCGACGGCATCCGGATCGACTCCGCCGCGCTGCTGACCAAGGACCCGTCGCTGCGCGACGTCGGCCCGGATGAGCCACCCGGCGCTGCGCATCCCTACTCCGACCGGGACGACGTCCACGAGATCTACCGGTCCTGGCGGGCCATCGCGGAGGACTATCCCGGGCGCGTGCTGATCGGCGAGGTCTGGATCCCGGACCCCGCCCGGCTGGCGAGGTACATGAGCCCCGGCGAGCTGCACACTGTGTTCAACTTCCCGTACCTGTCCTGCCCGTGGGACGCCGCGCCGCTGCGCGAGGTGATCGACAACACGCTGCAGCTGCACGCGCCGGTCGGCGCGCCGGCCACCTGGGTGCTGTCCAACCACGACGTCGACCGGGTCGTCTCCCGGTACGGCCGCGCCGACACCTCGTTCGGCCTGGACCGCCGCGACCACAGTCGGCCGGTCGACCTGGAACTTGGCACTCGCAGAGCCCGCGCCGCGGCGCTGCTGACCATGGCGCTGCCCGGATCGGTCTACGTGTACCAGGGCGAGGAGCTTGGCCTCTGGGAGGTCGAGGACATCCCCGACCACCTGCGCCAGGACCCGATCTGGCACCGCACAGGCGGCGCCGACCCCGGCCGTGACGGCAGCCGGGTTCCGCTGCCGTGGGCAGGCATCGAGCCGCCGTTCGGCTTCTCGCCGCCGGGCGCCGCCGGGCAGCCATGGCTCCCGCAGCCGAAGGAGTGGCGCGACCTGACCGCCGACATCGAATCCGGCGACCTGGACTCGATGCTCGAGCTCTACCGCAGCGCGCTCCGGATCCGCCGCGCCGAGCCCGCGCTCGGCGACGGCCCGATGACCTGGCTGTCGGCTCACGGCGGGGCAGCCGACAGCCAGGCAGCCGGCGTGCTCGCCTTCGACCGCGGTATGGGCGTGCGCTGCGTGTGCAACCTCTCGTCCGTCCCGGTCGACCTGCCCGGCCACACCGCCGTGCTCCTCGCCAGCGGCCCGCTCGCCGACGGGCGGCTGCCGCCAGACACCACCGTCTGGCTGCGCCCCGCGGCCGGGCGGCAGTGACGCCGCCCCATGCGCCACCGTCGTGTATCAACGGCCGCTTGCTGCGCTGGCCCGATCCGCCCCCGGCCGTTCCGTTATGGAATATCTGCCAGAGCTCGCCCACTTGCCATTCAATGATCGACAAAATGTCGTCTATGCGGCAGTAGCGATGCAGTCAGCGCCAGTGCCGCTGACAGGGCGGCGCGGATCCTGGGCCTGTTCAGCTCGATGCCGCCGGTGCGGGTGGCCCCGAGCTGAGACGGCAGGGGCAGCTGGCCGAGGATGTCGTCGGCACGAACCACGAACGTGCAGCTCTCGGCGATCGCGACGCGAGCCGCAATCAGGGCGCCTGTATGGTGGACCAATGGCGTCGGTCAAGCAGTTCCAAGTCACCTTCGACTGCGCAGAACCGGAGCGCGTCGCTCGTTTCTGGTGCGAGGTGCTGGGGTACGTCGTACCGCCGCCACCGGAGGGGTTTGCTAC
>Ga0070698_100006849_pt1 | contig 12347 bp, 11 predicted proteins | sample KBSK1502metaG_FD_65477 | JGI IMG/M metagenome (GOLD analysis project Ga0070698, IMG submission 65477) | Corn, switchgrass and miscanthus rhizosphere microbial communities from Kellogg Biological Station, Michigan, USA - KBS K1-50-2 metaG | ecosystem: Host-associated > Plants > Roots >...
GTCGGCGGCCGCCCGGGCCTTGAGCTCCGCGATCAGGTCCCCGGCCTGCAGCCGCTCGTCGGTGGACAACTCAGTCACGGTTCCGCCTACGGGGTAGTCCATGTCTGTCCTCGGGGTGAGCTCCGCGTCGTGTTCGACCCGCCTGGTGTTCGTGGTGAATCGCTCGCCGCTGACCAGGTCGGGCCGGTTGAGGATCTTCTCGCAGAGGATGACCCACTCCCGCTCGTTCTGCAGCCCGAGGAAGACCTGGTCACCTCCGGCCGCGGCGTACGGGCCGTAGGGGGAGATGGACGCGTGCCGGGCGCCGGTCCGCCGGGCCGGGCGGCCGCCGTAGACGCTGTAGTAGAACGGCTGGCTCATCCACTCGCCGAGCGCGTCCAGCATGGCCACGTCGAGGCTGGTGCCGCGGCCGGTCCGCTCGCGCTCGTACAGCGCGGCCAGGATCCCGGAGTACGCGTACATCCCGGCGGCGATGTCGGCGACGGAGATCCCGGCCTTGGCCGGCTCATCCGGGGTGCCGGTGACCGACAGCAGCCCCGCCTCGCACTGCACCAGCAGGTCGTAGGCCTTCTTGCGGGCGTACGGGCCGTCCGGTCCGTAGCCGGAGATCGAGCACGTGATCAGCTTGGGATGGCGCTCGCGCAGGGTCTCGGTGCCGAGCCCGAGCCGTCCCGCCGCACCGGGCACGAGGTTCTGCACGAACACGTCGGCGCGCGCCAGCAGGGCCGCCATGACCGCGCCGCCCTCGCGGCTCTTGACGTCGAGCTCGATGCTTTGCTTGCCCCGGTTCAGCCACACGAAGTAGCTCGCCTGGCCGTGCACGGCCTGGTCGTAGTCGCGGGCGAAGTCGCCAACCCCCGGGCGCTCGACCTTGATCACCCGGGCGCCGAGGTCGGCGAGCTGGCGGGTCGCGAACGGCGCGGCCACCGCCTGCTCGAGCGCGACCACGGTGATCCCGTCCAGCGGCAGCCCGCCGGCGCTGGCACTGGCGGCGCCGACCTGGGTGCCGGGCTCGGCACGGGCCTGCGTGCCAGGTTCGGCGCTGGCCAGCGTGCCGGGTTCGGGGCTGGCCTGGATGTCTGCTGCGGCGCTGGTTGCGGCGCTGGTCATGGCGCCACCGAATTGCGCCGGACCAGCTGGCGGGCGATCACGTTGCGCTGGATCTCGTTGGTGCCCTCGCCGACGATCATTAGCGGCGCGTCGCGGAAGTAGCGCTCGACGTCGAACTCGGTTGAGTACCCGTAGCCGCCGTGGATGCGCACCGCGTCCAGCGCGATCTGCATCGCGGCCTCGGAGGCGAACAGCTTGGCCATGCCGGCCTCCATGTCCGCGCGCTTCCCGGCGTCGAACTTCCTGGCGGCGTGCAGCACGAGCTGGCGGGCCGCGGTCAGCTTGGTCACCATGTCGGCGAGGTAATTGCCGACGGACTGGTGCTGCCAGATGGGCTTGCCGAAGCTCTCCCGCTGCTGCGCGTACCGCAGCGCGTCCTCCAGCGCCGCCCGGCCCACCCCGACGGCGCGGGACGCCACCTGGATGCGGCCGATCTCGAGGCCGCGCATCATCTGGCCGAACCCCTCGCCCTCCCGCTCGCCAAGCAGCGCGCTGGCCGGGACCCGGAACCCGTCGAAGCTGAGCTCGCAGCTCTCTATGCCCTTGTAACCCAGCTTGGGCAGGTCCCGGGACACCTCGAAGCCGGGTCCCGGCTCGGCCAGCAGGATGCTGATGCCCGTGTGCGCCGGGCGGGCGGCCGGGTCGGTCTTGCACAGCAGCGCGATCAGCCCGGAGTTGCGCGCGTTACTGATCCACGTCTTGCTGCCGTTGACGACGTAGCTGTCGCCGTCCGGCCGCGCGGTGGTTCGCATCGCCTGCAGGTCGGATCCGCCGCCCGGCTCGGTGAGCGCCATCGTCGCCCGGAGCTCGCCGGTGGCCATCCGAGGCAGGTAGCTGTCCTTCTGGTCCCGACGCCCGAACGCCTGGATCAGCTTGGCGACGACCGTGTGGCCGCCCATCGCACCGGCCAGGCTCATCCACCCGCGGGCAAGCTCCTCGGTCACGAGGGCGTAACAAGAGGTGCTGACGTGCGCGTCGCCCCACGGCTCGGGGATGGCCAGGCCGAAGATCCCCAGCTGCTTCATCTGCCCGATGAGCTTGTCCGGGTACGTGTTCGCGTGCTCCAGCCCCCGCACCACGGGCCGGACCTCGTTGTCGACGAACTCGCGCACCAGCCCGACGATCGCCCGCTCCTCCTCGCTCAGCTCATCCATCGCCACATCCGCTCACCCTCGCCCGCCCGCTCCACTTTCCACGCACGCGGTGAATTTTCTGTCTGGTTTTGTCCCGGTTTGTTCGGGCGGAATGCATGGAAAGTGTCCAGCGATCATGGAGACAGGCCCTCTCGCAGGACTTGCGCGGCGTCGTCCCACGTCCAGGACGCCGGGTCGGTGTCGAGCCCGGCAACGCAGTCGGCGAGCTTGGCGCCGAGCTGCGCCGGGTCCGGCGGGCGGGCCGGCGATCCGGGCGGGAACCGCTGGCTGACCGTCCTGATCTCGCCGTCGCTGGTGTGCACGGCTGCCTCCAGCACGCCGTCGAGCAGCCAGGAGCCACCCGGGTCGAGCTTGATCTCGACCAGGCCGGCCAGGCGTCGCGCGGCCGGCCGCCGGACCGCCTCGTCGCTGAAGCTGGCGAACCCGGGGTGGCGGTCCAGCAGCGCGGCCGCCGCCGCGTACTCCAGGCTGAACTTTCCCTGCAGCCCGGTCTGCGGCCGGTGGTGGATCAGCGGGGTGACCGTCGCCTCCGGCGTGCGCAGCACGACGCGCGTCACCTGGTCAGGGTCGAGGCCCCCACCGGCGGTGGCGAGCTCGGCGAGGGCACTGATCGGGCGCTGCAGCGCGTAGCAGCACGGGTAGATCTTGATCGCCAGTCCGCCCGGCACGGCCGGATCCACGGCGCCAGGCGGGTGCGCGGCGGCGGGATCGCCGCCGACCAGCGACAGCCACGCGTCCAGCGCCGTGGGGTCCGCCCGCGCGCCCGCGGCCGCCAGTCTCGCGGCCCGGATACCGGTCTCGACGGCAAAGCCGACCTGGAGGGGCTTGGCGTCCGTGCCGAACGCTCGCTGCACCCCGCCCGCCCCCGGAACGGCCAGCGCGATCGCGGTGGCGATCTGCTCCGGGTCCAGGCCCAGCGCGACCGCCGCCCCCGCTGCGCTCGCCGGGGCGCCGGCCGTGCACGTCGCGTGCCAGCCCGCTGAGTAGTGCGGCCAGCCGAGCGCGGTGCCGAGCCTGGCCATCACCCCGGCCGCCGCCAGGTACGCGCGGGCGCCGCCGCCGGTCGCCAGCGCCGTCGGCACGCAGACCGCGCTCACGTGCGTCGTCGAGTCCATATGCAGGTCGTCGAAGTCCAGCACGTGTCCGGCGACGGCCCAGCGCGCGCCCTCGGACAGCCCCGCGGCGAGCCGGGAGACAGGATGATCCCTGGCCGCGAGGGCTACTGCGACGGTGTCCAGCAGGGCCCGCTCGGCCAGGTCGAGGTCGGCGCGGGTCGGCCGCAGGTCGCGTGCCCACTCCGCCAGTCCAGTGGCCAGTGAGGCCGTCCTCGTCTGATCAGACCGTTCCACCCAGCGTCCTCACTATCTGGCCGACTTAATCTAAGATATGTACGGCCATTTAGCATCAGGACGACGCTCCAGTCAAGCAGGGCGGGGTTACCAGGGAAGGAGCAGCGCCGTGCCGGATCGCGTCAGGGCGATCGCGTACCGGACGCTGGCGGACGCCCTCCGCGCCGACATCCGCGACGGGCGGTACGCCGGCGGCCGGCGGCTGCCCACCGAGGAGCAGCTGTCGGCGAGCTACTCGGTCAGCAGGCAGACGGTCCGGCGGGCCATGCAGGACCTGGTGTCTGAGGGGATCATCTACCGCGTCGCGGGCCGCGGGACCTACCCGGTAGCCGAAGAAGACAGATACGTCCGGCAGTTCGGCTCGGTGGAGGAGCTGATGGCGCTGTCCGTCGACACCGAGTGCGAGATCGTCTCCGCGCTGCAGCGAAGGGTGGACGTCGAGAACGCGGGCCGGCTGCGGTTGCCATCGGACGAGGTGTACGCGCTCGCGCTCGTCCGGCTGCACGGCAGCGTGCCGTTCTGTTTTACGACGGTGTTCCTGCCGCCCCGCGTGGCGGAGCTGGTGCGCGACGCCCCGGACCTGACCTGCGTGGGCAGGCGCAGCCGCGTCACCGTCATCGGCCTCATCGACGCGCGGATGAGCCGCGCGATCAGGGCCGCCGAGCAGAGCATCACCGCGACCGGCGCGCCAGAGTCAGCCGCCGCGCGGCTGACGTGCGAGCCGGGACAGCCCGTGCTCCGGATCGACCGGCTGTATTCGGATGACGCCGACAACCCGGTCGAGCTGGCGGTCAGTTACTTCGACCCCGAGCACTACTCGTACCGGGTGCGGCTGCGGCGCGGCCCTGGCTAGCCCGCCACCCGGTGTCCTTACCCAGCCGCCGGCGGGCGGCAGCCGTTCGGTAGAGAACAGCCGCCGCCCGCCGGAAAGCCGCCCCGCCGGCGGCAGCTCACGCGCGGCCGCCGAAGCGGATCGTCAGATTGGGTGGACCTGCTCGGCCTGCGGGCCCTTCGCGCCCTGGCCTGCGGTGTACTCGACCCGCTGGTTGTCCTGGAGGGTGCGGTAGCCCTCCGTCTGGATAGCCGAGTGGTGAACGAAGACATCGGCGGTGCCATCGTCAGGGGCGATGAATCCGTACCCCTTGTCCGCGTTGAACCACTTCACTGTGCCTTGAGCCACGTGCTTTCTCCTACTGCAAGGTATTCGGGACCCGCGGTCGCGGCATCCCGGGCTGCGGCGGCCGCCTGTCCCACGGCTCTGGGGACCGAAGGCGTCCGGTGTCAGAATTCGCGGGCGTCCACAACAGACACGAACTTCGACGACAACCGGACCCCATCTAACACCATGTCGCGGAGTGTCGTGGCCTTTACCTGCCGCCGCTCACCGCTCACGCGCTCGCCCTGCTCTGCCGGGAGCGAATCTGCTCCGGGCCAAGATCCCCCACCGCACAGCGCGCGCCGGCCGACAGTGGAAGGACCGCCGCGGCAAACCGCCGCGCCTCGACAAGGAGCCGCACATGATGGCAATCACGGGCCTGGATCAGGCCTCGCACCCCCGAGCCGCCGAGGGGGACACGCCCCCGACGCGGTTCGACGACCACCTGGCCGCGGAACTGCTCGACCAGCGGATCATCTTCCTCGGCACCCAGGTCGACGAGATCTCTGCGAACCGCGTGTGCGCGCAGCTGCTGGTCCTGTCGGCCCGGGATCCACGGGCCGACATCAGCCTGTGCATCAACAGCCCCGGCGGATTGGTGACGGCCGGGCTGGCGATCTACGACACGATGCAGATGATCCCGAACGACGTTTCGACGCTCGCCATGGGGTTCGCCGCGAGCATGGGACAGTTCCTGCTCGCGATCGGCGCGAAGGGGAAGCGCTGCGCGCTGCCGAACGCGCGGATCATGATGCACCAGCCGTCGGCCGGCGTCGGCGGGACCACCGCCGACATCGCGATCCAGGCCGAGAACCACGAGTTCATGAAGAAGGCCATCGAGCGGATCACCGCGGAGCACACCGGCCAGAGCGAGGAGACGATCTCCCGCGACGGAGACCGCGACCGCTGGTTCACGGCCGAGCAGGCCAGGGAGTACGGCATGATCGACCGGGTCGTGGACTCGCTGGACGACGTCCGGCCCGCGGCGCCGCAGCGACGGATGGGGCGCTGACATGGGCCAGTACACGATCCCGACGGTCGTCGAGCGCACCCCGCTCGGGGAGCGCGCCTACGACATCTACAGCAGCCTGCTGTCCGAGCGGATCATCTTTCTCGGCACCGAGATCGACGACGGCGTGGCGAACGTGGTCATCGCGCAGCTGCTCCACCTCGACTGGTCGAACCCGGACCGGGAGGTGTCCATCTACATCAACTCGCCGGGCGGCTCGTTCACGTCGCTCATGGCGATCTACGACACGATGACCTTCGTCACGGCGCCGATCTCGACGTACTGCGTCGGGCAGGCAGCCTCGACCGCGGCGGTGCTGCTGGCCGGCGGAGAGCCCGGCCGGCGGTTCGTGCTCGAGCACGCCCGCGTGCTCCTGGGCCAGCCGGCCAGCGGCGTCCAGCAGGGGATGGTCTCCGACCTCAGCCTGCACGCCAAGGAGATGCTCCGGATCCGCGCCCAGGTCGAGGAGGTCCTGGCCCGGCACACGCACCAGGACGTCGCGACCCTGCGCGCGGACACGGACCGGGACAAGGTCTTCACCGCCCGCGAAGCGGTGGACTACGGGCTCGCCGACGAGGTCATCAGCAAGCGGGTCGCGCTGCCCTGATACCACCGCCCAGCCTCGCCGCCCGCGATCAGGCGGCGAGGCTCATCTCTGCCTGCCGCGAGAACATCTGAGGCTCGGTGGGCCGGATGGGCACGCGGGCGGGTGACGCTGCCGCGTGGCCGATCGCGTCCGCCCCGGCCCGGTCCGCGGAACCGAGGTACGGCTCGCGGGTCGCGACCCTGGCCAGCCTCGCCTGCGCGAGGCGGGCCAGCTCGTCCCGCGCCAGCGTCAGCAGATCGGCCAGCCCGAGTCCGAGGGCGTGCGCGGCCGCCGCGAGGACCTCGGACGAGGCCTCCTTCCGGCCGCGCTCGATCTCAGAGAGGTAGGGCATCGAGATCAGGGCGGCCTCGGCCACCTCTTTCAGCGTGCGCTCCTGGGCGAGACGCTCGCGGCGCAGCGCGTCACCGACGACGTGCCGCCAGAGCGGCTCTCTCGCCGCCGGGGCCGGATCCGGCTTGGCGGCCGCCGCGGCGGGGCGAATCGCGATGACGCGGGCTTGATGCTGCGCGTGGCTGCTCACCCTTTCAGGGTAGGAGCGTCGCCCCGCGCAGAACCGGGCACGGCGTTATGCCCTCGGCGAATACGCCAGAAGCAGAGGGATCAGCGCGGGTGGCCTGCCGCGCCGGCCCGGGCCTCCCGGGAATCCAGCCAGGAGCCGAGAAGCTCCGTTAATCTGCTCGCAGTGGCCTGGTGGGTGAGGTACGCGGGCAATCCGTACTCGGTCCTGACACGGCGCCCCATCTCGTCCAGCCCGGCATTCAGCGGTGAATCATGCCGCTCGCGCGGGGGCTGGACGATTATGGCCGGGCACCGCCCGTAAACTCGGCTATCACGCATAGTCACTAATCTGTCACGTTCCGGAGTCGAACGCGCGGCGTACCGCTCAATTGCCCGGCATCGGCCTACTCAGAAGAGGCCGGGCAGCAGGGCAGCGGTGCGAGTCCGGTACTCCCGGTATCCCGGCAGCGCCTCGAGCAGGACCTGCTCCTCGCGCAGCGCGCGGTAGGCCTGCAGGCCGCATATCGCGAGGCAGACGAACACCGCCGGGCCGCTGTTGGCGCTGACGGCCGTCCCTAGCGCGGCGACGATCTCAGCCGAGTAGAGGGGGTGCCGCACCCACCGGTACGGTCCCCCCTGAACCACCTCGCGCGCTTGTGCGATCACCGACAGATTGCGGCCGAGGAACCGCAGCGACCACAACGCCCACGCCTGCCCGATCACCAGCAGCGCATCCGCGGCGCCCTGCTGGCCCGCGCCCGGTGGTGCGCCGCGCAAGAGAGGAACGCTGAACACCATCAGAGTGGCGATAACGGCCGCGGCGTGGGCCGTGACCGATCTGCTGGTTGCGATGGCCGGGCCGCGACGCAGGTAACACCGGATGACCAGGGCGTAAAAGGCGCAGGTCAGTACGTTGCCCAGCCACCGCAGCACGCCCGCAGCGCCCGGCGCGCCGCCGTGGGCCAGTGCCAGCACGTCGAACGTCATGATCCCGCCGACGGCAGGTACCATCAGCAGCCTGCCGACGTCGGGCCGCGCCCGGCCGGAGACGGTAGCCACGCCCGCTACCGGTGGAACGCGCTGTTCGGACCGAACAGCGTGTGCGCGATCTCGATGATCCCCGGCCCTAGGATCACCACCAGCAGCGCCGGGAAGAGGCAGACGACCAACGGCACGGTGATCTTCACCGGGACCTTCTGCGCCTTTTCCTCGGCCCGCTGGCGGCGCCGCAACCGGAGCTCGCTGGCCTGCTCGCGCAGCACCTGAGCGATGGCGATGCCCAGCTCACCAGACTGAACCACGGCGCCCACGAAGGCCCGCAGCTCGGGGATGGTGGTGCGCTCGGCCATCCCCCGCAGCGCCTGGCTGCGGGACTTCCCGATCTGCATCTCCTGCAGGGCCCTGGTGAACTCGGCGGCCAGCGGTCCCCTGGTGTTCCGGGCGACCTGGGCGAGGGCGGCGTCGAAGCCGAGGCCCGCCTCGACGCAGATCGTGAGCATGTCCATCGCGTCCGGCAGCGCGGCCTGGATCTTCGCCTGGCGCTTTATGCTCGCGTTGTACAGCAGCACGTCGGGCAGAAAGAACCCGACCACGCCGCCGATGGCGACGAACAAGATCAGCAGGGCGGCGTTGTGGAGCCCGTAGAGCCCGCCGAGCACGGCAAGTACCAGGAGCCCGAGACCCTTGACCGCCAACAGGCGGTCCGGCGTCCACCTGGCCGGATTCCCCGCCAGGTCGAGGCGGCGCTGGAGCGTGCCCGCGATGCCCGCTGGTGAGAGCCGGACGGCGAGCCCGCGGAGCCATCCCGGCAGCGCGGTGAACGGGTCCGTCTCCTGCGCGCCCGCCGCGGGCTGCTGGGCATAGCTTTGCTGGATCACGGCCAGCGCCGCAGGTACCCCGCGCCACCCGGATCTGGCCGGAACCACGGACACCACCAGGACGGCGATAGCCAGCCCGAGCGCGCCGACGCCGCTGGCGAGGAGCATGGAACCCGGCATCTCAGACCTCCACCCTGATGAGCACCCGCATCCACAGGGCACCGAGCACGACCAGGACCGCAGCAGCGCTCAGGATGAACAGCCCGACCGTCGTGGTGTACAGCGGGTGCATGTACGTCGGGTCGCTGAAGAAGAGCCAGCCCCCGATCACCACCGGCAACGCCACGATGAAGTAGGCGGACAGGCGTCCCTCGGCGCTGAGCGCACGGACGTGGCGGCGGAGGAATGCGCGCTCGCGCATGGCACCAACCGTGTTGCGGAGCACTTCGGCGAGGTTGCCACCGACTGTGCGCTGGATCCGCACGGCCATGACCGCCCAGCGCAGATCGTTGGAATCCATCCGGCTCGCGACACCGTCCAGCGCATCCTCCACGTCAGCACCGAGCCGGGCCTCGGCCAGGGCGCGCGAAAACTCGCCCGCGGCAGGCTGGGTATTTTCGCGCACCACCGCGTCCACTGCTTGTTCCAGCGAGAAGCCGGACTGGAGCGAGCCGGCGACGAGCTGCAGCACGTCCGGCAACTGCTCGGCGAAGGCGGCCCGCCTCCGCCTGATCCGCATGCTCAGGACGAGCCGCATGCCCAGCCATCCGATCAGCCCTCCGGCCAGGACGCCGATCACCAGGCTGCGCGTCAGGACGGTCAGCAGGCCTGCCAGCGCCGCGCTCCCGGCCACGCCCAGCAGCGCCCATTCCGCCGGTCTCCGGCCGATTGCCGCCAGGTCCAGGCGCCTGGCCAGATGCGGCTCCGAGTTGGTTGACCGCAGCAGCCGAGTCATCCATCCAACGACGGCTGTGGCCACTTTCCCGTCGCCCTCGGGCGGAGCGGGCGCGCGGTGCGGGCCGTAGCGCTCGATCCGGTCCGTCAGGTTCCTGCCCAGATCATGCTGGCGGAGCGAGCCGACGGTCAACAGCGCGATCAGGAACAGCGCCGCGAAAAGCGCGGCCAGCGCCGCAATCAACGACCCCGCCAGGTGCGATCCCACGGCGCGCGCCGGACGCACCGTCGCGCTCGTCGCCAGCTGACCGGCGTGGTGACGGGCAGGCGGGCGGGGCGGCGCCAGCGGCGGGAACGCCGCTCCCAGCCAGGCCGCATTCGCAGGCGAGACCGCCCGGCCGTGGCTGGCCCGGGCGAGCGTGCGTAGCCAGGGCAGGCGGTCATCTCCGTCCACTCGCCAGACCACGACGTCGGTGGCAAGCGAGGCGGTGGGCACGCCGCCGGTCAGCGCATCGGCGTCAGAGAAGACGACGAGCCTGCCCCGCGCGGCGTGCACCCCTCCCACCGCGGCTTCGGCCACCTCCAGAGCGGGGTAGAGCCCGTTCGAGGTGACCCCAGCCGGCCGGATGGCCGCCACCGCGGCGGCCAGCCGGGCTCGGTTCGCGGTCGGCCGCAGCACGAGCCGCCACCGGTCGCCGAAGGTGATCAGCCCAGCGCGCACGTCCGGCGGCAGCGCCCTGACGTAGGTAAGCACCGCCTTGTGCTCGGCCGCTATCGCTTGGTTGACCGACAGGTGAATGTCAAAGAGGATCATCACCGCACGGGACGTGCTCTGGGCAGAAACGTTCTCCGCGCTCGCCGCGGCCGCGGGACCAGTCGCCAGCGCCAGCGCGGCCAGCAGGGCCGCCAGCGACCGGGTGGCGCACCCGGTCGCACGCGCCCGTGCCCCGGTCATCGCGGATACTCCCCGGCGGTGAACAGTCCCGGCGGAAGGGAGATGCCACGATCGGCGAGGGTGCCGACAAACCTGGGGCGGAGGCCGGTGCTGCGCAGGATGCCCCGGTGGAAACCCTTGTCATCCACGCCGGCGTGGAAGTCGAAAAGGAACACGTCCTGGAGCGTGATGACGTTTCCCTCCATGCCTTCCACCTCGGTGATGTGCGTGATGCGCCGGGTGCCGTCCTTCAGGCGTGCCTGGTGGATGATCAGGTCGATGGCCGAGGCCATCTGTTCGCGGATCGCCCGCTGCGGCAGCTCGATGCCCGCCATCAGCACCATCGTCTCCAGACGGGCCAGCGAGTCACGCGGAGCGTTACTGTGCACCGTGGTCAGCGAGCCGTCGTGGCCGGTGTTCATGGCCTGCAGCATGTCCAGCGCGGCCGCGTCGCGGACCTCGCCGATGATGATGCGGTCCGGGCGCATTCGGAGCGAGTTGCGCACCAGGTCCCTGATCGCGATCTCTCCCCGCCCCTCAAGGTTCGGCGGCCGGGATTCCATCCGGATCACGTGCTCCTGCCGCAGCTGGAGCTCTGCCGCGTCCTCGACCGTGACGATCCGCTCGTCGGCCGAGACGAACGAGGACAGCACGTTCAGCGTGGTGGTCTTGCCGGACCCGGTGCCGCCGCCGATTACGATGTTGAGCCTGCCCAGGACGCAGGCCCGCAGCAGGTCGGCCACGGCGGGCGGCATGGTCCCGAAGCTCACGAGGTCATCCACCGTGAACGGGTCGGCGGCGAACTTCCGGACGGTCAGCAGGGAGCCGTCCAGGGCCACCGGTGGGACCACCGCGTTGACCCGGCTGCCGTCCGGCAGCCGGGCGTCGACCATCGGGCTGGCCTCGTCCACCCGGCGGCCGACCCGTGCCACGATCTTTTCGATGGTGCGCCGCAGATGCCCTTCGTCGGTAAAGGCCGCTGGCACGGGATAGAGCCGGCCGCTGCGCTCGACGTAGATCTGGTCGTAGCCGTTGACCATGATCTCCGAGACCTCAGGGTCCCGCAGGAAGGGCTCCAGCGGCCCGTGGCCGAGGATGTCGTCGGCCACCTCCTGCGCGACCCGAGCCCGGTCGGCGGTGGTCATCGGGGTCTCGTCGCGCTGCAGCACCGACTGGAGCGTCTGGGTGACCTGCTGCTCCAGTTCCTGCTGATCGACGTGCGCGTCGTAGAGCTTCGGCCCGAGCGTCTCCAGCAGCGCCTCGTGCACGCTGCGCTTCACGGTCACGAACGGGTCGGCGTGACGGGCGGCGCGGTGGTGAACGCCGCTGCGCTGCTCCAGCTGGGCCTGACCCGGCCGGTTCCGCTGAGCCAGGCGCTCGGAAAGGCTCACGCCGACCTCCGCCCGTGCCGCGCCAGCGCCAGCGGGCCGCGGGAGACCGCGACGGACGCGGCCATCAGCCGCTGCCTCGCGAACTTGCCGATGGCCTGGCTCACCGGATGTCCGGGTGTGCCCAGGGTGATCGGCGTGCCCTGGTTGATCGAGATCGGGACCGCCCGGCTGGAGGGAACCTGGGCGGCGAGCGGGCACCGCACCACCTTCTCCACGTGGTCCAGGCTCAGGCCGACCTTGGAGTCGGAACGGTTCACCACCACCGAGCGGATCTGCCTGGGGTAGGACAGCAGATCCAGCATGTCGAGCGTGACCCGCAGGTTCTTCAGCGCCGGCACGTCCGGCGTGGTCAGCAGCACGTGGTGGGCGGAGGCGTCCATCGCGGTAAGCACGTGCTCGCTGAACTGCGCCGGAGTGTCCACCACCAC